>Ga0116227_10011891_pt1 | contig 14437 bp, 5 predicted proteins | sample S1TSphgellanicum_FD_89693 | JGI IMG/M metagenome (GOLD analysis project Ga0116227, IMG submission 89693) | Host-associated microbial communities from peat moss isolated from Minnesota, USA - S1T2_Fb - Sphagnum magellanicum MG | ecosystem: Host-associated > Plants > Peat moss > Unclassified... | reverse complement strand
GAACAAAATGGATGTTGAAAAGATGGAACATTACTTAACATTTTACAAATTTGGTTTTATATGTTGTTAACTTGCACTATATTGTGAACCAATCATGTGTGTCACATGTGTTATTGAAGTTACAATGAAGGTTTTGCAAATTATGTGTTCAATTTTTCTTGAAATTTAGTTTAACCATGTTTGTTTTTCTTGATTCCATTGTTAGTTTTGCAAATTGATGTTGCAGCAATTCTGGAATAAAGGGATAGAAGGCCATTGGTGACATGTGAAATGGGTGTATTATGATTTCAAGTTTTTACACATTTGTAATATTGTCTTTCATTATGCGAACGATGTTGATTTCATGAGTAGTGTTGCTTGTGTTATTATTGGAACATTATTGGTGATCCTCCACAAGAGTATTTGAGCCAATTTGGCTACATGTGAAAGAGAAAAAGAAAAATTTATTGAAACCTTCCAATGTGTCAAAATGTTGCAAGAATTTATAGGCTATAAAAATGGCGATTTCAGCCCTATTTTCCTCCAAAAGTGTGAATTTGAAAGATTTTTCTTAATATAATCCTTTGTGCAAATCAAGCCCCCTTTTTTGGTCATCAATTGGAAAAAAATTCCAATAGGAAAAACATTGATAAGACATGATATCTTTAGTGACATTGTTGAATTTGTTTTAATTCAAAATATGAGATTTATTGTGAATAATTTGGCATCCTTAAGGAATTTTCAATTTTTTTTGTTATCAATCTAACCTTCTTAGCAAAATTTGCCATGTGTGGTCTATGTTTTTTTATACATGTGGTAGAATATATTATTGTAGTTGCAAAAATAGTTATGTTACCATCCATCGATGGATGCAATCAAAATTAGATGAGATTGTTCACTTTTCATTTACATTTTCAATGAAAAATCATTTTAGTTATAAGTTGTAGTCACATTTATGACTAGAATTTGGTTCAACCCTTGTTGCATATGTGACTACAACAAGTTGTAACTACATGGACACATAGGACTAACACACCACTAGTTGTAAAATAAGTTGGTTTGAACACTAGTCACATAGTAGTTGCAATAATATGGTTAAAATGGACAACATGTCTTCTAGTGGGAAGGGCATGTGTGGTCTCTACTATGAGGTTTGTTGGTATGTGTAACTACAGAGGTTTGGATGGGAGTTGTTGTAATAGTTAAACCTAGAGGACATTGAGATATGCACCTTATGGGTCTGCCAAGTAAGTTTATATGTTTTGGTAGCAATACATTTCCATTTGGGTACTTATTGGTCCATTAGAGATGCATGTGGTATAAGTTACCTACCACATCTTAAAACTTAAACCCCATTTGTTGGTCATTCGACATATAGAAATGAGGGTGGGAAATGATATAGTAGTCAAATATAAAAGACTTTGAGATGGTTGTGTTATGGATTTGTTTTGGTTTTATATGTCATGGTTGTAATATAAAGCCATTTGGTTAGCTTTTGGTGGTAGATGTGGATTTAATTCTTCTAGAACCATTCTAAATATACTATAACAACATATTTGCACTACAAATATACACTCATTCACAACTCTACATTATATTTAAACACACATCTATTTGTAGTCCATCAATACACCATATTCATGATTATTTCTAATAACAAAAATTTGTAATCCAAAATACAATGTATAATTATAATTCATTTTTTGATTTTTAAATATCATAAATGATTCATACATCAAATTGAATATGGAAATTAATGGAAAAGTTTGTATTTGTTTATTGAAAACTTCAACAAAATTATAGCAAAAATCCATGTTCTATGGAAGCGTAATCAAACAATAAATCAAATTTGTAATATTCAACATTAAAATCTTTAGTTTTTCTACAAAGTACCTACATATCTATTTTTATTCCAAAAATGTGTGTCTATGAATGTCTGCAACTTTCCCAAGACTTCCATTTTTATTAGTCCCCAAATCACCATCAACATGAACTACAAAATAAAACTCAACAAGAATTCAAAATTCAAACCCCCAATTGTCCAATGGCTTATTCGTATCTGTAATGCCTTGTAAGCCCCAAAAACTATGTAATATCCTACTCCCTTAACATCTAATCCACGAGGTTGCATGTGGTATAATTTTTTTATTAAATCCCTAGAACAAAAGGTGTCCTTGTATGCCAAGTGATTTCATTGGATTTTGAGTGAATTCATTGCTTGCAATGAACGAGGACTAATGAAAAAACAGTGAATTCACTTGTTTAGTGAATGGGGACTAATGAAAAAACAATGAATTCACTAGTCTAGTGAACAAAGACTAGTGAATTGCACCCACATTTTGTAGTAGTGTATCCAATTACATTAAACCCCATGTTTTTTTATAACATTTATACCAAGGAAATCCAATGTTGGATTTATAGCCATCTATAATACCCAATGTGTTGATAAAATTGTTTCCCAATATGTGAGGTGTTTGCATAGACATTTTAGTACACTAACATTCTTTGAATAATGTATTATTTTTTACAACACCAAAATGCGTCTTAGTTCATTTTGAGTTTCATTAGATTTTGAGTGAATTTGGACATTTTTACCATGGTGAAATTGATCAACCCCTTAATGAATGAGGTTTGGTTACTACGAACAATGAATAAGTTCATTAGTACCTAGTGAAACAAGGTTATTTTCAAATGAAATACAAATTTACCAATTCATTTCACTTGTTAGTTAATTAATTAAATTTAAATTATTTAATATTTAATATAATATTTAATATTATTGATAATTTCATGATTTTCAACTTATGAATTATTATCACATGTGACTATTTATGTTAAGTCAAAAACTTAACCTAGGTACATAGGCCATGTAATCAACTTAAGTAAACATTTACTTTAAGGAACTACATAGGAAAATATTTGGTCAACTCACCATTATTGACAACACACCATTTGTGAGGTTTGATCTTTTGATCTTTTGCCCTTTAGGATGGAGGCAATCACCCATACCATCAACCATCACACTTGTTGTGACAATGTGTTACATTGCATTCTATTTATCAAATGTTTCATTTTAAACATTACAAAAACATAAACTTTGAAAATTCATATCTTATTGAAATTTTGTCCAAATGAAATGGTTAAAATTTAATTTGAATTTTTTTCAATATTGTACATAATTACATTTATTTCTTTTTGAAAGTGTAAAATCATTTGATTTTTTTTTTTGAATATCATTATTCAATAACATTTCAATGACCATTCTTTTGAAAAAAAAGGTTTAGTAAATGGATAAAATTTATGTTAATATAATAATAATTATTATGTTAAGCTACTTTCAACTATTTTAGGGATATTTTTCATTGTTCAAAGTAATTTCACTATATATTATTTACGACTATTATAAGTTATTTTTGGTTATTCTATACTATTTTGTCTTAGGCTATTTTTGGTTATGTGAGGTTCATATTGGTTATTTTTAGCCATTGAAGGTTATTTCTCCTTATGTTATTATTGGTTATTTTAGGCTATTTGTGGTTATTCTATTGTTGGTTATTTTTAGTTATTATATTAATGGCTATTGGTGCCTATTCTATTAGTGTTTATATATTTAATTGGTGGTTATTGGTGATTATTTGAAGCTAAATTACATAGGTTATTAATGACTATTGGTGGTTATTGATGGTTATTATATCAATGGCTATTGGTGGCTATTTTATTAATGATTATTGATGGCTAAATTAACATAACCTATTAAAGGGTATTGGTGGCTATTCTATTATAAGTCATTGTTGGATATTCTAAGTTATGTCATCATGGGTTATTGATAGTTATTTTACATAAGTTATTATTTGTTATTTTAATTTAATTTATTTTAGGTCATTATATTTTATTTTAGATTATTTTAAAATTTTATATTTAGGATAAAATAACTTATAATAACATAAAGTAAAATGACTTTGAATAACCTAAAGTATATATATTAATTTAAAATAAAATAATTTAAGGTATAGCTTAAGGTTTTTTGAATAATTTAATTTGAGATAACTTAAAGTAAAAAAACTTAAAATAAGTTAATTAAAATATTTTAGGGTATAATAAATTATAATATCCTATAATAATTTATAATAATTTAGGGTATAAGTTAGAATAATTAAAGTAGCCTAAAATAATATAAGGTATATAATAAAATAACATAAAATATTTAAAATAACAATATAAAAATAAACTTATTTACCACAATAAATTATGATAGTGAATTATGCCAAGTAATAGTGAAACAAAATGTTTATATAATGATATTGTAGTGAAATAACTTTAACTAAGATGAAATTACTAAAGTGTAATGAATTTATTTCACTTTTAAGATCCCATAGTGATTTAGGCTAATGAACTACACCCCATTTTTGTACTAGTGTTTGTTAGGAAAAATCTTTATATAAGTTGCACATGCTATAATGCACCTTATAAGGGACCTTAAACACTTCATAGTGCATATGCCTAATGGGATGGGGTGGGTGATAAACCAAGAAGAAGAGGGGATGACTTGTGGTTGGAAATGGTGTGAGCATGACAATTGTTTCAATTTGCAAGAGTAGAATTTTTTTTATAAAAGTGGGAAATATGCACTATTTTGTGAAGGTGTGAATTTTGCTTATTGGTCATTGGGTGCAATTTGTTAAAAATGGTGTTTTTCACAAGCACTATGTATGTATATGGAAAGGAAGAACCATGTGCGTACACTTGCCTCATTTACCTGATTGAGTTCATGTTAAAGGTGCAACTTGGGTTTCTGTTGGGGTGTAGTTGAAAATTAGGGACTCTATTTTATTGTTGAATCTTGCAAATGGTGACATAATTGTGTCAAGTATAATAAATGGGGTAGGGGGATTAAAGTGTGTGCACCATGGTGTACAGGTTGGAGAAGTTGGTACCATGTGGCACTTGGTGGGACAATGGAAGGTAATGGCAATGTGAAATTGTAAGTGCTAAACAAAAATGACAATCCCCCCTAATTGAAATTGAAAGATGTAGTGGGCAACAAACCTTCGTTGGAAAGGAAAAGACATTAAATTAACCAAATAAATTATTATTGGACTGGTGCTTCTTGTAAGCATTGTTTTGTTGGTTGGACTAAGTGCAATTTTGTGTGCCTGAATTTACAAACACTTGGTGCCATCCTACAATGTTGAAGCACAATTTATGATAAATGCAAGCATTTCCCTTTTCAACCTAGTTCGTTTTTGCATAAAATACCAATTTTTTCGTGCATAATACTACTTTAGAAAACATGAAAGCCAATTTTGTAAACCACTTTAATGGTATCTTGGGTCTTGACATTGTTCCTTCATGCACTTGGTCACATTTATCATTTGCCTCTAGATCAATAGATGTATGGAACTAAAGTATTAATGATACCTTGATCTCCATTATAGTAAGGTTATATTAATCCAAATAGGAATCTCCCATCAAAACGACTATAGAGCTAATGTTTAATAGACTTCTAGTTTGATGATTTTGACTTCTCAAATAATGTTTTCATGTGCCAATTCTTATTTTTATGTCATAACTTCATAATTAAACTGCAATTTATAGATTCATTCTATTTGTTAGAATTTATGAATAAACTAATTGTGAAGCACAATACCTCATTTCTTACCTTTAATCACTTATCTTAAAATTTTAAATTTAGATCTTAAAATAGTTGGTTGTTGCAAATGTTATTTTTGTACATGTTTATATTTCAAGGAGTGGGGCTTATGTTGTTAATTAGTTCTTGGAAAGTATTCAATGCAATAAGTTTTGCTCCGAGCTTCATAAGAAGCAAAGGACCCAAACAAAATATTTTTTCTTGAATATCTTTCCTTTTATAAGAATACTAGCTTTGAATGTTGGTTTGTAAAGCAAAGTCATGAGGAAGCAATATGGTGAGCAAAATGATGACAAAACAATAGCAAGGATATATGAACTATTTGAAACATGAATCCAACTTGCTTTGGAGGATGATGGTAACCTGGTATCACCATATGTCATGCAAAAGTACATTTAAACATATCATTTAACCATATTGTTAGTTGTTTATGCAATATTATAAACATTGTTTATGTTTGTTTTGCAACTATGTTTTAGTCATAAAAGACATGTAGACAAAATGAGTGTACAGTCAAAATGGATGAATAAATGTTTATGACCAACAAATTGGACAAAATGTAGTAGCTTAATCATTTTGGACAATGACTAAGCTATTCATGGCATGTCTGTTTTGACTAAAAATTAACATAAATCATAATTAATATTATATATATTTATTTAATAACGATTAATATGTAACATAAATCGTGATTGCAAGTTTATGCTTACCCCTCCCCTCCCCCACGACATTTAAAATTTTGTCGTGACGATTTATGTTAGAAGTCATGTAAGCTTCCTAACGCCTTGGTTTGTTCATCAATCCCAATGTTTCCAATGGGAACCCGATGCATTCACACTTTTTTAAAAAAAATTGTTGTTGTTTATCCACATTTAATGCACTCAAATTGAAGGACATAATGTGCAACTGATAGCCATCATTATGCAACATGCAACATTCACCACATGGAAAGAGGGGGAAAAGAAAAAACTTATGTGCAATTAAAAAAAAAAATTGGTCCAGATTGCTACCAAAAATCAATCGCAGTCTAGACAAACAATCCAAGCTGAATCTGCACAGTGCTATTGTGATGGAGACCGAGACCAAGACAAGTTCCAATATGTCTAGCTGAATAATACCAGGCTAGTACCAGTGTATTTTGTTTTTGGCAATTTTCACACTGTGGAAACATGGAAAACAATGGAAATTTTGTTTCTTTTAGTGTAAATTCAGAAAAAGAACAAAAAAATGGGAAAAATCCTCAACCTTTTGAAAGCATAGATTTGAAAGGAAACCCCTTCCCTAGTACCTTGGCTAGTTTGACACTGGCTATTATGTTAAAAAATAACTAACATGCTACATTATGCATCTTAAATTATTGGTCATATTTTTTCCTGTACAATTAGCTTGTTGGGTGTTCATTTTGACTAGAATCTACTTGTAGAAGACAACATGAAAGACATGATCTGTAATTTTGGCTGTTAGCCAATTTGCTCATAACCACTTGGGACAATGCTTTCTTATAGCCAAGGTGTCAACATCACTCGAGTTCTTGTGGTTTTATAACCTTTTGTGATGCCTTCCCCCCCCTTAGGACATTGAACACCCCCATCAAACTTTCAAGGGGGTGTGAGATAAAGTGATGTTGGGCCCTATGCAATTTTCACTGAAGGGTTCATTGAAAACCTTGAACGTAGAAGACAAATAGAAATTTGATTGTAACTTTTTCAATATAGGAAAGTAGGTTAGTGATAATACTAAATTGCTGTAATGGTGGGTTCGAATCCTACTACAAAATGAAAAACATGTAATTCCTTTTATTATGCGTAGAACATCAAAACATGAATCACACGATTCAAAACCTCTCATGAAAGTTTGATAGGGTGAGGGTAGCACAATGTCCTCCTCCCCGCCTAAAAATTGGGAAGGCGAAGAGTCGAAGCATTTATCTCATCTCAAGATAGGATAATGTAGACCCTCGTTGTATAGTATGGTACAACAGTTCATAAGATCCTCAAGAATATCTCAAAGTCGTATTAGCCTACTTGCCTGAAAAGGCAACACTGTTTCCAGCCCCCAATAGTCTACCAAGAGCCAAGTCCTTGACTTCCAGGTTTCTAGTTTCACCATAGAGTGGGAACCATGCCACCGATTTATAAAGCGGGACCGGGGCCCAGCCCAGTAGAGAGAATCTCATACCGATTATCTATTTGTAGCAAGTGAGTCCATTGTTTGCTCCCACATTTTCCTTTTCCCCTAACACATGGTACTAGACGCTCAATGATGCTGGCGATATATCCCCCATCGAACTATTAGGGGCTTGTCATTTTCTACCGCTACAAGGTTGATGTTCTAATTTGTGTTATTCTTGTTTTGATGTTATGTGAAAAACAAACAAAAAATTGTATGTTTTTCATTTCATAATGAGATTCAAACCCACAATGAGGGAGAAAATAGCTTTGGGAAGAGCTAATCAAAATGGGTATTAGCTCAGACATGTGGAACCTTAGGTGGGCGCGCCCATGCCTACCAAAAATGAAAGCCTACAAATGTTTTTTCTAAGAAAATTTACTTAAAAAGTTTATATACATGCAAGTCCACCTTCTCCCAAAACAACTGGGAAAAAAACTCTTCCCCCCTCTCTCCGCCCCCCCCTCCCCCTTACATTGCATTTGCAGTGTGGATTGTCCACAGTCCACAAAATCGCGCCCTTCTTCCCTCCCCGGGCCCCAAAAACAAGAAAAGGGCAGTCCCTAAAACTAATAATAATAATAAATAAATAAATAAATAAGAAGAAGAAGAAGACAGTCCAAACGAAAAAAACCAACCCACACAAAGAAGAAGTATAATTTTTTTTAAAAAAATCCCCCACCCCCCTCCCCCCACCTCCCTTCAAACCCAAAATAAAGAAGGAGATGTTGCCTTCCCATTGGCTCCATCCAACTATTCTACCCAAAAGAAATCCTTGGCTTTTTAACTTCAACGTGTGCATGTTTCAGTGATTTGGGTACATAGTGATTTACTTGTTCAATAATTACATGAGGCCATCCTAACTTTTTTTCTTCTTTTTAATAGACCCACTTTCATTTGCTCTTCACACCATGTTCTCAAGCATCAATTAGTTCAGGGGAACCCAATTTTCTTAATTAAGACTCATTTTGATTGGGTCATCCTAAATCATTTTTCCAAACATGTGGAACCTATAAATGGCCACCAACGCCTCCCAAAATGGAAGCCTATAGACTTTCTTGGGAAAAACCTACACATAAAGCTTTTATACATGTAAGTTCACCTTCTCCCAAGTTCACCCCCTCTTTCCCCCCACCCAAACCCCAAAGCAAAAAAAACGGGGAGCTTCATGAGCCTTCCCATCAACTATTCTTCCCAAAAGCGTTCATCACATTTTATCACCAAGGCTAATACTCCATTCAAAGAATTGGGGTAGACTATTCACCCCTCCTACCAATTAGTTACGATGACCACTCCAAGATTTTTATTACTTTCAAGGACCCACCTTGATTGGTCCCTCACACGATTTCTTTAAATAATATTGACTTAATTGGAAAATAAAACAAAAATTCCCCCCCTTTCCTCATGTATGGTAGTGGTTATGTAGGTCTTTCCCTCACCAATATGGGCAAACATTATGGGATAAGTGACATTATTCTCTTGGGACTCACCCCACCTTCCCCCACCTCAAAATAGAAATAGCATTGCGACTTCACAGTTTTCTTCCTCACGATATGACAACTTTTTAAACTTCCCTTAATATGTACCCCTACATTGCATGTCAATTGCTGCAGATGGAGCAGTCCAGGAGCAACTTAAAGAAAAATACCCAATTCAAAGATCACCCTACCTATTGGGCCGAAAAATGGCAACCAATTTATGCAACCTGCAAATAATAGAGGAAAGGTAGAAGCTAGATCAAAACACAGACTCAAGAGCCCAACTCCTCAGCCCTCCCTCAAAAGACATTTCTTAGCCCCCTGTTAAGAAATATTGTAATACCTTGGCCAATTCGACACATGTCTGTCAAATAATTAATTAATTTTGAAATATTCATTTCAACAAATAGAATATTCGTGAAGATTCAATATTTTCTTTTGCATAATTTTGTTACTTGAAAAAAAAATTTAAAAATTTCAACATTTCTGAAAATAATATAAACAGTGTGGAATTGGCAGGGTACTAGGGTAGGTCCACAAATACCTATAACAGAACATATCAACCAATCAATTAGAAACCGTAGCCTGCAACAAGTCTCTTACCCACTCATTCACCTACTTGAATTTTGAAACTCATAGAGCTTATAGCTCCTTTATCGTGCCTACCATGAATCAGCACCCACACTGGTACCCTGGTAACTTTGAAGGTGAGACCTCTTAATGGCCATATTAAGCTTAAGAAATGTTAGATTTGGACTCAAAGACTTTAATTTAGTCTGTGAGAGGGATATTTACCATGTCTAGAAACAAATTTAAAAGGTTATTGGGATTTTATGATCGTACTAGGGTAACTAGGCCCATGTCCAAACAAAACCTATAACCTAGTGTGGGTGCTGGTTCACCCAAGGGATAATGAAGGTGGCAATATCACCCAAGCTGTTTTGTTTTTTTTATTGCTTTGAGAATTCGCCACTCTGCAAGACCAGCATTGTGTTTTTTTGGCAAATTTTCACATTGTGACAACAAAAAAATTGGTGGTGTGACAAATACAAAAGGGTTTTTTATTATAAAAAATGGGCCCAAGTGGCCATATTTAAGACAGTGGGCTCCTTTGATGTCACCACTTCATAGGCATAATCCCAAAATTTCTACTTCCCTCCTTTTATCTCGCCAAATTTGGCTAAGTCCTCTTGTGGGAGATCGCCAACCAACCTGCTTCACAATTTTTTTTTATAAAAACCATGTGTGACACACACACAGAAAAAACCAAAAAAGGAAGTCCCCAAACGTAAGTTTTGAGAAAGGGGAAAGAATGCAATTTTCTTCTTCAAGTGGCAATAATGATCTTAGACGCAAGAGGTTTGATAGAATGAATTCAAATAGAAAACAGTGTGAAATGATATTGAGAATGTGTGGCCTCATATTGTTTCAATTCCCAATGGGAACATACCTCTTAGAAATGAACATGTAGTGTTTCTATTGACACAAACCTCTTAGTTGTAAAGAGGTAGAGTTTACAATGGTACATAACTCTTGGTTGTGAACAAGTTGTGTTCATCCATTTTATTTTGCTCTTTCATTTTAGTTTTTCATCCAATTTATTTTGTTCATCCATTATTATGTTTCATCCATGTACACATGGTAAAATATTCTTCCATATCATGATATATTATATGCCATGTGTTGAAGAATATTCTTTTGATGTTAGTAGAATATTCTAAAAAAGATTTGGTCCTACTCACCTTCTCATGTTCATTTGTTCACACTCATGCTCCCACACTCACCATTTAACATCCTTATTTCAAAGCATGAACAATAAAAACTTTGTGGGGCATCAATGGCTATGTATTGTAACTCAAGTTTTTGAAGGTAGAATGTTAGGTACAATACGTGCAACTAAACTTCAAATGGAGTTTTTATATTGAGCTTGAGGGGGGCATAATTGTAATTGGAGTTCTTGTAAACATAATGCCACATAACAAAAATCATAACTTCCAAAATAAAGGGCTGTAGTTACATGGCATTCTTTTGTGATTGCTTCCCATCTTTATGTGTCATGCATTGAATACATTTGTTGCCTCCAAGATTATTGTGCATTTAATGGGGGTTGTTTCAAAATATAGGAAAATATTAGGAGTTAACTAAAAGGCATCTATGTAATTTGGCCACTTCTATTCTCATAAAGGAAAATCAGCTACAATATAATTAAACAAAAATAAATAAAAACTATTTATTAAAAGGTTTATGGTCTACAAAATCCATTCGTCTCATTGAACCACGTTTTAAAAAGAAAACACTTATTTTATTCAATCCAAAAAATAGATGTTATGCAAATAGCCTAGGCACTTACTTTCAATTCATGAAACTTCTTTTTTGGGTTTCTTATTACACATCACAAATTTATAGGTTTCATAAGTTCATTCCAAATCTATGCAAAATATGTTGTTTTTTAGGTTCATATTGTTTCAACATGAATGTCGTGCATTATTTAAACATGGAAATCATGTGCACAACTTTTATGTGTAAATAACACAAATAAACATACAACAACTATGTTTAAATAATACAAATAGGCATATGATAGTTATGTTTAAACAATGCACATGACATCAATGTTCAAACAATACAAATAGGTGAATGACATTTATGTCTACTCCATACGAACTTTTGAAAAACAATTTTTGCACGACTATTATTATTAAATTGTGACCCATGAAGTTTGTTATGTAGTCATCTTAATTGAGCACTACAACTTTTAGGTTTATACTTTTGTTTTTTCATTAGTTTGTGTAACTCCAACATTCTTTGTTCTTGGAACTAAAGTTAAGGAAAGCAAAATATATAATGGACCCATTCCTTGATACCATGAACCGAGTTTTTCCATGCTTTGTTAGTGCAATGCAACATAAAAAATAAAAGCATTTGATCCTCCCATAGAATAGTTTTACATATTTGGGTCCAAATGTTGTTTGTAATTATTTTATTTGGTAGAATTGCAAAAAAATCCCCATTGCATATTCATGACCTTCCACTATTGGTGTAAAATTGCATACAAAAGGTAATCAATTAGAATTCCAAGTTACTAGTTTTCAATTATTTTGAGCTTCAACTTGTGAATAGGACATGACAACAAAGAAAAAATTCCAACATTCCTTTCAAGACATGTTGGCTCTTGGTTATGGAGGAACAATCAACACAATATATTTCAAACAAGCTAAAAAAAATGGTTGTACCTAGATGAACTCCAAAATATATTTTTAAAATAATTATAACTAAGGACTATAGATTTCAACAAGGATTGAATCCACTCAAGTAAGCAAAAAATATTTTGAATGATAATGTGGTATAGGACTACACAATACTGGATAGTGGTCCATTGATGTGGCACTTTAAACAATGGTCCATATATTTGATGATTTGAACGATCTAGTCCATTGATTTGATGCTTTGAGCATTCTAGTTTAAGGTCTTAGTTTTTCAAATGATTCGGTTCATCAATACACAAGTTTGATCAATGACATCAAATGTTCTATTTGGCACATAGATCTCCTTCATGTCTTGTTTTTATGGCATTTAAACCATACCTTCAAATGCTTGTCAAAGAAAATATCATGAAATAACTTAAACCTACATGCTAGATACTTATCACTTGTACCTTTGTCACAAAACCAAAGATACATCAAATAACAACCACAATTGAAAATAAATGGATTGAGGTTGAAAGTTTTATGAATCATTTGCAAACAAGTGCATACTCACAAGTAGGAGAGTTTAGGGTTGGATTTTCTTTGAATTTGTGTTGTTAACTAACTATAAAGTTCATTCCTTTTCCACTATCAATCTTAACATTATATTCAATATAACATTAGTACATGTAAATGGGTTTAAGACTATTGTTTAATGATAACAAAGTTTAATTACATGACATGAAAAGAAAAGGTGTTCTATGCCATTTCATGAAATGAAGTTGTAAACATCAATTTTCACAAGCCTAATGGAAAACACAAACATAAATTATTGAAATAATATTTGATGACATGTGTAACCAAAAAAAAAATCACAATTTGTTCAACCTCAAGAATTTGACCACATCATGAACACATGAAAATTTTATAATTATGCACCTTAAGGGTAGCATAGTGTAGTTGGGTTACCGTATTTTTGAGAATACCAAGCATATTGAGGAAGGATTCAAGACTCAATATCAAAGTTTCAAATGCCCAAATCCTTCAACAATTCTTCATCACGGAACTTTTTGATTTCTTACATGTTTCCCACCAATATGTGAAACGTTTTAGGGCCCTTCCAACCTTGTTTCTCCATGATGCGTCGTAATCTTCTTGGCGTCCACCACAAGTGTACGATTAATGAATGAACATTGTGAAGAATTGCCACCACAAGCAAAGTTGTTACCACAAGTGCTAGTTATCTCCATGTTATAACTTGCCTTTGAATCAACTTCACAGAATTATTGATGGAACTCATTGTAATGTTCCACCCTCTACTTTCATGAGCTTTTTTGAGAGCTAGAAGATGAATTCAAGCATTCTGTCACTTTCCCAAAGGAGACATATCTTGGAGACTTAAAGTGAACACCATGCTAAGTAGGCTTTTGAGGGAAGCATTTGATCACACATGATTGTTGTCTATGTCATCCTCAGGAATTGGTAGTGGGATACCTTACCCTAAGGTCAATTTCGTCATTAAATAATCCTCAAAATAATAAAATTAATTTTTTTGAAAATATCAAGTTGACATGTTGAAAATCATCATAATTATCATAGGTTACACTCTGAATATATTCACTACTCATATCACAATGTTATAGTAGATGATGAAAAAATATATAATTTTAAAATTAAAAAACGAATTCCTTTTTTGAAAAAATAAATTATTCGTTTTGTCAATGTGGAAACTGACCCCTAAGCTGCGATACCTGTTTTTGTAGGGGGAATCCAGTTGGTGGTCTTGGATGTAGTGGCTGGGTGGGCCATATGGAAACTACTCCACTACTCTTCCTCCTTTTCTTTCCTTGTCCCTCACTTGTTTGTTGCAGTAAAGTCTGAAAGCTTCACAAGCATATCGGGGTGCATTTGGAACGGGTCATAAATCTGACTCACAACTGTTTGTCTTACTTGATGATTGTTAATGGATAATTGCT
>Ga0116227_10011888_pt1 | contig 14439 bp, 22 predicted proteins | sample S1TSphgellanicum_FD_89693 | JGI IMG/M metagenome (GOLD analysis project Ga0116227, IMG submission 89693) | Host-associated microbial communities from peat moss isolated from Minnesota, USA - S1T2_Fb - Sphagnum magellanicum MG | ecosystem: Host-associated > Plants > Peat moss > Unclassified... | reverse complement strand
CTCTCTCTCTCTCTCTCTCTCTCTCTCTCTCTCTCTCTCTCTCTCTCTCTCTCTCTCTCTCTCTCTCTCTCTCTCTCTCACACACACACACACACACACACACACACAGAGGAGGAGCTTTGAAGACTCTTGAAGTTGTTAGAGCCAAGTGTAGCGTCAAGTAAGAAGGGAAAAAATAAATTTTGCTTCTACACGTCAAAGCTCCAGGGTGAGATGCAGTGTCACGTCTACCATCGCTACAACACTGCATCTACCATCGTTGCGGCTCATGGGTGTTTTGTAGCATTAGTGCCTTTGATGTCCATCAGCTTTCGTCCGACGTCCGTCAACGTCCTTTGCCGAACACAGACTTCTATCCACAGACTTTCGTCCATGGTACCTCCCCCCCCAAATTGCAAAGAACGAAAGAAAACATAGTGTATGTAAACGATGGTCGTGCAATAGCCGTCATGAGCATCTAGAAAGTCAATTTGACTATGGAGGAACCTTTCCGTAACAAAGGAATTTTAGAAAAACTAATAAGAAAAAGGAAGAGCTTGGCCTTTTATACAACCGCTAACAAGCTGAAACCCTAAAAAAACCATAACCCTAAAACACTTAATAACGTACAGTAACCTAAGAATGTACATTAACCCTAAAAGGTATGATTGGCATGCCCATAACCGGCCGTCATGTATGAGGTCATGCATATGGGCATGATAGTTGTTGTGACGTGTAGTGCAAGCCTCATAAAAAGTGATAAACTAAAAATAGATACCACTTATACCACATTTAAGGTCAAATGTGAACCACTTTTAAGAAATCTGTTGGAGAACGTCCAGATCTTATCTGGCGTCCAAATCTGGCTCAACAGATTTGGACGCTAGATTTGGACGTTCTCCAACAAATTCATCTTTTAATTCATCTACTCGTCGCAGCGCCAGGTTCAAATCGATTCTCTAACAGATTCATCTTTTATTTCACCAACCTGTCGTAGCGCCAGGTTCAAATCGATTGCTATCGACTCCAGCGTTGGCTATGACAAAGTCGCGCGGCAGTTGGCAGCTCTCCTACCAGCGCAAGTACGCCTTGGAAGTGATTCGACAAGAAGGCGCGTGCGTCAAGGAGGCCCGCTGCAAATTCTGCAAATACTTCGGCCGGCAGGTCCTTTTGAACAATCGCAAATGTGGCCCGCGCAGGAGCGACCAGTTCTACGCGGTCCCGTTTCGCGCCGACCTCATGCTCAAGCACGTCGAGGGGCAGCACGCTATCAAGTGGGCCGAATACGTCGCATTGTTGTCCAGCAAGCAGGATTCGTTCTTCGACTCGATGCAGCCCCGCGCCAACACCATGTATCACTACATTGACATGGAGGGCGACAAGATCAACCTAGTCATTTCTACCGAGATCGTCGATGTGATCATCGGCGAAATGTTGTTCCGTCCTGAAGACAAACTCGACGTCGCCGACAACGACGACTTGGTTGGCGTCGACGATCGCAACCAAAAGATTGAGAAGCTACGTCGTGGTGCGCTGCAGCTGTTCAAGCTGAACGAGAACAACGACCGCTACACTGTTAACATTAAGAGAGTCGTGCGCTTCAAGCTTGCCATCCAGCACGTGTCGTGTGGCTTGTCGTTCCGGCAGGTCGCGACGACGATCGAGCAAACCAAGAACACCTGCAAGATTGCCAAGCTTGGCGGCCTCAACGACACGATTGTCGGGCAATATGTGCGAATCCTAGTCGCCCAAGCCCTGCAAGTCATCAACAACATCATGGCGAGTGATGATGTGTGGGCATTTGCACTGTCGTTTGATGGCAGCCAGCATCGCGGCACGACGTTCTTCGACGTCCGCATCCGTGTCGGCGTGAATAGCGTCCTGTACAACTTGCACTTGATCGCCATGCCGCACTTCGACCACCACACGGCCGCCAACCAAGAGGCCATGCTCGTCCAGCTATTCGACGGGCTGTTCGCTGGGTGGACACGCAAGCTGATTGGCGTCACGACGGACGGCGAGAAGACCAACATGGGTCACCGCAACGGCGTCCAGATCCACATGGTGTGGCGCATCGAGTTCAAGGTCGTTCAGATCTGGTGCGTACCTCACCAACTCGACATGGTCGTTCACGTGGTGGTCGACGAGGTTGATGGCGGCGCCTGGGTCAAGACCTAGCAACACCTTGTCCACATACCTCCGCAAGTAGTCGAACCTGATCATCGATATGGGCGAAACGTGCCCGAAGAAGACAAACCGGTGGGTCACGCTCGGGTCAGTGCTCAAGTTTCACATCACTCGAGCGTCGCGCATCATTAGGTTCCTCGACGAGCGTTTCGAGCAGGCCGGCAATGCCGCGCCGCCCATCTTGACGCCGTCCTGGTGGATGCAGACGTATGTGTTCGCCCCGGTCATCGCCATAATCAATAAGACGATCGTGAAGCTGCAGGCGCGCGATTTGGTGATCTGCCACCAACGCGAGCTGTTGGTGCTTCTCACGAAAGACATTCGCGACATGTTCAAGGTGCGCCACATCGAAGACGAGGAGGACGACGCCTTTGACAACCTATTGATCGTCGACTACGTGCGCAGGGACGACTCGTTCGTGCTACTAACGACGCTACGCGAGTACATGACGACCTCAGCACGCGCACACAAGCGCATTGGCTGTTGATCGACACTAATGAGAGGACGATTATCCTACGGACGATTGCCCGCTTCGTGATTGGCATATCAGACGGCATCGCCAAGGTCGAAGCCGAGCGTGACCCAACCAATAACGCGGCCGTCAACCTGGCGCTGCCTGTCATGCCGATGGACCTCGTCAAGATGCGATCCTCGACGTTCATTTCCAAGGTGATTGAACCGCGCATGGCACAGCTGCAGGCGACCGCCTGGACCGACGACCAGAGCAACGCAATCGAGAACGATCATCGCGAGTTGCTCACGGCGTATCGCAGGGAGAACGACATCGCGTTGATCATTGAACAACACGATCACACGACAGCGTTCAACGAGGCGTGGGACTCGCTCGGTGGTGTGCGATTCCACCAGCTGCGCCGCTTCTACGCCGGGCTGGCGACCGTCTTCTCGAACTCGACGTCGGTCGAGTCTGACTTGTCCATCCTTAAATGGGAGCTCGATGAGTTCCGCAAGAGTCTGCTAGACTTGTCCCTGGAGGGAATCTTCTAGGCAAAACAATTCGAGCTACTAGATCTCATCGGGCGCATTCTGATTGGCATATCGCAATAAATTCCCCCTCATGAGGCGCCATGTTTGGACGTACCACTTTTAATAGGTCGATTTGTACCACTTTTAGCTTAAAAGTGCTAAAAGTGGTATCTACGACTTTCTATGAGGCCTGGCATAGTCCCATGATGTGCAATGGCAGCTTGAAGTGTAGCTTGAGAGGTGGTGGCGATGGCTGTGGCATAAGCTGGATTAAGGATTTGGGTGACGCCCAGAATCCTTGAAGAATGTTACTTATAGACATCCAATGCTTCATAGTGCACATAAGGGGCTAGTTATTTGAATGCAAACACCTCGGTGTAATTAACGTTATACTTCAGCTCCAATTCACAAACCACAATTGAGAAAGTTGCCTTGCATTCCCTCAAAGAAATGGTACTTGGCCTTCTGCTGAACTTTTCAATTCTCCTAAACGAACTACTAACCTCCATGGTGTATTGGGTGTAAAGGTCATGGCTTGCAATGGAATATGGAGCATTAGATACAGTTTGATGAATACGGTATTAGATACGTATGTACGCAGTACATACGATTTGAAAAATACAGTGCGTTGACAGGGATGAATGACGACGGATGGATGTCGATGGACGGATGTATGTCGATGGACGGATGTTTACGGATGGACGTTGATGGACGAAAGTCTATGGATGGATGTCGATACACGAAAATCCATGGACAAAAATATGTGTTCGACAATGGACATTAGGCGAAAACCAATGAACGACAATTACAACGAACATTAGAAGCCCCGATGTTGCAGCTCGCCTATGAGCTCCATAACGATGGCAAACATGGCACTATAGTGATGGTGGACGCGGCGCTATAGGGATGGCAAACACGATGTTGTAGTGATGGTGGACGTAACGTTGTAGTGATGGTGGACACGACGTTGCAATGATTGCGAACGCAACGTTGTAGTAATGGCGAATGTGGCATTACAGTTCATGATGTTGCAATGATGGCGGACGCAACGTTACAACTCACGACGCTACAACGATGGTGGATGCAATGCTGCAATGCCGCGAGTTGCAACATACACGAGAATTTCATCTCAACCTCCTCTTGTGCATTGTATATATATGTGCGTGCATCTCTTTTTATTTGATTAGTTTCTACCTTTGATTGGTTTTAGTTTTTTTGTTTAATAAAATTTACTATGGATTTACACCCTTATAACACCGTACATCACGACACTACACGTCATGACAAATAGTCTCATCACACGATTTGATCATGTTTAGATGCATCCCATCATGCTTCACAACTTCAAGTATTAAAATTGAAAATTTAAATAAACATAGGATATCAAAACTTGATGCAAATGAATAATTATATTCAAATTTAGGATGACTTAAATATGTGTTATGTAATTGTAGGGTGGGAAAAAAAAATCTTTCACTTAATACACCAAACAATACCTTGTTATTGTTTGGAAGTAGGTAGTGTATAATTCTATCCCTCCAAAGAAAAAAGTGGGCTAGATGGATTAATCACATTGGACATCCAAGATATTTAAAATGAGTGTTCTTTGACCACAGGATATTTACACGATGTAATAGTAAAACCCAAAGGTTTATTGGATGTTACATATAAGAAATTGTCCTTCCTAAGTTTGACTTAAAGTTTGGGCACCAAGAAAGCACAAAGGACAAGTTAAGACTTGACACTTTCAAGAATGAGCTAGGAAGGTTCTAGACTTGACAAGATGGAATTTAAAGTTAAAAAAAAATTAAAACAAAGAGTAAATCACTCCAATTGTCTTGGATCTTCCAGTAATTTAATGGAAGGAAGAAAATATTTCTTTCACATTTTTGCCCAAAAATTATTCAGTCATGTAACAACCAATGTATGTATTTTGGGGTGAATTTTCCCATTTTTTTTACCTGAAAAAATCATTTTGACACATACAAAAGATTTTGTGAAAAATGGCCCTACTCTTCCAAATTTTCATTTTGATTATTGGAAATCATCAATAGGTTCTACAACAGGTTCCAACATGTAGCCAAAACATAAAGTTATTATTAAAATATTTTACCTTCATATATGGTCTATAACCAAATTTGGCTAAATTTTCTTTTGGATGATGCCAATTTGACTAGATCACAAAATTGAAAAAGAAAAAGAAATAATGACAATGTTCGTTTTGTATGGTAAGGCATTAATAATATGAACATGATAAGGTTAGAAAGCTTGAGGGGTAGTTGGTAGATATGACAATTTACAACAAGAGGCATTTCACACATGGACTCCTATCTAAAATTTTACCAAACATCTATCTATGAAGGAAGGTTGTTTGTTTGTTTAGTTTTGTACTTATGATATCCACCGAACCAGGATGCTTCAGATCGCATTCTTGGTCTCTTTGGAAAGCTCTCAAGGAGGAGCAGTGCATCGGCTTGGTTTCATGGCGTTTGGACTTGCGGTGCAAAAAGTTCTTGAATATTGAATGATTTCTTCATTGAAAATTAAATTAAATTGTAGCTGGAAATTTCTGAGGGATTGGAAGTGCCTTTGGTGTTCTTGGAAACATCTTGAAGAGCAGGAATTTAATGGAATTTAGTTTATAAGATTTGGATTCAAAATGTGGGAGATATTGATTTTTAAGTGATTTCTGTCCCTGAAAATTCAAATAAATTCCAAAAAACCACGTTTTGGAAGGAAAAGTTCGTTGAAGACATGATAACACTTGGGCCAACGGCACAGGCCACACTAGTCATATATGTTTTATCATCAATGTTCTCTATCTTCAAGTGGAATCATGATTTTTGTAAATTTTTGGTATTATTTATGATTTTTTGAATATATGTGTTAAGGGTTCCTTTGTATGGTAATTAGGTTAACTTCATGAAATATGATTGATGTTAACACCCTAAATCTTTGATAGAGGACTGCCAATACATTATATGGGTAAACAAGGGCTGGAAAATCAAGTAAACCTTCTTACTTCCATTTCACACTACCTAGGTAATGAACTATCTATGTAAGTGGGTAAAAGTATCATAGGTAAGTAAGGAAGGAATATGAGTGGTTACTATGTAAGTAGGTATGTAGATTAAGTACTTAGTGGCTACTAGGTATTTAGGTACAAGTGGATGGTTAATACCTAGCTCACCACCTTGGTTAGTTATGGGATAGGAATACAATTAAACTAATCATGTAGTGACTAGTTCTTTTGTGACAAAAAGATAGGGATTTAGGGGTTTGTGTGTGAAGAAGGTGTTTTTTGTCATTGTCTTGGTGCTGAAAACCACATTTTATCTTGTTGTCTTGTTATGCATAGTATTATTTTTGATGGGCGAGTTTTATGTTGATGATAAGTATACCTTTAAGAAGGACCAAAAGATTAGGGATCAATGTTATGTTGTTTGTTTTCTTTTCTATGGGGTGGAAAATGGTGCAAGTGTGGAGCTAAACAATGGTGCGAGACTACAAGAGGCTTCGAATTTTCCAAGTTAAGTATCTAGTTCCTAGTGATTAGAGTGGTGGATGCTTTGGTGTGTAGGATCTGTTTTGTTTAATAAATGGATATTGGGATGAATGCCCTTGAGATGCAACTAACATTTTTTTAATTCCAAGAATTTCGTTACGCTTGAATTAGGAACATAATGTTGGTCTATAATAGGTTTTTAGAGGCAGATAATAGAAGAGATGAGAGGCTCTAGAGGATTTGTAAGTTAATTTGTTGTGGAATTCACCAGTAAAACTTGTTATATTTGAATTGAGCCTTAGTCGTTGTTTGGGAGGGTTGAGTACCTTACACCAAGAGCTCTGAATAGTAGTTCCTTCATGGGAAAGTTGGGTGTTTATTGGGAGTTTTATCGAGTTTTGCCAATGATGGGATCACAACTTGTTAAACATTTTTTTCAAACCTTGATTAGTTGTTAAATGAAACATCGATTGTTTTTGAGCTAGTGTGTGAAATTCCACAACCAATGATCATATAGCCATTGAGAGAGGATCTAGAGTGATTTGATCCATTGTCTGCTTTAATTTAAAATCAACATTTGCATAAGGTTGGTAATAATCATATTGTTGTCTAAACATTCATATTTGAACTTCTAAGTTGGAATGAATGTTTTTGCATTTCAATATGGAGAAATGATTACATGCTATTTAGGTACTTAATGTGACCTCCTTTTATGGTATCAAAGTAGGTTCTTTCTATGGATCCGTATTTGCATCGCAAAGTATTGACGTTGGGTTATAATTATGTAGGTGAAAAATCATGCCAATAGTAGCAAGATGGATCAAAGAAAAAGAAATCAGTTGAGACATGTTCAACATAGGGACAAAATCCTTGCCATTAGTGAGTTTGCTTTTCCATTTCCACGTTTTGACATTCTACCAAAAGAAGGTGTTGTCATTCTAAAGCCGCAAGGTTTTGAAGTGGTCAATATAATAGGACTCAATCTAGACCTAGTAAGAACAAGAGATTTGGCTTTGCTTGTCATTCACACTAGATGTATATAACAGTTCAAGTTTGGCTAAAAACAAGGGATGGAGTAAGAGGCTAGACCACCATTGCTCGCCATCAACACACACACACACACACACACACATATATATATATTTCTTTAATCTTTATCCAATCCATTGAATATTGAATCATTTGAAAACATTGAGTTGATACCCAGGGTAGGAGACTTATGGTTGCTCGTTGTTGCAGTTTCATCTTTTCACAAAATTAGGTTCTTTCTTCTAAGAATTGATGCTCTATTTGTTGTTGGAAATAAAATGGTTAGAATTGAACATTTTGGGGTTGAATTAAAAGCCTTGGTGTGGAGACTTGGACAAAATGCTAAAGGAAGTTGGTTATGGAACTTTGAGCATGATGAAAAAATCCAGTATGAATCACATCAATTGTCGATAGGATCATACATCATGATCGTTAATGATCTTGACCATGACTTGGAACTACATTAACAACAACTGATGTTGAGGGTCATGGAAAATGGCAATAAGCAAACCTTCTAGAAGTAGTTCCATTTCAAATAATATCTTTCAATTGCAATTTTTGGTCTTTATATGTAGTGATCATAGAAGTAGTGGATCTAGTAGGTACCACAAGATGACAAGCCCAAGGGCATGGATGAACTTTTATGGGGGAAGGAGTTTTAGGATGTTCATGATTGGGTGGAGATGTTGGAAATGGCAGCAAAAGTAAGGGGAATTAATGAATAAAAACTATTCAAAATCAAACATCTAAATTTACAAGGAAAATCAAAATATTGGTATAAGAAACTGGCCATTGCTCTAGTAGATTAACTAGTTATGAAAGTTGCCATGTTGTTGAAATATGACATTGTGGATAAAGAAAAGATCCAAGCTAAAATGGATAAGATAAAACAAGAACCTAAACGATGGGTTCACACTTACCATGACAAAATGGAAAAGTTTTTTACAAAAAAAAATTGGAAAATGTTAAACATAGGTGGAGGTTCCTATTTAGGCTACACCCTAAAATCAAAAAGTTGTGTGTCATGAAGGATTACGCAAAAATGGATGAGTTATTGGATGCAACATCGGAGGTAGAATGGGTCTTAACTGAATTAAAGGAGATTCCATTTGTGTTGCAACCCTAACCTTGGGCTCACGACCAAAGCAAGGGTTTGCAAAGGTGCGAGCCAAGAGTGAACCCGGGAGTCACATTTCATGCTCTCGGGAGTGCAAGAGATTATGAAGGAATGAACCTCCACACTCCCAAATGAGCTCCCACTTTGGAGTTGGAGTCCCAATGGACTCTTGAATTTTCAGAGGGTGATTTCAGGGGTCAAAATTCATTGGATTGAAAAGTTTCTTATATCATTGGAAATCTCTTGGAACATAAATGTCTAAAATGGGCTTGCATGACCCATTTGGGTAATTAAAACACAAGTTATGGCCAAAAGAAAAGCCAAAAGTCAATTTGTCAATTTCACTCCCGACCATTAAAAGTCGGGAATCGCCTTAACTTCCTTGTGTGTAGGTGACGTGCCACATATCATTGGAAAGCTCTTGATGAGGGCTACAACTTTGCTTTAGACTTCACCTCACTCAAAGGTTTTCACGCAAAGTTATGGGCCTCCAAATTTGCGGGAATCCTAATTTTGGGAATTTCAGGACTCCCATTTGGGAGTCCCAAGACAAAATGACATTTGGATGTTGGTCTCGTGGCCAGGCACAGAGTATATCATAAAGGGAAGGTGGTGGCTTCCCCCAAGTTCGGGTTGTGGTGAGTCTTGTGAATTTGTGTTTGCCCGTGGTTCGTTTGTGCACCAAAAGTGTTCTAACTATGCACTAACCAACTTGTTGTTTGGTTTGTGCAGGTCCATGTGAATAATTGAATTACTTGTCATTCTTCTTATTCCTCGTCCTAAAGCTCCACCATGCCCCTCTACCCCCAAAGTGCTGCGAACCAGGGAGCGTGCCCCAACCCTTTATCCTTCCATTGTTTTCACATTTAAACTCGCAATTGAATCTACCAAGGAATTTGGGGGTGCGTCAATTTGAGTTGCTGAAAAAATAGTAAAAGGAAGGAATAGTGGTTGATGTTGTTGTAGAAAAACAAGTTAGTGCATTAAATGAGTCCCTCATTAGTTTCTTTAAACATTGTGTTTCGTCAAGTCATGGAATTTGGTCCCCTGGAACCAACATTTCTTCAATATGCCAAATTTGTAATGTAATTGATCACATTGTTACAATTTGTCCAAGAATTGGAAACCTTAGACTTAAATGTGGTAAATGTGGTCTCTTGCATTAGATAAAAAACTATGATTTAGATGTGGATATTATACAAGTATGGGACATATTAAAGACGTGTTGGAAGAAGGGCAAGGAGACTAAAACACACGCAACTACAAACAACTACTTAGAAATGCTTACGGATGATGAAGCAACAACCCTTGAACAATTGAATACACTTTGTGGATCTAAACATGATTTTTTTTTGGAGTTGACATGCCTAAAAAAAAATTGTTTGTGGAAATGCAATAACTTGAGATGGATGTGCAGTAAATGGCAAATTTCAGGAACATGAAAATCTACAAGTATAGGAATTAAGCCAAGGACATAGCAAGGAAAACAAGTCACAAAAAATGCAAGCCTAAGTCTAATCCAAGATTGGAAGCATAAAGACGCAAGGCAAAAACAGAATATATGCTAGAAGATGATTCAAACATAACTTTATTATAATAATGTATGAAAACAAAGGTTATGACAGGAAAACATGCCCAAAATTGGTGTTGAAGAAACTAAAGGTAATGGAAAGTCTTACCCCTGTTTATATCCCATTGGGTACCTAACTCAAGAAAACCTCCATAGAGGCTTCCATGTGTGCACCAACCAAGGAAGCTTCTTAAGAAGCTTTCTAACTAAGAGTGAATTAAAAATCAATTAAAATTTAACTAAAGGTTAATTCAGATTATACCCCGTTGGGGACCTATCTCAAAACAACCTCCATAGAGGTTTCCATGTGTGCACCGACCAAAGAAACTTTTTGAAAAACTTCCTAATTAATAGTGAACTAGGAGTTAATTGAGAGTTAATGATGATGCAAACAACTATGTTGGTGCAAGCAATGATGTAAATGATGATGCAAGTAACTATGTTAGTGCAAATGATGATGTAAGCAACATGTGATGATGGTGTTTGTGATAACATATTATAAAATAAAGGCCAATGGAGAGTTTTAAGAAAAGTTCAACTAGATCAAAAATTCTCATTCATTTCATTAAAAGCAAAATCTCATTATCGCTTAAGGAGACAATTTTTGCCATTCCTAATGAATTAGAGTACCTTAAAAGCCTGGTGAAGCTTATAAGGAAAAACATGATGAAAATGCCATAACTACAAATGTGATTGGAGTTGAAGGAATGCCAACACTCCCTAAGATCTGCATCAACAAGAGCCACCGTAGCAAAATTCTGCACCTATTTATAGATATTAACAATAATCTAATAAAGGGTCTTGTGGATACATGGGCATCCATGTCTGTCATGGCAATTGGTGTTGTTTGAAAGTTAAAGATCATGCATTTGGTCACCGATTTTGAATCTTACAAAACAACTTCAAATGTAATTACCCAAACATTGTGAAAAATAAATGAAATGTTTATGAGAATGGGAAAAATTCAATGCCTAATGACATTCATGGTGGTAGATACCGATAGCTACAATCTACTCTTGGGACTAGATTTTTCTATTAAAATACACTACTACAAATTGTGGGTGTAGTTCATTAATCCTTGTTCATTAGACCCAATGAATTCACTACTTTCCAACTAGTCCCCATTTATTAAGACTAGACAATTCACTATTTTCCAACTAGTCCCCATTTATTAAAACTAGTGAATTCACTCAAAATCTATTGAAATCACTTGGTGTACAAAGACACCTTTTGCCATAGTGGTAGGAACTGTCATTGATGTTGAAAAGGGCATGATTCAAGTGAGGCAAGGTCCTAGGAACGACATCCAAGTGTTTCTTCTCATTACAACAAAAGGTGTCCCTATACGCTAAGTGATTTCATTGGATTTTGAGTGAATTCATTGGTTGTAGTGAACGAGGACCAATGAAGAAACAATGAATTCATTAATCTAGTGAATGGGGATTAATGAACTACACCCACATTTTGTAGTAGTGTCTAAACATGGTCAACATGTTACAGGTTGTCAAAGATAAAGTTCAAACAGGTTTTGATGCAACAACAATGGTGGAGCTGGGTTTAGGACAACTAGACCTCAATGAAGTTGAACAAATTGTTGGTTGCTCTTTTGACAATGGCTAATCCAATGATGGTTTTAACAAGATGCATTTAACAATGAAACTACTAAGATAGAAAAGACAAATAGTGATGCATATGATTATGTTGGAGATCATGAGTTCTGGGAAGAATCGTAAGACAATGGATTATATACCTTTGTGAAGCATGAAGGACCTAATCAAATTTTGAATCTATCATTAAACGACCAAAATAAGAAGATAATCTTTGGGGAGATTTTAGACCTCAAAGATTATGAAAATTGGATAAGATGTGTGTCAAAGGAGGAAGATGTGCAAAAGGTGGCACGTTATGTTAAACAATTAGAAGAATGCCCATTGATATTGTAGTTGGAAAAGCGGGATGATGAAGGGATTGCTAGATAGATGCAGATGCACACAAGAACTCTAATGCGACAAATAAGGGAAATAGGGAAAAATCATATACAAAATCAATGTAAACCCAATGTTGGATCCAGTATAACTTGATCAATTATGGTAGTTTTTAAAGCAATTTTCTAATGTGTTTGCCTGGCATAAAGGCGAATTAGGTTATTGTAGGATTAAGGAGCACATTGTGGACACCCAAGGTTTTTCGCCCTACCGTAGTACACCAAGCAAGTTGCCATTTTAGGAAAAAGTGAAATCAAAAGACATATTGACAATTTAATATGTTTGGGAAAGATGAGGCTGAGTACATCGAAATATGCATGCAGGGTGACACTACTTATGAAAAAGGATGGCAGTCACAAGTTTTGTGGGGATTACAAGCCATTGAACCAACAGACTAGGACAGATGCGTTTCCCATGCCTTTAGTTGAAGATGTTTTGATGTAAATGGGGGAGTCCCAATGGTTCTTTTCATTGGACTTACAATCATGCTTTTGGCAAATCAAGATGGCACTTGAAGATGTGAAAAAAATTGCCTTTATAACAAAATATGGACTATATGATTGGACTATGATGCCTTTTGGCATGAAAAATGCAACTAGTATTTTTATTCGCACAATGATTGAGATATTTGACGCTTACATGGATAAATTCCTGAAAGTGTTTATTGATGACCTCAACATACACAACCTAACCTAGGAAGAACACCTAGAACACCAATGCTTTGTATCAATGAAGTTGAAGGAGGTTACCTTGAAGCATAACCTAGGCAAATGCAAATTTGTGAAGACAAACATTCGTTTTTTAGGGCATATTGTTAGCAAGGAGGGGACTCAACTAAATCAATGGAATATCAAAGCTATTGTACAGTTTCTAATGCTAATGGTGGTCACCAATGTCCATGCTTTTCTTGGACTTATTGGACATTACAAAAATGATGTTAAGGGGTATTCTAGAATAGAGTATCACTCTTTGAATTGACATGGAGGGATGCTACATTTTCTTGGAGTAATGAATGCCAAAATGCATTTAATGTGTTAAAAGATGCATTGGTCAAATCACCCATTCTAATAAGAGTAGACTTACTAAACCTTTCATATTAGATGTGGATTGGTCGACAAAGGGAGTAGGTGCCATTCTTTCACAATGGGTGGGCAAAAATGAACATGTCATAACATATGTGAGTAAAGGACTTACACCTATGCAAAGAAAGTTTCACTCCATGGAGGGTGAATGTTATGCCCTTATTTGGGGTATAATGCATTTTAGACAATACCTATATCATAATCACTTCACTTTGCGCATCAACCACAAGCCTCTTAAATGGCTGGTCAAAGTGTCAGATAAGTATGGTAGGAGGGGTAGATGGATCAACATGCTCCAAGACTTTAGCTTTGATATAATACATCATGTTGGGTCAAAGCATGGCAATGCATATGCATTAAATAGAAACCCAATTGGCAATGTGGATGAAAACAAAGATTTTCAGAAGGAAATTTGAAACTATGATAAGATGCAACAAGTTCAAAAAGTTGAAAAAGCTTCTTGCAATGGAAAGAGGAGTTCCAAAATGGGATTGATTCTACAATATTTAAGCAACAAAACAACTCTCAATTAGTTGTTTATGGTGGATGTCACTAAATTAGAAGAGGCGGAAATAATTCATGAAGAGAATGATTTAATTGAAAATCAGGAGCAGGAGGTTAAGGATAAGCAATACATACAAATTTCCATGAAGAGGAAGGATCTTTTGGATCTTCAAATGCATTTGTAGTTAGTTAATGAAGCATAATCACTTGTTGATGCTGATCTTATGGATGAAACCTACTATGAGGAAAAATATGACATTGAATGGGACCATGTTAGAAACATGGACATCTGGGATGACCAACATACCTTAGTAATTCTCAATGGAGGTTAAATTTCAATAGATTGTAATTTGCAAAAGAACACCAGAATAATATTGTGAGCCATGGATTATAGCTCAACAATTAGTTAAGCCTTAGTTCCGTAATTTTCTTTAGTACTAATGATTTGAATGCTTATAAGCCTCCAAGTAGTGATTATTAATAGTTGAATCAGCCTT
>Ga0116227_10011887_pt1 | contig 14439 bp, 11 predicted proteins | sample S1TSphgellanicum_FD_89693 | JGI IMG/M metagenome (GOLD analysis project Ga0116227, IMG submission 89693) | Host-associated microbial communities from peat moss isolated from Minnesota, USA - S1T2_Fb - Sphagnum magellanicum MG | ecosystem: Host-associated > Plants > Peat moss > Unclassified... | reverse complement strand
TTGTTTCATTTTTTTTCATGGTACTTTTTTTGAATGTTGTCTTTACATTTCAATGTTTGTTTTTCCTTTAACTTTCCACTTGTTCTTATGTTGTTGTGAGCTTTTTCTTTTTTTTTTTTTTTTTTCATCGCTTTTTGTTTTTCATTTATTGTGCAAGATTATTCTTCTTTGGTTAGTTCTTCATTTTTATTAAATTTCATTCTTTGCACACTTTTTTTTTGTGCTACAATTTTTTTATTTATGTTGCACTTGGTTCTTTGCACATTTCATCTTTGCTACAATTCTTCATCTCTATTGTTGTCAACACACAATTTTTCTTTAGCACATCGGGTTCTCTCATTTATCTTTTTTTGAATTTAATTGTTTTTTTTTTGTTTTTTTTCTTGTTGGTTGTGTAGGTTGTTCTATTTTATGTCCTTTCTTATCTTGTTTGTTTTTGTGTGTGCATGAGTTGATGTTGCTTTTTATTTTTCTTTGTAGCTTTTTTCATTTGTAACCTTTTTATTTCCTTCAATTTGTGTGGAGATGGATAGCATGGTTTTTCAAAATATTTCACAATTTTACTTTTGATTATATATATATGTATATATAATTCTTTGGTCTTGTGTTTTTTTTCAATGCTTCATAATGAACCTTCTCCCAAGAAATTTTGTGAAGAGACATTCAAATTTTCTATTGATGATTTCAAAAAAAAAGGGTTACCTGAATCAAATCTTACCCAACTTATCCAACTATTTGTTATTGAATTTACTAGATTAGGGTTTATACTATCCACACCTCTTGTTCTTATAACATTTACATCTTCTTCTTCTTTTTTGGGTCTTAAGATTTTATGGTTTAATAATGGATCCAATGTTTCTTACAACTACTTGAGTTTAATGATTCTCCTTAGTTTTCTAAAGCAAATGTTGGTGTTACATTACTTGCAAACTTTTATCAATCTATGGTTTCCTTGAATGTTGATGATTTTAAAGTCCATCCTATAATTAAACGTTCTACAAACTAAGTTTGTTTTGTTCCAATCTTGATGTTATTGATTATCATGTGGTTCTTGTTGCTAATGCAACTAATTGTCGTGTGCTTATTGTCATTGATGATAAATTTAAGTTTCACTTTTTTGAACTTGTTGACACAAAATTGGATAATGTTAATAGACACAACCGTAGAGCAAGCAAACAAGTAAGATCTAGGCTAAGAATGTTTTTGATGAATGGCGGAAGCTCCAAGGTTATGAAATTGAAAGATTCATAACATGTATTTATTTCAAAATGAAGACATGTTGTCATTGTTTATTTTTTAAGTTGTCAAAAAAGATTAAAGCATCTACCTTCCAACCAGGTTAATAAACTAATATAACTTTTGACTTTTTTTTGTCTTTCTATTTTTTGCTTCAATTTTCTTAGCCCTAAGTTAAATTTTAAAAGTTAATTTTGTTGTTTTGTGATTTTATGGTTTGCTTGTTGATTTTTGTTCATTGTTTAAAATTCTATTCTTGTCTTGTTATAATGCAACATCTAGACTTGATAAAAACATATTGGTAGGTTGATTCAACAAAGGCATAATCGACAGAGTTATTGAATCATGTATTGTTCATGCAATTCTACTCAATATTTTTATTAATCCAAGATATCATTGGATGAAGGTTGTTGGTGGTGACAATGCAATTAGATGTTTAATGTTGGTCTCTCAAAATTTATCAAAAAGTCAAATGTTCTTTCTATTCAAAAGTGTAGGATGTCTCAATTGATCTATTAGCCCACCTTTTCATTTGGATTCAATTTGAGGTTTAAGTATTTTTGTATGAGATTGTTTTTTGTCAAGGGTTGTTTTCAATTGTGAAAGGTTGATTGTGAAAAAAATTCCCTTGTTTTTCTAGTGGTTTTGAGGTTTTGCCATGGTGTCTTTAAGAACTAATGCATTGATGTTACACAACGTTTGTTGATTTACAAAGACATGTTGTGGATTGCCTTATGGATGATGTAATTTTCACTTTCAAAGAACTTGCATGTAATTTTATGATAATCTAGGTCCTCACCTTTTTTTTTATGCCTCGTATCTAAACAAAGAAGAGTGATGAAATCTAATTTATTTTTTTCAATTGGTCATAATAAACTTCAACTTATTATTGGTACCTTAAGATTCAACTTTCTTTTTTTGAAATAAAAAATCTTGTCCAATGAGACTAGAAGAAAGGTAGATATTACACGAATGGAGGAGGCTCTTGTTTTATGAGAGTACAACATGAAGGTGACAAGTTGTCAATACCCAATTTCACATGGGAAGTCAATTTTTTCCTTCTTCATTTTTTGTTTTTATATTTGAGTTTTTGTATTTGTCTAGAATTTCTATTTGGGTTTTTTTTTTAATTTGATTTTTTTATTCGAGTGATTTCATTTTAATCTTTCATTATTGTTTTCATTCTTTTTTTGGCAAGTACAATCAAATTGACAAACATCTTCAAAATAGATTTCTACAAAGCATAATCAACGATGAATTGAAGGGAACTCGTTTTTTCATTATGACAAAGCTTTCAACAAGGAGAAAAAGGTGTATGAAAAAACAAAGGTAAGTTCTATTTCTTATTTCTTCATTTTTAGTCTTAATGTTTCTATTTGTTTTTGCTATGGGATTTTCATTGTTTTTTCCTGTGTGTATGCCACGAGAAGTCAATGGCTAATGTTGACATTTATATTCATGTGAAAATGATTTAAGTTATTTATTTAATGTTTATTTGTAATGGTTTTGTCTTTTTACAAGAAGTTCATATTGAAAATCTTGATATGGCACCTTTTGATTCTCTTGTTCATGTTGACAAGAGTCTAGGAACTATGATAATTGCCATTGCTCTTGTTTCAAAGCCAAGACTTTCTATTGTTGTTGGTACTTCGACATCAAGAGATTTTGCTATTGATGATGATCTTCAAGAGGAGGCCAAGGTATAGGCTTAGGAATTAGGTATATCACATGTTGATGATGATGGCTTTTGGAACAAGGTGTTTGATTCTAATCTTTTTAAGTGTAGACAATAGCTTGACTCAATTCATGGGTGCTAGCCACTTCAAGTTCTCAATGTCAACATGATTTTAGGTCATGTGTTCAACCATTTACAAAATTACTTGATAACCATTAATTTCATAATTGATCCAAAGTCCAATCCAAAATCCATTTTGGGTTTTGTAGTAGATGCAATAGACAAGGCATAATTGATTTTTTTGGTCTTCCAAGATGTTTCTCTTTTTTTTTTTTAGTGTCGGGTTGGAGCTTTTGATTCAAATCATGATACCTTTACATAGTTTAGTGACTTCACTTGAAGCTTGCAGCATTTTTAGATTCGTATTTAAATTCTTGTTTTCTTTTATGCCATGGCTGCTCTAGCATGAATCAACCCCTAAACTCTTGCTTGATGTTTTGGTATTCAATTTGAAATCTGGAGTTTGGAATTATATTTTACTTTTTATGAATGTTTTCTTGAAATAAAATATTTGTTGTTTGTTTTTGGGGATTTGAATTTCAAACTTAGTGTTATAGATTTATTTTTTTTTGAATTGTTTAATTATGAGAATTGAAAAAAGAAGAAGAAAAGACAAGTAATGTAAAAGGAAAAATAAAGAAAAAAAGAAGTAAAAAAGATGAAAATGAAAACTGTAACAAGAGGTTGAAGATCTCTATAACTAGAATACAGGGCTCTTGCATGACCCCTTAAACCATGTTGTGTCTACAAATCTCTGATCTGTTGCATGCCATGCAAGCAGCAGTGACCCAGGTGCTCTTGATTGATGCCAAAGAGCATGTCAAGGCTTTGACACACAGAGTACGACCCAATTTACAATTGTACAGACCACTCATAATGGTGAAGTAGAAAGCCCCGTGTTCAAAAAGGTTTGGTGTGATGCAGTTTCAATGTGACTGCAAGAAGATGATGCAACAAAAATGGATTTGGAGATTTCTTGGGACCCCATAGACATTATAGTGTGTGGTTGGGAAGCTGAAAGTGATGAGAATGAGAGGGGAAAAGTGAGTACATAAAATGTAACTTACCACGATGTGCATAAACCCCACTTCAAGGATTCTGAAACATCTGGTACACTCCATCCTGCCTTCTTCAATGAGGTAGACAGAAGCTCCACTTCCTTTGCCAAAGTTAGCAGCACTGCCTGCCATCATACATACAGCAGGGCTTCTTCTAATTAGCAGATTTCAGCACAACACTTCCAAGCTCTGATTGCAGAAGAGAAAATGCAATGATAGAATGTAATATTCTCTTCTGCAATCAATTTGAGGATTTTTTCTGCATGATTTTTTTCTCTACCGGATATCTGTTTGCTATTATTCCTTTTGTACATCAGGTGCATTGTGCCAATTGCTGATTGCAAAAGTGGGTGGATCTTTCTCTGATGGGAAACAAATTTTATCTTACAAAAAACTGGTCTGACAATCAACTGCTAAAATCTTCACCTGTGCATCAATTTGTTGGTTCCACGTTGTGGATGGCAAAGCTTGAGCTTCCATCATGTCACAGATGTCATCCTCCCTCCAGCCTCCCTGGCGAAGCACCAGAGACATCTCCTCAAGATAGCGTGTCAACCATTCGCTGCTGCTGCTGTTGCTGCTGCTGCTGTAGTTTGGCACAAGTTGTGGTTGTTCTTCTTTTGTGTCTGATGAATGCAGCTCACGATTCAAATGCAATCTTGGTGGTGGTGGTCTTGTTGTAACGTAATCATCCACATTGCAAGGAGAGAAGAGCAGCCCATCCTCTTGAGCTGCTACTGCTGCCATAGAAACTTTCTGCTTGTTGGCAATGTCACTCCAGAATTCTATGTGCCTTGGGGAGGGCTCTGAGGGGACTCTCATCAGCAATGACATATTCATCAGTGCTTGGCTTGGAAGAGGTTCCTCCTCAGACTCCTCCTGTAAACAACAGTTTCTAGCAAAGCTTCCGGCATCACCCAGTGAGAGCTGCTGCTGGTGGTGGCTTGCAGCACTTTCATCTTTCAATCTCCCCTTTCCGCGTCTCTTGGTCCTAGACTTCAGATTCTCAAGCAACCCATCTGATTGTTTGGCAAGAAAGTCCAGACTCCGTCCCCATGTCTCTCCTCCTCCTGCACCACCTTCCGAAGAAGCTCCTGATGAGCTCGACGCCTCGGACGAGGAGTCCGTAGCTGAGGATCCCACTGAGCTTCTGTGCAATGAATCCAGATCATCTGTGGAGTGACAGCTCTGCTCCCCATCGCTGCTGGGTCTCTGAAGAAGAAGAAGGGAACTACCCACAACTTCCAAAGGAGTCATGCAGGTGTGGACAAGGAGGAAGAGCTCGCGATCAAAGAAATCCGCAAGATCATACCCGCAGTAGAGAACAACCTTCTGGTACACAAAGAAGATGGGGTTCCCGACCAAGTTCGGGGAGCAAGGAATGTAGCAATGACCAAAGATGGGAATGAGCATCGGGGAAGCTCGCAAAGCAGCGGCGGCAATGTCCACAGCATCGGAATTCATTTCTGCAGGAGGTCTTTGCCCCCAAGTCTTCCACCAAAACCTTCCAAGCGCGACTTCCTCCAACAGTCCTGCACACGGCAGCTCGATCCTTGTTCTCAGCTGCTGCTGCTCCAAGTTCTTCCCCGTCGTCCTCCGCCAGTCGGGAAAGCCAGCTCCCACCGGAAGCCCTTGTTGCAAAATTGCCTTGAGGTCAGCGGGAAATGTGAAGGCGAAAGTCGCTTCGATTCTGTCCAGCTCCCTATCCGACAGTCCTTCTGCAACAGGCACTTGCGCCCTCTGGAGATGCTCGATTACTCTCTTGGCATCCTCGGCGAAGGAGAAACTGTTGACTCTTCTTCTTCGTGTTGTGCCTGCTGCTGCCGGATTTGTGGTGCTTGCGGTTGCTCTTGCGGATAGCCGCTTCAGTCCTGCAAGTTGCGTTCGATGCAAGCAGCTAATTCCTCTCTGTTGCTGCGTCTCTCTTCCTCCTCCCCCTAGTACTCCACCACTGGGTCGTCTTATCTGCTCCAATTCCAACATTGCACCAGCTCTGTTGTCCGCGTCGCTCCTCTTCCCTCCTAGTTCGGATTATCACTACCGTCTGCTTCTTCTCTGCATATTTTCTGTCACAATTTTATTTCTACAAATCCATTTCCACCCCATTTCTCCTCATCTTTCTCTACTCTTCTATTGCTCACCTATTGCTCTGAACATGTTGTTCTTCACTATTGAAGCTTTAACTGAATCTACTCATCTCCTTCTACCCATCAGCCCTCAATCACAATCCACCACAAACTAAACCTGCTGCAGACCCTCCCTGTCTGTGTGTCTGTGTCTGTGTCTGTCCAGTCCAAAACAAAGATGGGGTGCAACAGAAATCATGAGGCATGGCAGAAAACCCATATCTAGATTGCAGGCAATCAAATACTGTAGCACAGCTGCGGAGAGAAGAAGGAGAAGAAGAAGAATTGGAGAAGAATTACAAAAAACCCACGAAATCAACAAAAAAAAAGAATCCTTCCTTCACAAGAACGTTTGTGGTAAAGCACATTGGTGATGGGTGGAGAAACAAATGTGCTTCTCCAAGTCGCACACATGTCGGTTTCGGAGACAAACTACCGCGATGCATTGGCACGCGGAGCCGACTAACAAAACAAAACTCCGAAGTCAACTAATCAAAGTGCTAATTATGCTAATCCAAGTGCTAATTATGCTCACCAAAGTGCTGATTATGCTAATCCAAGTGCTGATTATGCTGACCAACGTGCTAATTACGCTAATTCAAGTGCTGATTATGCTAACCCACGTGCTAGTTATGCTCACCAAAGTGCTGATTATGCTAATCCGAGTGCTAATTATGCTCACCAAAGTGCTGATTATGCTAATCCGATTGCTAATTATGCTCACCAAAGTGCTGATTATACTAATCCAAGTGCTGATTATGCTGACCAGAGTGCTGATTATGCTAATCCAAGTGCTAATTATGCTAACCAAAGTCCTAATTATGCTGACCAGAGTGCTAATTATGCTAATTCAAGTGCTAATTATGCTCACCAAATGCTGATTATGCTAATCCAAGTGCTAATAATGCTGACCAAAGTGCTGCTTATGCTAATCAGTTTGAAGAAGGAAAGCCCAGACTCAACACCCCCCCTCCCCCAACCAATAGCTAATCTAACCACATGTACCTACCATACCTAGTAGTCATCAAGTGCCTTTACCTACTTACCTACCTACATAGTGATCACATATTTTTCCTACCTACTTACCTCCTTCTCTAGTAAGCACTTTATATTCCTTATATATATGGGAATAAGGGACTTGCTCAAGGTAGGAGTTGAAGGTAGGTTTCAAATTCTTGTAAATCCATGTCCAATGTGAATACTTAAGTGATTCCCTCCCCCCTTTAAAGTGAGCCCCACAACACCATGGTAAGACACGTCGATTGTTTGATGCATGGAAGGAGAATTGGATCATCATGTATTGTGCATAATTGTGGTGACACATGAGGCACATTGATGTTTGATGCATTGCAATGAGGCACGTAATGTGATGATGCTTGATTCACTTTGAGGTTCTTTGGGGTTTGATGGATTCAAGGAAAATTAATCAAACGACACATGGAAAAGAAAGCATTAAAAAAAATTCTCTCCTTAATTAATTTGTGGGAGGGAAATTTTATTTTATAAAGCGTTGACCATCTATTGTTTAAAAAATGGGCCATAACTTTATTACGGGTAAAGCTCTTTTTTTTGTCCAAGTGTTATGTTTGTAAGACCATTTCAATCCAATAAATTTCAAAATCACTTATACACTAAAGGTAGGTGATATGCCATTCTATGTAGACCTTCAAGTGAAAGGATTTGCTTAATCGAGGCCCAAGTTTGAATCAATTTGGGAAGCTCTTGTGGCAAATTGGGTTGCAAGTTTAAATGTTGGGTTGAGTTCAACTCTTGGTTTGACATCACTCATGAGTTGCATAGTGCTAGCGAATGAAGGTTTGGGGAAGGGGGTTCGAGAAAAAGTCCTTGACACATTAAATCTTCGAACTAAACATAAGTTTATGATTAGGCTGTGAAATGAAAGATGATAATCCCAAATGACAAGACCGTGAATCACATGAGAAATCCACAACAAGTCAAATCTCACCCGTCTAGAGGTCGAGGTTAACCCTAGGTTACCAAACAAATATGAATGTCAAAACTCATCAAGTGTGTGGCTTGCCATGTGCAAGTTGTTTAGGTGTTTAATGAAGTGCGTGGATAGATGTGAGGACATGGAGACTCCAAGACAAATCCAAGTGAAAATAGGTGGCCCCATTGAACACCAAGTCATTTAAACAAGTGAATAAATGCAAGGCCCACCCATCCTCAATCCTCATGACTCATTGTCAACGGGGTGGTCTATCTTTTTCATCTTGTAGCTTGTTGTCTTCCATCTTGTAGTTTACATTTCACATCTTTGCTTTTTTATTTATATTCTTGTGTTCACTTCATATAATTATTTTTTCATCATTCTCTTGCAATTCTCCTCTTGTTTTGGAGCTCAATTCTTTGCTATAATTGTTATGCTCATTTCACAACTTGTTTATCCTTATCTTGTACATCATTTTACATGGACGTGGTGACATGGTGACAATAATTGATTCATGGGAATATGCAAAAGCTTAAACATGCAAATATTAACGATTTTTTCATTGTTACAAGTAGCTTCAAATCTACTTGACAAGGAGGGAAGATAACATAGTGGTTCATCCTAGGGTGAAAAGCCAATATATATAAAGACCACAATGTTCATCATCAATGTGTTTTGCAAAATTATTTCACAAAGTTCCCTATCCATAAAGACAGACTATTTTGTTGTTGGTATCACATGTGATGACCATTGCTCCTCCAAATCATGGAGGGTGTCCATATGCATGATGCTTATCGTGTCCAAAAGATACCACACATGGTGTTAAAGTATATAATTCCATTTTAAAATGCATGAACATTTTGTACATGCTTGCATATAGTCAAGCTACTAATGCATGTGATGAATATTGCAAAAAAGGAAAAGCACAACATTTGAATGCTTCAAATGTTTTGCCCAATTTGCCTTAAAAGGGAGTTTTTGAATTTGAACACCTCAAGTAACCCACATTAGTATATTTGTAGAAGGCCAAGGCAAAGAATGGTTGGTTGGGCATGTTTGTGTTATTGGATCATGTGCATTCCTAATGAAAAAATTGCCCAATTATTTAATATGGTTCTTAATGGATAAAGATGGGAACAAATTGATAATATTATAATTCTTGGTTGATCAAAGACTATGGATATGGCAAGTGTATTTTGGGTTATTCAAAGGTAATAATGATTTGAATGTTTTAGATTGGAGCCCTTTTATCCATGATTTGTGGGGTGATGTAGGTGTTGACTAATGTTGTTTAATTCTTAATTTTGAAAGAAACCTTAGGTTTTTTTAATTCTATTTTTTTAAAAAAATTATAAACCTTTTGTGCAGTTCTTAAATTGGTTTTCCAAATTTGTCAAAACCTTTTGTTTTAGTGTTTTCTCAAAAAATGGGAAATTAATCAAGTTTCAAAATCAAGTTTGGTTCAACACACACAATTTCAAATATTATATTGTGTAATATCAATTTTATATAATAAAAAAAGCTTTAAGGTGCATTAAATGTAAAAAAAAAAATCATTTTTTCAAAAAAAATTCTATTTATTTGCATAAATAATTTGGACTTGTTTTAAAAGGGCAACAATTTAGTTCAAGTTTTGATTCTCATTTCTTGTTAAAGCATTTACATGGTTCAAGTTAGGTTTAGATCTTGCACTTTTCTAAACCTATGGTCAAGGTACCCAAGAACTATCCAAAAAATTAGTTGAGTATCTTGAACTAGCCACCATTGGTGTTGATTTCAAATTTAAAATCAATGACAATATTTATTCTTTCAATTATTTCTTGATCAATGGTACATATACTAGATGGTTGATGCTTGTGCAAACAATTCACAAACCTTAAGGAAAAGAATGCCAACATTTTTTTTGATTGTAAGAGGCAAACTACAAAGTTGTGGAATAGCCTCCATGTCTTACAATTGGATTTTTAAATTGTTTCCAATTGTTGACTATGGCACTATAATGTGATTATAGACATTCTCATGGCCTATGTCATATTACACAACATGGTCATAGAAGATGGGCAAGAAAAGGTCTTGAATCAACAATCATTGTGTAATTCAAGAGACCCTAAACCCTAGTTGCACAATGATTTTGAAATGAAAGGGGTTTAACATTTGTGTCATATTCGTAAGGCATTGAACAAATTGAAAATCAACATGCACATTGCAAGTGAGGAGTGATCTCATTGATCACCTATGGGCATTAAAAGGATTCAACCATCTTTGATCCATAGATTTCATTTTTTTCTTGCATTTTTGTTACACTATTTTTTTTCATCTTTTTTTCCTATGTCTACGTTATGCAATCTACCAAATTTAGGACATTGTGTTTTCTAGTTTTTTAGGTCTTCATAAGAGAGGAATTACATGTAATAAGGGTGAAAACTTTTGATGCTTTACTTGTTCAAGTGTTATAACGTTGGTCTAGATGAGGCAAGTTCAAAGCTTTTCCAATTCGTCTTGCCTTCAAAGATTAAAATACTCTTCAACCTCACAAGATCATTATAATTGACCATTTGGCATATTAAAAAATGCCACCATACTTTAATCCCATAAATTATAGTTGTCTTTAGGGTTCCTATTGCCATGTCTATAAGCCCATGAACTTGGCCACCTATGCTATTGTATTCTATTTGTTTCATGGTGTAATGAACTTTTTCTATGTTCTTGCATTAACATTGTTATTGTTTTAAAGGTGGAATGTTGGGGTTGAAGCTTCTAGTATCAAGAATATGCACGTCATCACTATCAAATTGGTTGGATTGTGTTGTAGTTCTTCCTTTTTATGGGGAGCAAATGTCTTCTTCATTTCTTTTCCCATGTTAACCCACCAAGTTATGTCTTTGAGCATGTAACGATAATATATGAATGTGAATGTTTGATGTTTTGAGTCCTTTTACTTGTACAAGTCAAGAGCTTTTTGAAGTTCATCTTCCACTCAAGCTATCTTATAATCACATCATTTCATGGACCCTTGTGAGATGCTCTAAACTCCCTCCTCAAAAAGCTTGTAACCACAATCCTTGAAATGGGGAGCCCTTACCATCTTCACAAAGTCATTTTAAACAAATGATTAACAATAAAAGCCAATTGCTAAGGGGTTTGTGAATGTAATCCCCCCCCCACCCAGACAATGTTTAAAATTTAACAAAAACTTGCCCCCACACAATTGCCCTAAAAATAACAAAGTCAAAACAACAAAAAATGTTTCCAATCTACAAAATGTTGTGCAATCAAAAATGTTGATGTGATGATGCATCTCCATCCTCACTCCCTACTTGGACCTCTACACATGTTTATCACATCCAATACAAAATGCTAATTAAATTTCCATCCCCACCCATAAATAATGAAAGATTGGATAATAAATGTAAAGTGAGACCATTTGAAAGCCACCACATGGGTCAATAATCATAGGTAGCCAATTTTTAAAGTCACTTTCTTTTATGCGGCTCTTTTGTAATTCATTATATCATGTACATAAATATTACGTATGGAAACTCACAATACATAAATACTACAGTTCATCCAAAGTATTGTGTACATGCAATTGTATTATTGCGAGAGATGCTCTCCATGTGCTACATTCAAGATACCACCACATCTTGGATATATAGTTATATTCATCAATGGCAAAAATTTCAAGGCATTAGAATTGCTTGCTTGCTTGTTTGGTTGCATTTCAACCTTCCAAGGGCCAAAGTGAACCAAACATATTACCTACTACCTACCTACAAAACCTATTCTCCCTACATATTGCGTACCTACAAAACCTATTCTTTGCAAGATATGTTAGTGAGGTGCCAAATGTCAACTTAGTTGGGGGAGATGGAGTTCATCCACAAATGAAGTGTAAAACGCTTCCAAGTGGATGGTGTGTTGGTGGTCATTGGTTCACTCGGGACCATTTCAGGCTGCAAAGTAGGGTTTAGGGTTTAGGGTCTAGTTCATGTGGAGGGGATAGACCTCTTAACCTAAATTTTTTAAATGAATGAATATTATTATTGTTATTGTTATTATTATTATTATTATCTTGTGGGGTTTCTTTCTTCTTTCTCTGCACAAGGTGTAACAACAAGCTATTTAGCTGGAGCTTTTTTCAAAAGAAGGAGAATAAGGGGCGTATCAAACCGTGGGCTTGCCATTTACATTAAAAAGTATCTTAAGGCAAAAGAAGAAGAATTATGGAAACTCAAATATAATTTCACCATGCAAAAATATAATAATCTTCAAAAAAATCCTCTAAAAGGAACCAAAATCCTTCAACATATTATAACTCTATTATAACTAATCTCAAGTTTTAACACAAGCCAAAAATATCATCTTTCAAAAATCCTCATATAAAAATGGACCTATTATTACTACCAAGGGGGCCAAAATCCCTTAAGTTACTATACTCTATAAGGAATCTAAACACAACAATATCCTTGCCTTGCTTGGTAGGCAAGGCCAACAAAGTAAGCTAAGTTAGCCTTACAATATGGAGTGATTTGGCTGGGCCACATACATAGCCCACACACAAGTCAGCAACAACACATGCAAATTGCTTGGGGCCCCCAGAAATTTTCTTTTGAAGCTTTTTCATTTACAATTCAAGATCCTTTCACTTTGATGATCCTTTCCTTTCCCCTCAACACTCCACCTGCCCCCCTCCTCTCCCCCCTTTGATTGATACTCAAGTGATGGTGCCACCCAAACTAGCAAAGGTGAGTGAGTGATGATGGTGGTGGCCTAAGACTTTTTGTATGGAATACCAAAAGGGTATTCAATACTTTTATCATACCCTTGCCTTGGAGAATATTCCATTAGGTTAGGACATTATTCCATTAGCTTTGGGTAGATTCTTCTTTTAGCTTTGGAGCCAATGATTTCAAAAACCCTTAGCATAGGGTTTTTGATTCCGAGCAAGGGGCTTTTGATTCTAAGCATTATGAGGTTTTTGATTCCAAGGAATTTAGTTTTGGAGCCCATGGTTTCAAAACCCCTAGCATAGGGTTTTTTGATTCTGAGCACAAGGTTTTTTTTATTCCAAGCAATTTCATTTTGGAGCCTGTGATTTCAAAGCCCCTAGCATAGGGTTTTTGATTCCGAGCAAGGGGCTTTTGATTCTAAGCACAAGGTTTTTTTATTCCAAGCAATTTGGTTTTGGAGCCCATGATTTCAAAACCCCTAGCATAGGGTTTTTTGATTCCTAGCAAGGGCTTTTTGATTCCAAGCAAAGGGTTTTTAATTTTGAGAACAAGGTTTTTAAAAAATTCCAAACACACTTGGGATCAAAACTTGAAATTGTGTCTTTTAAAGTGGGTGTGAATACAATTGAATAATGTTTTAATTTGAATTTTTATGAAGATGCCCAACTTGCATGGGTCGAAACCTCATACTCAAAATTAAGAAACCATGTGCTTGGAATCAAAAACCTCACATCATGGCTTTTGAAAATTGTGGGCTCAAGCCCCAAAAAAAAATGAAAAAAATGAAATATATATATATATATATAATTGAGCTAATAGAATATTCTTTAAGGGGGTGAAATAAGATTTGAATTTTCTTACTTTTAGGGCACACTTGAGGAACTTCTTTGAAACTTTTTTTTTGGGGGAGCACACTTGATGAATTTTCTTTGGACCTTTTTTTTGGTACTTTTCTTTTGAGGGCACATTTAACATATTTCTTTGGAACTTTTTTTTTACACTCTTTTTTTGAGGGCACACTTGAGGAATTTCTTTTTGAAACCTTTTTTGGCACTTTTTTTTTTGAGGGCACACTTGAGGAATTTCTTTTTGAAACCTTTTTTGGGCACTTTTTTTTTGAGGGCACACTTGAAAGATTTCATTGGAATTTTCTTACACTTTTTTTTTGGAAGGCACCACCACTTGAACTATTTCTTAAGGAACTTGCACTTTTGAACACATTTTATTCATTTTCATTATAAAGTTGTTTTAGGGGTTTCTCTATGGAATAAGGTTTTTTTTTCATGGAACTATAAGAGTGAGATTACACCATTTTTTACTTCTGTCAAATTTTCTCATTTTCATTTGTGGGAGCTCCATTTTTTTCTCGCTCATTCAAGGCTCCCATAATTTTGGTTTTAAATAAAAAAGTTATTCATATCTTTTCATTTTTATTTTGTGACAGTGTTTTTTTTTTTTTTTTTTTTTTTGTTTTTTTAACTTTTTTTTTTTTTTTTTTGTTTTTTTTTTTTTTTTTTTAATATTTTTTATTTTTTTTTTTTTTTTTTTTTTTTTTTTTTAATTTTTTTTTTTTTTTATATTACATTAAACAAAACCTCATCGC
>Ga0116227_10011886_pt1 | contig 14440 bp, 10 predicted proteins | sample S1TSphgellanicum_FD_89693 | JGI IMG/M metagenome (GOLD analysis project Ga0116227, IMG submission 89693) | Host-associated microbial communities from peat moss isolated from Minnesota, USA - S1T2_Fb - Sphagnum magellanicum MG | ecosystem: Host-associated > Plants > Peat moss > Unclassified... | reverse complement strand
ACATCAAATGGATGTAAAGAATGTTTTTCTTCATGGAGATTTACATGAAGAAGTGTACATGGAACAACCACCAGGTTATGTGGACCAAACACATCCTAATTTGGTTTGTAGGTCGAAGAAAATTTTGTATGGCTTGAAGTAAACACCTAGAGCTGGGTCAGACAAGATAGGTTAGTATATTGTCACAAGTGGATTTCAAACATCCAACGTAGATTTTTCACTAAATGTGAAAAAAACAGATCATGCGATTGTAATCATAATCATCTATGTTGATGACTTGATTATCACAAGAAATAATGATGGAGACATCTTTGATTTGAAGAAGCTTTTGAAACAAAAGTTTGAGATGAAGGATTTGGGAGAGTTGCATTACTTCCTTGGCATTAAGGTAATCTAGTTCCCTAAAGGGATATGGTTATTACAAAGGCAATATGCCTTGAACACATTGACCGAATATGGGATGACGGGTTGCGAACCCATTTCAATTCCATTGGAGCAAAATGTGAAGTTAAGTGCAGATGAAGGAGACCTTGTGAAGGATACCACTATGTATAGACGCATAATGGGGAATTTGATTTACATGACCATCACAAGGCTAGATTTGAATCATGCAATTGGAATGGTAAGTCAATTCATGCAAACACCACAAAAGCCACATTTGGATGTAGTGAGGTGCATACTGAGGTACATAAAACATACATTACAATGTGGAATTTTTTATGAAGCTAAGAGCCAATTACAAGTACATGGATGTTGATTGGGCTGGCAATGTTTTAGATAGAAGATCGACTAGTGGTTTCATGTTTTCTTTTAGAAGTGGTGTTGTTAGTTGGAGGAATAAGAAATAACCAACAATTGCACTATCAAGCACGGAGGCAGAATACACAAGTGTAGAAATTGTTGTATGTGAAGTAGTTTGGTTACAAAAAAATTTATCAGATTTGGGATAGTCAATGGATGCTCTTGTTGTCATTTATTGTGATAACATCAATAGCATACTACTTGCTAACAACCCAGTCTATCATGTTAGGACAAAGCACATTGAGGTGCACTACCATTTTATTAGAGAAAAAGTTCTAGCAAAAGAAATTGACCTTATTCATGTCAGTACCGAAAATCAAGTTGCTGACATTTTCACAAAGGCTTTAGGTATAAACAAGCTAAGGAAGTTTAGAAAAATGCTTGGTGTACTAGAAGTGGATTTGAATTTGAGGGGGAATGTTGAAAATTCAAGCTCAATTAATTAGGTTTCATTAATTACTGGAGTAGGAAAGTAACTAGGTTACTTTCACAAGGTTGAATTACTTTCTTTACTTATATTAGTTTGGTTATTTGTGGTCTGGTCTTTTAGTTAAATACCTTGGTGTTGATGGTTTGGTTCTCTTTTCTTCATTACACAAGTTTGTGTATTTCATGTGACAAGAACCTTGAAGAGTTCTTGATGTTATGTTTCATGTTGTGAGCATCGTGTTGTAGTTTCATTTCAATAAAAATTTATGTTTGCACTTGAATAAATCTCCCATTTGTTAACAAAAAGTTTGAAATGAAGGATTTGGGAGAGTTGCGTTACTTCCTCGGCATTGAGGTAATCCATTCCCCTAAAAGGATATGGTTACTACAAAGGCAATATGCCTTGAACAAATTGTCCAAATATGGGATGACGGGTTGCAAACCCATTTCAATTCCATTAGAGCAAAATGTGAAATTAAATGTAGATGAAGGAGGCCTTATGGAGGATACCACTACGTACAGACCATAGTGGGGAGTTTGATTTACATGACCATCACAAAACCAGATTTGAGTTATGTAGTTGGAATGGTGAGTCAATTCATGCAAACACAGTGAAAGCCACATTTGGATGCAATGAGGCGCATACTGAGGTACATAAACATATTTTGTAGTGTGGGAATTTTTTATGAAGCCAAGAACCAGTTACAAATACATGGATACACGGATGCTGATTAGGTTGGCAATGTTTCAAATAAAAGATCAACTAGTGGTTTCATGTTTTTTTTTTAGAAGTGGTGTTGTTAGTTGGAGCAATAAAAAACAACCAATAGTTACACTATCAAACATGAAGGCAAAATACAAAAGCTAGCAATTGCTACATGTGAAGTAGTTTGGTTACAAAAATTACTCTCAAATTTGGGACTATCAGTGGATGCTCCTATTATCATTTATTGTGATAACATGAGTAGCATACTACTTGCTAATAACCCAATCTATCATGTTAGGACAAAGCACATTGAGGTGCACTACCACTTTATAGAGAAAAAGTTTTAGCAAGAGAAATTAACCTTATTCATGTTAGTATTGAAGATCAAGTTGTTGACACTTTCACAAAGGCTTTAGGTACAGACAAGCTAAGGAAGTTTAGAAAAATGCTTAGTGTACTAGAAATGGATTTGAGCTTGAGGGGGAGTGTTAAAAATTCAAGCTCAACTAGTTAGGTTTCATTAATTACTAAAGTAGGAAAGCAACTAAGTTACTTTCACAAGGTTGAATTATTTTTTTTACTTATATTAGTTTGGTTATTTGTGGTTTGGTCTTTTAGTTAAATACCTTGGTGTTAATGGTTTGGCTTTCTTTTCTTCATTGCACAAGTTTGTGTATTTCATGTGACAAGAACCTTGAAGAGTTCTTAATGTTATGTTTCATGTTGTGAGCATCATGTTCTAGTTTCCTTTCAATAAATATTTATGTTTGCACTTGAATAAATCTCCTATTTGTTAACAAAAAGCACTTTTGAACCAAATGTTTTCAAAAAGATAATAAAACAATTTTCATTAGTTCAAATCCTTTTAGTTTCTAAATCATTAATGTTAAAATCCTCTCCAATTTCAAAAAGAATGGTGCACATTTGGTAAAAAAAACTAATTAAAAATATATATATTGTCCACTCTCGAGGTTTAAGTGTTTTGAAAATGCAAAAACATTTTTGATTTGTATCAAGTTTTGAACATGTAAATTTTGTAATCAAGGGAAAATGTTTCACAAAATAGTAAAACAATCCAAACTATTATGCTTCATTTATGATCTTTCAAATATACAAAAATGTAATTTTAAAGAATATCCATTCACTTGGGTGGTTCCTTTGACTATTTTTTACCCAAGTGGTCACTCTAATCATTATTGTGAATGTTGACATCAACCACAATATATTAAGGAATTGATCAATCCATTTTTTGAATACTTCTAAGATTGTTTGGAAAAATGCTTGTTGCATTCTTCAATCATAATGGCGTTACATTCCATTCCAAAAGTCTAGATTTTATAATCACAATAGTTTTCCAAAGCTTCATCAATCATCTTGATGTGCTAAAATATTAATTATATATCAATACAAAAAACCAAGATGACTTTCCAATTTGTGTTAACACATCTTTTATTAATGGCATAAGGAATGGATTTTATTTGGTTTGAAAGTTCAAAGGTCGATAATCACCATAGATTTTTTGACTTTCATCTTTCTTTGGGAAGTGTAACACAACAAGCATTTTTTGGACATACTTTTGCTCATATTGCCGAATTACAATAAGGGCCTAAATGACACTCCCCCAAATTCTTTAAGAGACCTAAATGTGGGTCCTAAAACGAAACAATGGAAAAAGAAGAAAGTTGGGGCATGCTCTTTAACTTGCAACACTTTGAAGGTAAGAGGGCATGCTAGACCTTCGAAATGGGAATAGGTCAAATTCACAAATGAGTGTTCAAAATGAAATCAACCTGCATAACTAAAAAAAGAAGGCAATTAATGCATGTTGAATAGAAGTGGTACAATAGATTTAGTGGGGACAACCTCAAGCATAAGCTTTACACGGCCTGCAACCTTTGGGAGGAAACACCATTCCCCTCCCTATAATATGATATGTGCCTTTCCACAAGGACTACATTCAAATGTCAATTTTCCTTAGGACTCCCAAGTGAAAGTCTCAAAATAGAAATTCTTATTATCCCAAAACTTTGGACATTCATATCTTTCTCAAATAAATTATTTTTTGAAAATGTGAAGACAATATCTTATAGCTCTCAAAAAAATCTTTCCAATGGTGTATAGCAAGCCCCAATCAGAGTTCATTTGACCCTTGTTTTTAAGGGGTTTATGGTTGGGAGTCAAATTTTCAATTTGACTCCTACCCCTTCTTTTGATCATAACTCATGCAAATTAAATTTAAATGAACAATACAAGGGAAATTTAAGAATCTGCGCTTCAAGACCTTTTTAATGGTTTCCTGAGGGCCCAATTTAATATTTTTTAACCTTTGCAACCAAGGCTTTGAACATTTGCAACTCTTGCACAAGTGCAATTCCCAAAATGGGAATGCATTTGGGAGTCATTGGGCTCCATCCCTTGTACTCTCCCCCATTTGTGAGAGTGTGTTTCACATCTAAACACACTTTCTTGGCCTCATGGGCCCTTGCATTCCACACTTAATCACAAACCCAATGTTAGGGTTGTGAAATTGAATTTGCATGTCCACCTCAACTTCCTCCCAAAAAGATAGCATGTTAGGAGTCATCTTACAAGGAAAAACTATTACATATCTATGGAATGTTATCCTAGGTTGAAGGTACCCAATTCTCCTTATGTTAAACAAAAACATCTTGATACAAATTACTATTGAACATATTGATATTCCATCTTTAACAGTCAACAACAAAGTAAAATCGTAAGAGCTCTTATCTACTACCATACCGTTGACCCCACCTTAAATAGCCATAGGTCCAAAAATCATTTTCATTTTTAACATGCGTCATGCATCAAAGGTATTTGTTATGTGTATAATTACCTTTGTGGAAACACTTGTTAAATTGGAGTCTATAAAAAAATTAGTATTCAACTCAAATGCAATGTTGAACCTAAGGAAGGAACTAGTATTACATAGGTTGTAGAAATCACAAACTGACTTGTTCAAATAATTATGATTGTTGATTAAACTTAGAATTATTACTTTGAAGATGAAATATAATTTTAAAAGGGATAATGTTACTTAAATTTTATTTATAATAGGTGACAGAACCTGACAAATAGTTAATCAACAAATGGATAACAAAATAGGTAGTTATTAGAATAGGTAAATGTTAATAGGTAGTTAGTTTTTGAATTTTTTGGACTAAATTAGTGTATATATTGGCTAGTTACTATTTAAATAGTTAAATTAAACTTTTTTTTTTTTATTAACATGTGTATAAATAGGACAAGAAGAAAGAAAGGATTGGACTTGATTTGAGATTCTTGTTTTTCATTTCAAACTTGTAATGGAAAATTTTTAAACTTTTACTTTAAGTTTTTTTTTTGGGTAGTTTTACAACATGTGTACATTTTAAAATTAAATTTTTTGAATCATAAATAGAATTTTAAAAAATCTTTTTGAATGTACCTATTGTTAATTAATTGAACTTGTTATTTAAAATAAAAAGATTTCAAGTACTTTGATGGGAAACCATAAAAAATTCCATTAGCAATGGCTCATGTTCAACACTAATTAATTAGAAGGCCATTTACAAAAAAAGAAAAAACTATAAACAATTTGTCAAGATTCCAAAAAATTGAACACAAGCCTTATTTAATATAATCAATAGTTCAAAACATTAAAATACCAAGATAACTTTGAAACTTATAAGTCGACTTGACAAACTTATTAACTATCATCGAAATTTTGAAATATTCAAATTGGTGTTTTCATACCATTTTTTTGAAAATTAATTATGTTGACAAGATTTGCCCAACATGAGTATATTATTGTATACTAAAAGTTTCTAGGTTGAAATAATAATATGTCAACAATGTGTATGCAAATTGGGAGACAATTGTTTGAAATGTTTGGAAATGTGAAATTTTATTTTAGTGAAAACTTTCACATGTGGGATTTTGAAATGTTAGTTGTCTTTAAAGGAAATGAGACTTCATGTCAATTGTAAATGGCATTGAAACAAAACCTATTCTTGGAGACTCTAGGTGGTTAAAGAAAGAAAATACATCAAAATCTTTTTAACCAAGCCATTAATAAAAACTTGCTCTTGAATCCCCTCTTGAGTTGCAATATTTTTAATAGCACAGGGCAAAAGCTAATGATGGCAATAGAAATTCTATGACATCTGACTAAAAAGAAATGGTACCTAAATACATTGGTGACATGGAGTTATTAATTGGTCTACCATGGTATCTTGTTCATAAAGCTAATATTGAAGATACCATACATAATGGCAAAGATTACTTCTATTTTCCATTACCCTAAACCCTAAACCCATGGGCTCTTGTTGTTGGTCTATCGGATAGTGTTGAAGAACACTGAAAGACAATTGAGCAACTCACTTTGTAACTATCAAAGAAAGAGGCCAAACTTAGGAAATGAAATGTAGAAGAATGTAGTGGAGGTAGAATTGGCAGATTGTAGGACGCTCCCAACAAAGGTCATGCAATGGACGAATCTCAAACTGAATTGCCACTTATTCCTAATTGCAACGCCACTGATAAACTAAACTATCCAATGTTGAGTTAACAAAATTCATTTGTTCCAATCATTGTGGTGGATATGCCAGAAGGAAAAAGAATGCAAGTTAATAATATTTCGAATATTCAGATGTTATTACTTGAAGGAACCTAATGTGTAGAACAGAATAGGCATGGACAAGTATTTGTTGCACCAACTTCATATAGTGCAAACTTAAAGCATTCATGTTTTCACATGGTTATTATGTAAATGTATTATATTAATTATATAGCTGGCACATAGACAATGCAATGGTACAACACAGCATATGATCAAACACCATCATTGGTCCACAATTTTTGAACCTATGTCTATTGGTAAAATGAAAGTTTATGCTATGAGAGATCACACCATATGGATCAAATGTCATGCACATGTTGAAATACTCACTTGTATTGTTGTTTAATGGGAGCATACAAAATACATCAATTTATATAGCAATGTTTATGGGAAGTATAAAATGATGTTTAATATGTTCCACATCTCAGCAAAAATTCATTTTCCATATCCACTCTAGCTTTGAAGAGGTAATCCTTAAGAGCACATATGATAGATTTGGTTGCACAATGAAGAGGAGATTGCAGCTATGCAAAAGTCTATAATCAAAGACTTGATGTATCATTTGAGCTGCAGACATTGTCCTGCTTGTAATTTCAACCAATTTCTTGCATTGTTCAGCAGAAGTACATCATTGAAAATCCAACATCTAGAACTTCAGCATTACAACTTGTGACTAATGTGGACAAGGCCATGATTAAGATGGAAAGTAAGTAGGGACAGTTGATGGTATGCAGATCAACAACATGGGAGAGGAGTTTTGCTACATCCAAGAAGAAAGTTTGTAGAAAAACCTCAAGAAAAATATTGAACTTACACACCAATGTGTGTGTGCATGAACAGTGACTCAATTTGAAGATGCAAATATTATGTCTCATTCAATGACAACTTAACTAGTTATTGAATGGTCAAATGCATGAGGAAATATAATGTCTTAACAAGTTTTCAAGAAATGGTCAATTCAAGTACATAGACACCCTTCACCACACATATTCTCCAAACAAAGCCATTATGACATAGTACAGCACTTCGACATTCTTGTAGACATCCAATTCTACTTCTTGGTCTAGTAGATCTATCATACTGCACAGTCAGGTCTGATATGCACAAAGTGAACATACATATCTGATATTCCCAAATAACCAGAGTTCTGTACAGGCATTTATTAAACATGGTGAGATTTGTCTTCAAAGGAGGAATAGAATGGCAAACACAGTTGACATCTAATGATGGCTTTGTTTGGGAGGAAAATTAGATGAAGAATTGTAGAATTCAACATAGGAAGGCTCTTCAATGGATCTGTCTTGCTTCCAATTGGAAACACACAAACAGAGTGCTCAAAGTGAACAGTTTCAACTTTAGATTTCTAGGTCAAATGGACAGAACACAGATACCTCAAATTCAAGCTTGGGCTTCTCAAAGTCCTCTAGTGGAAATGCAATATTTGGCAATCTGAGTTTCTCCCTGCTGAATTTTCAGCAATATGAATTGAATCTACCTCCATGCATACCCAACTCATCAGCCATATTCATTGCACCTATATCTCTTCGCCCTAGCGAGAGAGAGAGAGAGAGTGTGTAAGTGTATGTAATGTATATGGATCAGAGACTGCATATGCTGGTATATGCTTGGAGATCAGAGAGTGATGAGCTTTGCATGCAACAGTGTGACCTTCTGCTTCAGGTGGCTGCTAATTTCTTCAAGACATTGATTAATAAATCTTCAAATGGCAGGTATCACCATTCATTTATGATGTGGATGCACATGTACCTTAGGTCCCAATGAATCCAAAGCTTCAGCACCTGCATGTCTGAATTCTTGACAAGCAATCCACAGTAGCATAGAACTTGTAAGAGATTCTGTTCTTCTCCTATCTTGCACAATATGAGACCTTGCAACCAAATGCCTCAGCTCTTTTCGCTGAAGCCAGGCCAAGGCAATCCAGTCCAATGATACCCAGACAGTTGCCACTCATCTGCATATTCCAAGAACACACCACCAGGATCAATTCCCACCAGAGCTCCAAATGATTGCAACAACTGAGAGTCTGGACCACAAAAGCAATCTACAAGCAATAACCATAACACTTTACCTTGTGAGTGAAGGTAGTATTTTCCAAGCTTTTGCCAGAAGCCCTTGCAGACATAGCTGTCACCTGCACAAATTTGTTCCATGGAGGACAGCAGCAATCCGATGGCCACATCTCCACAGATCACATTGATACATCAGGTGTATCGGTCACAGCAATCCACATTCCTTGCACTTGCACAGATTGACTTGATATGCTTGCACTTCCTGAGTCTAATTCTCATCAGCATTGCTATTCGGACCCAAGACCAGAACCACATGATTCAGCCGTGCATCAAAATCAGCAGGGTGACTGAGAAATTCACTATAGAAGGATGCTTGATCTGCGCTTTACATGGCCAATGCGCCATCATTCTGGCTAGGAAGACAATTTTCCTGCTTCCCATTGTAAAAGAGAAGACATGCAAGCAAAGGATTAAAATTGGTGTCTTCTGTCAGTGAGAGATGCAAAACTCGGCACCCAAAACTGTGATCCCTGATCAACATTCTCCACATCCTAAGATCTTCCTCTAAAACTTTGTGAATTGTCCTCTTCTCATGTTGATGAATTGAATGCATCTTGCCGGTCTGTCGTCTTCCCAGAGCCTACCACCAGACTTTCCCTTTTTCTCCATCTTTAGCTTCAAAGACTACGGCAGACAGCTAGCTCCCTTCTCACCAGGAAACACGCGCTGTCAAGTCCGATTCTGCACGACGACACAATGTCGAGAGATTGAGCATCGGCAGCTGGACCCTCGTGCTAAGTCCCAACCTCGGATTCATAGCAGATTGTCCTCCCCGCCGCATCCTCAAACCCTAAATCCCTTTTCCTCGATCGCCGCCTATAATATTCGCCGCCGCGATTGTGTCTATAGCTTGTACATGGGGTTGGCTGTTGAGACCAGTTTTGTTAGTACCTTTCCTCGGCTCTCGGGTGCAGGACCTGTGTGAGGGGTTTTGTTCCAGTGAGAAGGTGTATAGTCTCGGTCTGTGTGTTCTGCTGTGTGCATATGGTTTCATTCTTGTCGCTCTGGTGCATGAGTTTCAGATGGACCTGCTCTGATCAGTATGGTAAGGTTCCGTTTCATGCTCCACAAAGCAACGTGGTGCCAATAGCCCAGTATCTTTGCCTCATAGATTTATCGGGTTACGAACATCACAACATAATATATGCAAGTATAACGAGTCTTTTCGTTTTTTGTGGGGGACTCCGCTAACGGTTGTTGTGAACTTCTTACTTGATCTTGTTGTTTGTGCGAGTTCCATTGTGAAGTTTGGTCAGCTGAGTGCAACCTTTTCGTTGTCCAAGATATTACTTTGGTCATTGACATAAGGCACTCACAGAGCAGAATTGTGGCGGGATGATGAGCTTGGCAACGAAAGATGGTGCCGGAGCTTCTCCTGTCATATTACATATCTGTGTTCGCGTTTTTTATACCTGACATTTCATTGTTTGGGTGGGTGTTACGCTGCATTTGAGTAGCACAATCCATGACTCTTTTGGTTGTATTCGAAGTGTAGGTGAACCCCCACCTACATGGCTGTAGTCTACAGGAACTTGTGCAAGACGACGAACGTAGCATCCGCAGATGCATAGCTACTCCCACGCTCATGGTTAGTCCTACCAGTTCAGGAACTCGACAAGACCTGCTTGGGCTGACACTTGTTCTCTGTGCAGCTGCCGTACCTCTGAACTTCTTCCAAATCCAAAACATTTACACAGTCGTTACTGGGACCCACCATCATCACTCTTTCTTTCAGCAAAACTGCGACATGGATAGAACTCCGACTGTTGCCCCAATGGCCGAGGGATCCTTGATCTACTTGGGAAGAAACTAACATCATAGCTTCTATCTCAAATCCTCTCAATAGGTTTAGGGTTTGGTTGAAGAAGAAATTGGTCATTCTGGCTGTGCCGGGTGCAAGAAAAAAGTTTCTGTGGGATGAAAACAGGAACTTATTTGATTTGTGCTTGGCACAGCATGCAATCTATCCAAATGCTAAACCCTAAAACCTCAGCAACCTGTACTGCTAACTGCCAAGCTAGCTGAACCCTTGCACCCTAAAACTTCAACCCTAAAGCCTCAGCTATCTGTGCTAACTCAAATTTCCAGGGGAGTTTTATGAAGTAAGTTATGTCACCTACCCAGCGTTAATAAAAAAGTTCTTGACTTGCATAATACATTTCCATCCTGAAGCAATCTTTTCTCTTGAAAATCACCATGGAAAATAGTGCCACTATTTACTTTGCTGGATAGCTCTGTTAGTGCAGAGTGAGTGCATTCTCCAAGGGTACTACCTAGCTGTCAAGAATTTTGCTGAGATTATAACATGCAGTTCCACAGGAAGTGATGATTGATTCTTCTAGCATATGTAATGCCCAAAGCTTGCTACAATCAATATTGTAGTATGCAGGGGTCAAAGTGTTTTCAAGTAATTCAACATATCTAACTTTAAGCATGCAATTTTCTTCGCAATTTGAGTAGAGAGAAATTTCAAGGAGTACAGTGTAACTTCTAGGTCAAGATCCAAATGTCAAATTTTTAAGGACAAATTTCTCACTCCTTGTGCAATCTTGTTAAACCAAGAATGGTTCTGCAATCCTTGAGGAATGGCCACTAAATTGCTTTGTCTTTCAACTCCTTAGTTGGCTAAATGGATACAATCAAATGATCTTCCAAAAATTCTCAAGTATTTAGCCACCTTTTGTTCCCAACCTTTGTTTGATCCATATTTTGTGATTTATCAAGGTGCCATTGTCTTGTGTAATCAACCTTAGAATTGTATGCTTGTCTCCAAACTAGTTCAATAGGATTTGGAACTTGTTGATCACCAAAGCCAATTGAACATTTTTTCAATGTTGTTAATATTGTTTCAAAAAATGGAATTGATGTTTAGATTGAAACATAAGGTGGATGGATTTGGTTTGTAATATTGCACAATCGAACTTGAAGGCTTAGCTTGTTGTCTCTCTTGCACAAGGCATTTTGAGGTGGAAATGGCAACTTTTTTTTTAGAAATGGGAATAGGGCTGTGAAGATGGAAATTTAACGTAATGGATAAAAAGATGAAGGAGAGAATGACAAGAGGAAATCTATAAACCTTTTGATAGTGCAAGGATCCAAGGAGCGGAAGGATCAAAGGGCTTTAGGAGCAAAGTTCATCTTGTTCAGCTTTTTCTTCAATTTAACATTTGTATGTTTTTGTTTGTTTACATGTGAATGCAAGAAGACAAAGTGATGGAATTGTTTTATGTGTTCTTCAATGCATTGTGGGTGTTGTGCTTTAACAATGGTTGATTTAATAATTTTCTTACATCATTCTTCATACAATTTGGTGATGGTTGGGAATTTTATTTTCCAAAGGTTGTCATCTATTGTTTGCAAACTATGATAAAGGTGAGCTTGTTATATTGGTATGGTAGTGATTTAAGATAAAAAGAGATAATGTGACAAGGACAAAAATGACAGCAAAGAACAAAGTCATTTTGATTGAAAGCTTTGGGAGGTGGTGTTTTGTTATTGGAATAATAGTTATCTTGTGAAGTAAAAACATGCATAATAAATGTCAAGTGTCTCCTAGTTCTAGTCTTCCAAACCTTTTGTTGCAACGGAAAATTAAGGTTAAACCACAAAGTTCTATTTTAGAATGTTTAGGTTAGGGGCATGTGTAGGAGATGATGAAAATCCCCAAGGGAGTACAAAACTAATTTATGATGGGAACATTCATTTGCATTTAATATACTTGCATGGCAATAGGGGATGAGGTTTTTTTTGGATGTGTGATTGGGAATTGAATATTCATTGTTATCAAAGTTTTAAGTGAGGTTTATGTCAATAACCTAGGAAATATATAATTGCAATTGAAATTTTTCTATTTCTGGGATTACAACCACCACAAAGTGGGTGTGTTGTGTTTCACTTATAAAAACTAGCACTTTAAGGTTTTGAAAAAGATATTGTTCATGGGTGATTGGGTTGCAATCTAAAATCTTTTGATGGGAAGGGCATGAGTTGATTACTTGGGCTTTGTCTATATGATCATGATGGTATAAAAACATTTTCCAGTTGTTAAGAAATTAAAGCAATTTATTGTTTTCATTTTTTATTTACGAATTTGTTTGTGTTGTGTTTCATGCAATGAGGTTATGAGGGAGACCTCACAAGTCTAAAGAAATAATTTGAAAATATTTAATCCTACACATGCCAATAACTTTATATGAAATCAATACTTATGATTATGTATCATAGGAAAATGTTACAACTTATTGTTTAGGTCATTTATGTTGTTTTTAGTTCTTGGCTATCAAGTAAAGTGTAATAGATGTGGTTTAAGATTTGAAATATTCTTTGAACATTTAAAACGATGGAAGATAGTAATCATTCCTCCTCTTTTTTTTTGGAAGTGACAACATTTTCAATAACAACTTGAAGTGAAAAACAAAGCTACAAAGTTTTTTAGTAAATTACTACTTTTGAAAAGTGTTTAGCCAAATTCAAAAAACATATATTTAAATAATTTAGGACTTTTCCCTACTTTGTAGATGGTATAAACTTTGTCTAATGGCCACTAGATTTTTAAAATCCAACCTTATATTCAAGTAAAAACAACAATCATTCACAAAGATAACATCCACAAAAACATTTTGTCTCAAAAGAATTCATACCCATTTAATAGCAATATAATATTAGGTTAATTTCAAAATTAATATATTATGATGAAAAGAGTATTTTGCATGGTGCCCACCAAGTGAAAATTATAGGACTAAATTATTAATCTAGGGCTTTATACAACTTGGTGGATGAAATGAACTCCAACTAGTGGCCACCAGACTTAACAAATTAATGATCATTTTTTATGTGAATTTCATATTATGATTTTTTTCAATTACATTATTTTCAAATAAAAACAGCTTTGTAACCATCAATTCCAAAAAATCCATGTACACATTATGTTTAAAACATTCATATCAACTTTAAGACAAGACTACAACATCACACTATCACACAAATTTTACTAATACTTTTCAAATATATATACAACATAAATTTTTTAAAAATATAATTGAATGCCTAGTGGCCACCAAGTGAAACATAAAAAATTGTAAGCTATGAGAACCAAATAACACAATTATTTAAAATGAAAAAAAGGAACTCAATGTTTTCAACCTAATATATTGACAACATGTTAAATTTCTAACAATGGCAACTTGATCCATCCATGTTAATCGAACAAAAACAAATCTATTATGTTTCAAATTCCATATATAATTAAAATAGTATTTTTCTTGGTGCCTAGCTAGTGATAATACATAATGATTATTAAATAAGCAAGCCACAAGTAAATGTTCCCAATAAAAAATTTAAAAAATTCAAATTTCTAAAATACAAAAAAGGCACAACATCCCAATAACAACAAAATCTATGCATGTAATTTTATTATTCATGTTATAACAAATCCATTATTTTTGGGGTTTTACATACCATGTAGGAAAGTTGACGCCCAGTGGCCACCAAAGATTAAAGATCAGGTGGAACAAAATAGATTATTAATTATTACTCTTCAAGAATCACATACATGGATAAAATTCGGCAAAGTAATATTTGTATTAAACCATACAATGGAAATTTTCAAAAAAATTAAAATGTTAATCCAATCAATACAATGATACAAAAGACATTGAAAAATTGCAAATATAATTTAATCAATGTCACCAACATCTTTCACAAATTGGTTGAAACATTAGCAACATTGAAATAAACCTTAGCTCTACTAGCATAAATAACAAGAATATTAATTTGACTTTTGTTTGTTATATTTTT
>Ga0116227_10011885_pt1 | contig 14440 bp, 10 predicted proteins | sample S1TSphgellanicum_FD_89693 | JGI IMG/M metagenome (GOLD analysis project Ga0116227, IMG submission 89693) | Host-associated microbial communities from peat moss isolated from Minnesota, USA - S1T2_Fb - Sphagnum magellanicum MG | ecosystem: Host-associated > Plants > Peat moss > Unclassified... | reverse complement strand
TTTCGTGCGCACTTTTGAACGGGGGGTTGAAGATGAAACCTATGCCTGCGGCACCGGGGTTACCGCCGTTGCGCTTGCAATGGCGAAACATAACGGACTGGTCGGGCATATTGAAACACCGGTGAAGGTTTTAGGTGGCGATCTAAAAATTCGTTTTAATTATAATGAAGACAAATTTTCGGAGATATTTTTAGAAGGGCCGGCTGTGCAGGTTTTTGAGGGAGATGTGGAAATTGGGTTTTAACAGGCTATGTGATCAGTCGGGTTTATCTCCCTATTTACTTTATTCGGTAACATAAACATTCTCCCGCTCAATTGCCGCGGGGGCTATTCCTTTTTTTTCTTGATAAAAAAAAGGACCAAAAAAATCAAGACAGAAAAAAGCTCCCGTGCGCAAGGCAAAACACCCTGGCCCGCTTTTCTGTCAGGCCTTTGCCCGCCGTGATCGAGAGTTAGCAGTCGTTTTTTTCAATTGTAAGCTATAGTGTAGGCATGATATACATCACTCAACTTATTTACATTAAAGAGGGGCAGCACGAAATATTCGACCAATTTGAAAGTGTTGCTATCCCATTAATTGCCAAGTATAAGGGTACGTTGTTATTTAGGATAAGGCCTGATGAAAGTGCTGTTATTGAGGCAAGCATCGAAAAGCCTTATGAAATACACCTGGTAGAATTTCCAGCAGAAAGCGATTTTGAAAACTTTATGCGCGATGAGGAACGCAAAAAGTTTTTGCATTTAAAGGAACAATCCATTAAGGCGGTCACACTGATTAAGGGGACTAAGCTGTAAGCCGTTGCCAAAAGATCTATGCGTTTTAACCGGTTAATCAAATTAAAAATATCGATATTTTAATTCTCCTTTGCCAATCTCTTCCATCTTTTCAATTGTTTGTCCAAGGTCGAAAAGATCTTCTACGGCAAACATTCCTTTTTGTTGATCCGCACCGGATTTAAGTGTGCTAATAGCTTCTAAAAATAATCCTGCCGAGAGAAAAGCATTATTAAACCAGATTCCCGAAACATCGTGATTGTCGCTCTCGCAACTAACATAAATATCGGTGTCGGCATTTTTAAAGAGGATGCCCCGCATGATCTAAAAACCGCCGTATAAAATTTTCAAAAAAGGTCTTTTTAAAAATCCTAAATACGGCGTGAGGTTAAAAAAGTAATAAGAGACCAGGCTGATAAATGTAGGCTTAAAGGATATAAATGTTTTAATACCGGAAATTGCTGACCGAGCGTTCATAAACAACAATTCGGGCATGGTAAGTTGCAGCGAATAATGGTTACTGCGTTCAAACGGTTTCTTTTTCAGGCTGGCAAAAGGCACTTTCGCACTTTGCAACTTAAAATTATCATACCAATAGCATGGCGTTTCAACGCCTTTTACCATTAGTTGGCACATGCCCTTGCCTGCGCCGCTTAATACTTGATATCTTACATTTAAGCTGATGCTGTTATTAACAGGGTATTTTTTTAGGTGCTGTTTGTATAGCAAGTTACTTACCCCAGGAAACACACCGGCACCAAAATAAACAATCCCTTGATCTGTCCTTGGTTTACCTCTGCCTGCAAGCCTGTCTTAATAGTAAATAACTGCTTAGTCAGGTCAAAATCCGCAGTCGTTTCTATAAACCTCACTCCATTAAAGAGGCAATAGGTAATAAGCGCTTCGTATTTCTCCTTTTTTAACGTAACCGTATTTACCACAAAATCAAAAGCCAATAGCTGTTCTAAGGATGAAGCATCTTCAAGATCGATCTGTAGTGTTTGTGGTGTATCCCTTTTTTGGCGGGTTCCGATTATAATATCGCCATCCGGGAGTTTTTTCAAACTCTCCGCTATTTTTCCGCCGAAAAACCCAAATCCTCCGATCACTAATATCTTCATCGGTTAAACTCATTTTGAAGTATTGCTGCCGGGAAGCCAAATAGCCGTCGTAAATACTTTACACGATCAGGTCAGAGGCATCAGTACTTAACCATAGTACCGAATCGCCCATATTGTCTAGTTGACTAACATCGGGATCAAGCGTAAGTCCGTTTACTCTTTTTTCAGTTTTCTGGATCAACTGGAAACCGCGTTGTGCAACTGGTTGCCCGTTATAAGCCCGCCAGTAGTGCTGAAAAGAAAGATTTCGATATAATTGATCGTCGCTCAATACGATGCCCCAGCCAACATATAAACCTGGTACATAACCAGCGTTCTTTACTTCGGCATACCAGGCCTGGCAATAATCTATCACATCCTGTGGATCCGTGCCAGTAGCAACTTCTTCCAGATCACACCAAATGTTTAGCCCCGGTGGCAAGCCAACTATTTCGCTGGCATAGGTTGCCGCATAGCTGCCGTAAGCCGTGCCGAGATCGGCAGTAGGCGCCCATCCCGGCAACGCAACATGCTGAACAGCCATTAAGGCAAGGCCTGCATTCAAGATATCTGCGGCTTCGGCATTGGTGAGGTTACCCGCTGCGAGGGCGGCGGTGCGTGGAATATAACGGATACAAAAATCATATCCGGCATTTTTCAGGTCTGATGCCTGGTCTGCAGAAATGATTGAATTGATGTCGAACCCTGATAAGCCTGCAGGAGCTTGCTGTACGGTTCCGGGTAGGATAATTGGCGGCATGATGGTTTAGTTTAAAGGTAGAAGATTTAGGAAATGATATCCCAGGGACACATTTCGACTCATACCGAAACATAAAACACTGAAATACTGCAACTAATGTAAAATAAAAGTTTGAATTGAGCAAATAAAACTGATCTACATAATGCGTCACAGAAAAGTACTCTCATCGACCAAAAAATAATCATAAATTTGTATCATGCTGATATTGTTAGATATAGATGGAGTAATGGTTCCTGCAAATTCGTGGCGAAAACCCGAGTTTCTCGAGGATGGCTTTCCTGCATTTAGTTCAAAGGCAGTCGGTGCCCTTAATCGAATTATCTCCGAAACAGGGGCATCCATTTTATTAACTACATCACATAAATCAATTTACGATCTTTTGCAGTGGAGTGATATTTTTAACTTGAGAGGTATTGATGCAAACCAGATTGATCGTTTATCAAGCAATAGTTTACAATCAAGCCGCAAAGACGAGATTTTAATTTGGTACTCGGACAAACATTCACCTGATGAGGAATTTGTAATTATTGATGATGATAAATCATTAAACGGTTTACCTGCTAATATTAAGGACAACCTGGTATTGACAAGTCCTTCGGTTGGGCTTGCTGAAGACCTGGCCGACAGTGCAATTTCTATCCTCAGAAATAAAGCACATGCATTTACCTTATAATGCGATAGTCATTATCCACGTATTTTTCTCTTCCGCCTGCAAACGCTGCTACATAGCGACAAACGTTGTAAATTATATCCTGTATTCAGAACATTATTTCAACAAAACTTCAGAATCCACTGATTTTTAGTTACATTACGCTACACAATTTTTTCAGCCCAGCCTAATGACAATTTCCCTGCCCCCGGTAAAACACCGCATCGAATCTATCGATATGTTACGCGGATTGATCATGCTCATCATGGCGCTCGACCATGTACGCGATTATATGCACCTGGGCCAGCCCGATCCTACTAATTTGGCTATCACCACCCCTATCCTGTTTTTCACCCGCTGGATCACACATTTTTGCGCACCTATTTTTTTGTTTCTTAGCGGGATCTCGGCATACCTGGCGGGTACCCGTCGCACCAAAGGCGAACTCAGTTCATTTTTATTAACACGCGGATTGTGGCTACTGGTAGTAGAATTTGCGATCATCAACTTTGCGCAAACGCTAGACCCACTGCACCATCTGGTTATTTTCCAGGTGATCTGGGCGATAGGCGGCAGCATGATCCTGCTTGGCTTACTGGTTTGGGCGCCAATGCCTGTTATCGGTATAGTTGGCGCGCTCATCTTTTTTGGTCACAACTTCATTGATGTAGTCAATACAGGCGCGCTAAGCAAAAATCTTACCTGGAACCTGCTGATCTCGGCAAACGGATTTGGTAATTTCTTCCCTCTCGGCACTGATCGCGGTATGCTGGTAGCTTATGCACTTTTACCGTGGACTGGCGTGATGATCCTGGGATATGTTTTCGGAAGTTTATATGCAAAACAATTTGACACGGCCAGGAGACGCCGGATCCTGTTAACTTCCGGGCTTTCGCTGCTTGCGCTTTTTATCGTACTAAGAGCATTCAACCTCTATGGCGATCCTGCTCCATGGTCGGTTCAGAAGAGCACTGCGCTAACTATCATATCCTTTTTTAACGTAACTAAATATCCCTGCTCACTCATCTATCTGTGTATGACGCTTAGCGCCGCACTTATTATATTATCCTTAACAGAAATTGTAAAAAATAAATTCACAGACATGCTGGTGATATATGGCAACGTGCCTTTGTTCTATTATATATGTCATTGGTACCTTATCAGGTTAGTTAATATCGTTACTTTTCCTTTGCAGGGTTTTAGTTTTAAACAAATTGGCGAACCTCCCCAAGCCTACGGCTTCTCATTAGTGGGTATTTATTTAGTTTGGCTATTCGTAATCGTTAGCCTTTATTATCCTTGCCGCTGGTATGGCCGGTACAAAAAAACGCATACACAATGGTGGCTGAGTTATTTGTAAAAAAATGCCTGTGTAACCGCTTCAAAAATCATAAAAAGTAAAATTATATACTTTTTCGACGATACACCCGACTTTACCTGGCGACAAAACAAAGTTCATAATTATATATCCTACAGTTAATTAAATTACCACAGCTTCGTTCAATTTACGACAGGTCTACAATTTAAAATGCTCAGCTACATAGCAAGGCAGCCAACAGCCTGCTAATCGCAACGCCTTACCCAACTTATTTTGTACATTTAGGGATTTTTAACTGATCGATGAAACACTTTTTAAAATTCTATTGCTTATTAATAATTGCCACTGCAACATCGCACAGCGTTTTTGCAGATACCATTCCAGCCTATAAAAAACCCAAATTGCCTATCGAGGCCAGGGTAAAAGATTTGCTTTCGCGGATGACCGAAGACGAAAAGATCGGGCAGCTTTCTACCCTCTTCGGATGGGAAATGTACGATCGCACGAAAGACAACATCGCGGTAAGCGAACGTTTTAAACAAAAATTTAAAGAAGAACAGATCGGCATGTTGTGGGGAACCCTCCGCGCCGATCCCTGGACACAAAAAACACTTACCACCGGGCTTAATCCCCTGTTAGCAACAAAATGTACCAACGCAATTCAAAAATATGTCATTGAACACAGCCGGCTGGGTATCCCGCTGCTTTTGGTTGAAGAATGCCCGCATGGTGTAATGGCCATTGGCTCAACCGTTTTCCCGACTGAACTTGGGCAAGCCAGCACCTGGGACACCGGTTTAATTAATAAAATGGCGGCAGCCGTTGCCCGGGAGGTACGTTTACAAGGCTCCCATGTAGGTTACGGACCTATCCTCGACTTAGCAAGGGAACCGCGATGGTCGAGGTTTGAAGAAACCTTCGGTGAAGACCCAACGCTTGCAGGCGCCATGGGCGAAGCAGTGGTAAAAGGCTTCCAGGGGCAAGGCATTGGTTCCGGCGAAAACATCATATCTACACTTAAACATTTTACCGCTTACGGTGTACCGGATGGCGGGCATAACGGGGGCAGCAATAACATTGGTATGAGGGAATTAACAACGTCATACCTGCCGCCTTTTAAACAAGCTGTTAAAGCGGGTGCCCTTTCGGTGATGACCGCCTACAATTCTATCGACGGCATTCCATGCACCGGAAACGATTACCTGATAAACCAGGTTTTGAGAAAACAATGGGGCTTTAATGGTTTCATCGTGTCGGATCTGGGAGCCATCAGCGGTTTACAGGCCACACACCATGTTGCAGCGAGTGAACAGGAGGCCGCCGCTATGGCCCTCAATTCGGGTGTCGATAGCGACCTTGGTGCGTATGGTTTTGGCGCCCACCTGCGTGATGCCTTAAAACAAGGATTAACCACGCAAGCAGCGCTTGACACTGCCGTAGCCCGCGTGTTACGACTTAAATTTGCCATGGGTTTATTCGAAAATCCATATGTGGATGCTGTCAAAGCGCAGAAAGCCGTAAGGTCGCAGGAAAATGTGCAATTAGCGACACAGGTAGCCCGCGAGTCGATCATCTTACTAAAAAATGATAAAAATATTTTACCGCTAAGCCACAACTATAAAAATGTGCTGGTGGTAGGCCCGAATGCCGATAATGTTTACAACCAACTGGGCGATTACACAGCCCCGCAGGATTCAGGCAACGTAGTTACGGTGCTGAACGGTTTAAAGGCAAAAATGACGGCCGGAACAAACATTACTTATGTTAAGGGCTGTGCTATTCGCGATACTACACACAATAATATCGACGAAGCAGTTGCAGCCGCTAAAAAATCCGACGTAGCCATCGTTGTTTTGGGTGGGTCGAGCGCAAGGGATTTTAAAACTTCGTACGAAAAAACCGGTGCCGCAAAAGTATCCAGCGAATCGGTAAGCGATATGGAAAGCGGCGAAGGATACGATCGTTCAACACTCGACTTATTAGGTGATCAGCTTAAGCTGCTGCAGAAAATAACAGCAACCGGCACACCTGTTGTATTGGTATTGATAGAAGGACGCCCACTTAATATCAACTGGGCTGCAAATAATGTAAACGCCATTGTTAACGCCTGGTACCCGGGCCAGGCCGGTGGCAGCGCCATTGCCGATGTACTGCTCGGCAATTACAATCCTGCCGGGCGTTTGCCTGCTTCTATCCCCCGCTCGGTTGGGCAATTGCCGGTGTATTATGATATGAAAAGGCCCGCGCCGCATAATTACGTTGAAGAAAGCAGCCAACCGCTTTATCCGTTCGGGTACGGGCTAAGCTATTCGAAATTTGAATATGGCAACCTGGTTGTTAACACCGGTAAAGGAGAAGCGGCGGCCAGCATTAGCCTGGACGTAAAAAACACCAGCGATGTGCAGGGCGACGAAGTCGTTCAATTATATGTTACAGACGATGTAAGCTCGGTAGTAACCCCGGCGAAACAACTTAAAAAGTTCGCAAGGGTAAACCTGAAGGCAAATGAGTCGAAACATATACAATTCGATCTTAAAAAATCAGACCTGGAATTATTAAATAAAGATTTCAAATGGGTTACCGAACCGGGAAGTTTTTCTATCGGTGTAGGTGCTTCTTCGGAAGATATCCGGTTGCAAGGAAAGTTTGAGGTAGGAAAAGGGGAGTAAATCTTTTACCGTTTTAACCAATAAACTCGGACGCGTGCCGGGTTTGTTGGTTAAAACGGTAAATTTGTGTTTATATCACTTTACCTCTTCGGTTCAAATTGATTAACGATTGCTTTGAATCAGCAATAATAAATTTGATCTTTTTTAGCACTCCGATTATTTTTTTTACCGCTTGTCCTCAAAAAAATCTATCCCCCCTACAACCCGCTTTTCAACGCCTTTTTCAATTGACTTAAAAATTCGGTGACGCTTTTCGCGCTCCCCGACGATGGATCCTTCACGGCACACCCTGATTTGACAAAACTTTCCAGATCCTGCATCTGCCATATAGCCGCGCCGCTTATTTCCGGGTAGTCTTTCTTAAAACCTTTTAACTGAGTTTTGATCTCTGATACCGATTTACTTCCCTTATAAACTTCGCATGTTCCGAATGATCCTCTCACCATAAATATCGGGTAAATCGGCTGCTTGCATTTCAGCGCCGCCACCCAGTCTTTTATTTCGTTCTTAGCCCCTCCATCATAACATTGCAAATACAAACCATCAACCACATTTTCATCTGACGACTTCAGGATCTCATCCCAGTAAGTGTACCCCTTGAACGGGCACAACGTCATGTGCATATTTAGCTTTGCAGCAATTTTTCCCATCGCAATTACAGAAGGGCTATCATATACCGATTCGTCATCAATACAAATTGCATCCGCGCTCAGCACCTCTTTTAATACCTTACAGATGTTATATAACGTGCTTTGCTCATCAATACCGGTTACAATCCCCGGCACTGTCTTAGATGAATCATACCAGTCACGGATAAAATCAAAAGTGTTGGGCGGCTGGCCATACCAGCGGCCTTCCAGTAAAATTTCAATCCGGGATATCGAAGAATTCTTTTTGAGATCAATTACCCTCTTCACATAAGCAGAATCACCCACCCACTTGCCGTTATGAATAATGGGCTGGTGAGAATCACCGCTATATAGATCGCCATCGGCGTGAATATAAAAACTGGATAACAGCAACGTATTAAATCCGCTATGTTTCAGCAAACTGTAAGTTGTATCATTACCCGGATACAAACCTCTGCCATATAAAGCCAAATTCCTGGATGGTAATGGAGCAGCGGGCGGGTATGTTTGTTGTGCGAAACACAGATGGGAAAAAGCAAGTAAAAAGAGAAGTAAAAACGATGTCTTCATGATCAGTAACAGATAATTAAGGGCAAATTAATCAGAAATTTGCTGATAATTCCACCAGCCGGTTGCCGATACCAATCCGTAACGTCTTTTTTGCATAACTAATGGATTACGGAACCGGGCAGCATTTCGGCTGGTATAGGGGTATCTTCTGAGAACATCCGTTTGACAGGCAAATTTGAATTAATCGCCGGATAGTAATTATAAACTACCGTTAGCTTTTGTTTGAGAATACCGAATCAATCAAAGGCAGCGAATAACAAAAGGTGGCCCCCTTTCCGGGTTCACTTTCGGCCCAGATCCGTCCGTTCATTTGCTGCACCATATCGTAGCAGATACTCAAAGCAATACCCGCCCCGCGCCGGCTATCTGGCGAATGCCATTCCTGGACGTGAAAAAGTTCGCTGAGTTGTTCAACGGTCATCCCCGGCCCCTGGTCGGTCACCGTAACGAGGATCTGCTTACCATCATTTTTTGCAGCTAACGTGATCACACCACCCCGCGGCGAATATTTCGTTGCGTTACTGATCAGGTTCCTGTTAATAAATAACAACATCTGGTGATGGGCCATGATGATCAAATCTTCAGGAACGGTATTTAGCAACTTTATTTGTTTTTGCTGCTGACTATAGGCGTAAATACCGTTCGCTTCGGCAACGTTATCATGCAGGTCGATTGGTTGTGGTTTATATTGAAAATTTTCTTTCTCCACTTGCACCCAGCATAAAATGCCCTCGAGCAAGCTGATGCCTTTAGTAGCTGTATCTACTAGTTCAAGCATAATGGTTTCCAGTTCATCTTTGGTAAGGTTACCGTCTCCCAGTTTAAGTACTTCCGAGGCCAGCAGGATAGAAGAAAAAGGCTGGCGGAGATCATGCGAGATCACCGAGATCAATTTATCTTTAAAAGCGTTGAGTTGCTTAAGCTGCTGCTCACCTTTTTTTGCGGTGGTAACATCTATAGCAAAACCAATAATACCGCCAGGTCTAGTTACATCGGGTATCACGATGGTATCGAAGTAAAACTCGTCGCCGCCAATTTTAAAAGTGTTTATTGCCCTGGCGTATTCACCCGCCATGGCCATACGAAAAACGTCCGCTAAATCTGCAGCGAGCGAAAACGCATTAAGCCCTACCAGTTGATCGTTACTCCAACCCGGTACGGCCTTTAATCCGGCTCCCGTTGAAGTTGTAATAATACCTTCGGGGTTTATCTGGTAAAGTATCACCGGCAAATTGTTTAGCAGGCCCTGTAAAAAATGGTTCTTTTCGGCAACTTCCAACTGGCTTTGCTCCAGGGCGCTGATTGCATTTTGCAACTGCCCATTCTGTTCAGTTATTGTACTATTAAGGCGTTTTAGTTCGGTTAACTGGCGGCGATGCTTTCTTAAACTTATTACAATGATAACTATTATCACTATGGCCATCACTGCCAAAATGGTGGTGGTGCGCAACGAAATCCTTTTGATCTCGTTGTCTTTGGTAAGCAATTCAAGTTTACGTTCCTGCCTGCTCGCCTGAAAAGCAGTTTCCATATCAGCAGCCTGTAAACCTTTTTTTATGGTCTCCATCGAGTCGCGCAGTTGGTAATAGCGTTTGGCCGTTGCGTAAGCCTCGGGCAAGCGGGCCAACTGATCAAAATATTGCCAGCGCAACTGGCTCCATTGTACCTGCAGGCCATAATCGGTTTGGTGCCGCGCCTGCTGGCGGTCTAAGTCAAAAGAGGCTTGCTTCAATATGCTGTCCGCTGCGCTATTTCTTTTAGTATCCAGGTACAATTGTGCAAGCTTCAGCTCGGCGGTAATCGCATCATTCATTTCATAACCCGGACGGTTGTTTATGGCGATGCTTTGCTTTAAATAATGCTCTGCCTGTGCATATCGGCGAAGCTTACTGTTGAGGCCGCCAAGGTTTCCATAAATTACGCCCTTAGCTGCATTTAAATAAACGGTATCATAGGCATGTCGTAACACGCCACGGTGCAGCAATCGTAATGCACTTTGATAATAGCGCACAGCGCTATCGGGTCTGCCCGACCGTTCAAAACAAAGTGCTATCGTATTAAACATCGAATTAGCCAGGTAAGCCGAGCTGCTGTCGCAATAACTATTCTCGCGCAAAGCACGCTTAATGTATGGTATAGCATCAGGGTATTTGCCCTGTCTGTATTTAACCAAACCAAGCATATTGTTAAAACGGGTCAGCGAACAGCTATCCAGGTGCGCCTGTGCAAACAACAACCCGTCATAATAGCGATCGAAAGCGTCACCAAAACGGCGTTCAGCCATCAGTACATCGCCGTCTGTAAACAATGTTTGCGCATATAGGTTGGGATAGTGATCCGTCATCCCCGCTATGGCAGCATTCATACTATCTGTATAAAGCCTTGCCTTGCCGGCTTCAAGCTCATAGTTGAGATAATAATTGGCTTGCTGGCTGTATTTTTTCCAACGGTCGCCCGGGCCTGCTAAAGGGAAATGGCCGTACGCCGAATCCAGGTAGTGGGCATACCTCTTGCTGTCGCCCAGCTTCAGCAGGTCATTAAAATGGTCTATCAAACTATCTGTTGTCCGCGGATGGTCAACAGGTGAAAAGGCGGTGTTCTTACACGCAAAAAACTGGCAGGCCCCAAGCAGGCACCAGAGGAAAATGCGGAACAGGGTCGGCGTTTGTCTCATAGGCGGCTGCAACTCATCGATGTTGCTGAAATATAAACTTTTTTCATGCTTCGCTGCAAATTTTTTTGACAGCGTCGTCCCAAGTCAATTTTCCGTATTATTGCCGAAGGTGAATCCCAAATGAGCAATACCTGCCGGTATTTGAAAGCGGATATCAGCTTTTTGTATCTTTCAATAGAAGCACAGCACCCGGCTTACAGCTTAGGCTAACAAAACCATCGTGTGTGTCTGTTATTTTCACATCCTTATTGATAGCTGCCGACCAGGTGTTAAAAGGCAGTTTCAATCTGGTATCTCCGCCTTTTTCGGAAACGATCTTTACCTCGTCAACCTTTCCTTCCGCTTTTTTAATGCTTACGAGGAATGCGCCTTCGGCGCGCAAATTTTCGAACGAAATATCTTTCCACGTATCCGGTACAGCAGGCAAGATCTCTATAAACCCGGCATAACTTTGCAACAGCATCTCCTGTAAACCAGCCGCGAAAGCAAAATTCCCTTCGAGCGTAAACGGGCGGTACCGGAATTTTGAGTATCCCGACTTTGTTTGATCACCATTTAAATGGAAACTGTTGATAGAGCAAAAAGCCTTTGCGAAAATAGCAAGCTCATTTGCCGCGCCTGCCCCATCCTTAGCCCGCGCTTTCAGGCTTGCCAGCCACGAATAAGAATACCCGCACCAATAGGCAGGCCCTATGCTATCCAGCAGATGAATTGAATTTTTGATGATTGCCTGCGACTTTGGGCCATCCTCCCATTTGATAAGGCCAAACGGATAAATACCCATCATATTAGAAAAGTGGCGGTGCGATTGGTTATAAGGCATACTGGGCGAAAACATCAGTTCGCTGGCTGGCGTTACCGCGAAATCGGCATATTCATCGCCTATTTTCTTCCAATGCGATGCTTCATCGGCTAAGCCCAAATCATCTGCCATCTCTGCTGCTGCTTTAAACGTGAATTTCATCAGCGCCAGATCGTAATTGGTGTTTTGCGGAAACCAGGCAGCAAGATCATTATCATTTATCTCAGGGCTCGAGCTGTAAAGTAATTTACGGTAGCCGGCGCTATCCAGGGTAGTTATATTTTCGACAAAAGTCGCGACGTCTTTTATCCAAGGGTACGCCTTCTGTTTCAAAAACGTCTTATCCATGCTATACTTCCATTGCAGGTAGTAGTGCTGTCCGAGCCATGACGAAACCGTCGGCGAAAGCGAATACTGGATCCACCCGCCCATTTCGGTGCCATCCAATGTGGTTACGCCGGGAACCGCCAGGCCTTCTTTATCAAAATACAATTTGGTATATCGCTTGTAATTGGCTTTGTTGGCCTCCTGGAAATCCAGGAAACCCATGGCTTCATCCAGGTGGTTACCGCTGTAAGCCGGCCAGTAACTCAATTGCGTGTTCAGGTCATTATGGTAATCGCCTTTCCAGGGTGGGATGCGACCGTTGTCTGCCGTCCAAACGGCTTGCAAGGAAATGGGCGGAGCACCATCGCGTGCAGCTGAACCAAATTTATATTGTTCCAGGTACCATTGCTTTTCCAGGATAGTATCCGGCACGTGGATGGCAGACTTACTCCAGAAAATATTCCACCAGTTCAAATGCGAAGCATAATCACCGGCATATCCACGATCCAGCGCCAGGGTCGTCACCTGCCCCGCCAAAGCATTAACCTTTTTGCCGGGATATTGCGAGGAAATGCTCCAAACACCCTCCACCGTTTTCGGCCCCGTCTTTTTCCAGTGGACATTGACCTGGTAAGTAAAACCTCCCCAGCCTTGCTGCGTGTAAGTGATGTTATTCCCTTGCCTAACTACCGTCCCTTGCTTATAACCTAAACGCGACAGGTCATCGCCGCCAACCGGGTCGCCTGATACTTTCACTTCACCTTCGTAGCGCGGCGCAATTAAAGCGGGTAGCAATGTCGTGTTGATATTTTCGAACCTGAACCAACCCACAGGGTTATTCGCATGCACAAATGTTTTCAGGACTACGCCGTTCGCCCATTTAACTTCGCATAACCCTTTTGGTAAAAATAAACGGACTGATTTAACCACCCCCCAGGCTTTCGTATCAAACTCCAGTGCGCCTCCCGGTATTTTTGATGGTGCGGGCTCATTGTCATAAGGCTCATCGAAGAAATGCTGCACGGGGGTGTAATCCTTACTTTTTACATGGTCCATCACCCACTGATAGCTAAACTCTTTGCGGTGCAGACCTTTCATGGGCCGTTGGTCCCAAAGGTCGGCCCGGTCGAGGGAAAAGTGTAAACGGTCGCCTTTTTGCCATACCAGCGCGCCGATCATCCCATTACCCAGCGGAATTCCCTCATCCCAACGGGTAGCCAATGTATCAAACTGCAAATCGTGGTTAGCTGCTTGTGCAAATAAGCCATTGCAGGATATTAAGATGAACGTAATCACAATAAATATCTTTTTCATAAGGCAATTAACAGTAGCCGGCCGGCATTTAAACTCTCGTTTGCCGACCGCTGTTCAAGATAGCTATTTTACTCAACAGTTGACGGAAGTGGGTTTACATGGTTAACATAAGTTAGATTTTATTTGTATTAAATAGTTAACAATCAACATATTAAACATAAATATGGCGATTTTATGTTAACCATGATTTTCCTAAAAAAACCTAAAATCCATTGAGTGTTCATTACATTTGCAGCGCTCACCACGTTAACATGAAGCTTCACTACATCGATCCTATTTCCGCCGGAGAATTACACCTTACTATGCACGAAGCCAATTTCGACCGGCTGTTTTTCCAACGGGACCGTAAAGACAAATTCCTAACCATTGCCTGGAATAATGGGCCGGCACAAAACGTCTCAATAGACGGTGTTAATTACAACTTTACAGCGCATTCTATCCTGCCATTAATGGTGAACCAGAGTTTCTATTTTGAAAAACCGGAACAGGTTATCGCCTGGCAATATAACCGTAACTTTTATTGCGTAATAGACCACGATAAGGAAGTGAGCTGCGTTGGTTTCCTTTTTTATGGATCTTCCGAAACGATGTTCATCAAGCTGGATGAGCAGCAACAGAAAAAGATGAACCTTCTGTTGCAGGTGTTCATCGATGAATTTGACGACAAGGATGCCATACAACGCGATATGCTGCAAATGATCTTGAAACGGCTCATCATCATTATAACCCGGCTGGGCAAAAAGCAATACATTACCGAACAGGAATTAACGGACGACAAGCTCGACGTCTTACGCAAATACAACGTGATGGTAGAAAACAACTACCGAAAGCAGCATACCGTACAATTCTATGCC
>Ga0116227_10011884_pt1 | contig 14440 bp, 17 predicted proteins | sample S1TSphgellanicum_FD_89693 | JGI IMG/M metagenome (GOLD analysis project Ga0116227, IMG submission 89693) | Host-associated microbial communities from peat moss isolated from Minnesota, USA - S1T2_Fb - Sphagnum magellanicum MG | ecosystem: Host-associated > Plants > Peat moss > Unclassified... | reverse complement strand
CGTCCCATCCCTCAACCATGAGAAGGATAATACAAGGAAAAAAACTTTGGAAAAAAAAAAATTACCCCCCCCCCCCCTCTCTCGCATGTGTCACTGTCTAGGAAAGGCATGCCTAGCCCCAGGGGGGTTTGATATCAATATTAGACCAAAAGGGCCAAATACACCCTGATGTACACCTAGAAAACTTGAAAATTGCATAGATAGAGACCCAAACCTCCCTCCCCATTGGCTACTTGTTGGATAGTAATTGTTTGTTTGGCTTGTGATGGATCGCGCTCGTGTTTCTTTTGCTTTTTTGCCTAATCATCATCTTCTTGCATTCTGCAAATCCTAGCATTATCATGTGCTAGCCAAGTTGTAGATCCCATGTACAAGAAGAAAAAGAAAAGCAGAATCGTTTAAGAATTTTTATTGCTTCTTTTGTTTCTCATTTAGAATTCATTTAGGAGGAGGAGGTCAAGAGCTAGCAACAAACAAAAATTGTCTCTTGGAACCCATCATGCAGCTGAAATCCGTTTGAAATCCGTTGATGCAAGTAGGGGATTAATTTGTTTATGGAATTTGGGTTTTGGGTAGTGGTTTAGAATTTGCGAAACTAAATCTGTTGTTTGTGGAGAAGAAGAGGAAGAGATTTGCAAGGATGGGTCATGTGGTTCCTTCTTGCTACTCCAACTTTGAGTTTCAATTCTCCCGGGTTGAAGACAAAAAGGTGGCGTTGGGTTTGGCAATGGGTTTGTTTGTGAGGAGGAGAAGAAGCTGCGTGTTGTAGATGTAAAGGATGCGGGTCCAAGAGTGGAAGCTGGAGCGACAGAGAAAACTTGAAAATTGTAATTCCAATTCTTCCATGTTAGTTTCATTCACCCAGGATAGCACAATGTGCCTCTACTTTACTGGGTCGAAAAATGAGTCACTTGCATAGACCCTCCTGTAGTCATAGCAAGATGATTCAAACCCAAAGAACTTAAGCTCTAGGTCATCAGAAATAAATTTATGAGCTACATTGTCATATGAACCCAGTGCATACACATGTTGTTATAGTTTCTGTCGTTGCAACATGAACCTAGAAAACTTTTCACTAGATTGTTGGGTGCTAGTGTTGTAACCTTAGCCTTGGGCTTGCGACCAAGGCAAGGGCTTGCAAGGTTACGGGCCAAAAGGGAAGCTCGGGAGTGAAGGAAAGTGTGAGGGAATGAACCCTCACACTCCCAAAGGAGCTTCCACTTTGGGAGTTGGAGTCCTGATGGACTCCCGAATGTTCAGAGAGCGATTACAAGAATCAAAACTCAATGGATCAAATTTTTTTTATATCATTGGAAATATATTGAAACTTAAATGTCTAAAATGGGTTCACATCACCCATTTGGACATCTGAAACACAAGTTATGGCCAAAAGAAGGGCCGGGAGTCAAATTGGCAGCTTGACTCCCGACCATTAAAAGTCAGGAATCGACTTGATTTCCTTACGTGTAGGTGGCATGCAACATACCATTGAAAAGCTTTCGACAAGGGCTATAATTTTGTTTTAGACCTCGTCTCAATCGAAGGTCTTCACACAAAGTTATGGGGCCCCAAAGTTGCGGGAGTCTTAACTTTGGCAATTTTGGGACTCCACCTTGGGAGTCCCGGGACAAAATGCCATTTGGATTTGGGCCTCATGGAGAGGCACAAAGTATAAAAAAGGGGGAAGGTGGTGGCTTCCCATAAGTCCAAGCTGTGGTGAGTCTTGTGAATTTGAGTTGCCCGTGGCTCGTCCTAGCACCAAAAGTGCTCTAACTATGCACTAACCACCTTGTGTTGGTTTTGTGCAGGTTCGTGTGAATAGTTGATGCTTGTCATTCTTCCTAGTCCCATTTCGGAGCTCCAGCACACCCCTCTACCCCCTCAAAGTGTTGCAAGCCAAGGAGCGTGCCTCGACTCCTTGCTTTTCGCTGTTCAGTTTTGATTCACATTTGAGTCCCTTAAGGAGCTTGGGGGTGCGTCAACCAGGGACCATGTTGATGTCTATGTTTTTATTTGTATCTCTCAGTTCTTCATCTTTTTTGTGCCCACATAAGTTTGACAGTCTGTGTTGGGGTTTAATATAGGTCCCGACTACTATAAAGGCTACTACCATTTGTTTCACCAATACAACAAATCTATGCCATTGTGGGGTCCAAACATGTCTTGGGCGTATGTTGTCTCCAAACATCTCATTCATTAGCTCTATTTGGAAATTGTTTTGGAGCCAGACTAGTGGTATGATGCCATGGGAGCGTGGTTAGGTTCAAGTACCATCAACCCCAATGGTGCCCTTTTCATTATCTACACAAGTCTGCCATTTCCAATTCCTGTTCACATCACTGTTCCAATTTCTTTTGTGATTGTTTTGTGGAGATTGCATTGTTAAGAAATAGAAGATTTTATAAAAAAAAATTTGTGATGTTCAAACCCTAATTTGTCATCCTTTCTATGAGTTCCCCTTTGGTAGAGTCCTTTGTCATCTTTCAACAATATAGCTCATTAAGTAGGTTGTTTCCATCTGAGTTTCAGTTTGTCTTTGTGAAATTAGGGCTTATTGGTCCAATTGCAAGTCTCTATGGGTTCAAATCCACTGTATAAATGTGAATGTTAGCCAGAAAATTAGTGTGCACCAATTTGTTTGAGGGAGTTGAAGGGGGTTTTCTTCTATGGCATCAAATGGGGTTAGGTAAGATGAACCATACCTTTGAGGAGACACAGAACAAGGCAGTACCAGCAGACCTTTTAGACCCACTTTTCAGAAAGTGGGTGAAAGTGCATGAAAATCTTATTGCAAGACATTTAGAGATCTAACAGCTGCTTGGCAGGAGGATGATGGTAATTAGGTTTTCACGGTGGGCTTAATGATAGGCGAGATTAATACTACCAGAGTTGCGTATAAAAACCAGCCATGAGAAAACAGGTTGTGCACCGCCTTGACATACATATAGAGCATAAACATTGTGCCAAATTACGTAGAATCCTTGCAGCTCACCATTCATCTAATTTTGAGTAGGATGGTAATGGAATGAAGTCCTAAGCAGGTGCTATGGTAATTTTTACATCATGACTGTCAAAAATCTCTACAAACCTGGGTCCATTGAAGAAGAGATTCAACCAATTGGGTGCCCCTATACCTCTTATGACATCTGCTATTAGCTTGATGCATGTATGCAGGATGTTCACTTCCCTAAAAAATAATGCTGCCAAACAGCAGATCACCAGCAGACACGTACTTAATGTATCTAATTTCTAGCGCTGCAATGTAAATTCGCCCAGCTCCTGATTGTTGTGACTAAATTTTGCAGCTTCCTCATGAGCAACTAATCCCATGTATTCACCTTCTAAATCTGCAACTCTTCTTCCATGACTAACGTGACTCTTAATATCGCGATCAACATTTCATGATCCCTAAGATTTTGATATCAATATTAGCAACCAACCTAACATATATTCTCCACACAATGCCTGAAGACATACAAGAACGTATGCGTGCACTCATTGCGCAGCATGGTAGTGCTTTAATAGCTTTGGTGGCCCTTCAGTAACAACCAGAAGCTCAGCAGAATGACGAGCAAATTGATTCTTTGGAAAATCTTGTTCCACATATTAATGCTCCAGTAGAATTCAATCAAAACACGTCAAAATCTGCACGTGAACATTGCGATCGCCTGTAGAGACAACAACGTGCCAGGCAACGTACAAAGTCGGCCGAGCCATATGAAACGCCATAAGACCAAAGTAATCATCTGCGTCGAAAATGGCGAATCGTACAACAAGTAGCAGCACATGCACAACCTTCTCTTAGCAATGACGCATTGCAATTGTTTAGAGACGAAGATGCATCAACCTTGGCACGATGGGATCGTGGAAAAATGGACACAATATGTGGATTCTACAATCCGAAAATGTGGATTGAAAAACGATTGGCAAAATCGAACAACAACAACCTATAATTTCCTTTGTGTTGCGAGAATGGCAAAGTTATGTTGCCGAGTCTTCCTACAACACCATAAGAGTTGGAAGTTCTTTTAACCAGCAAAGAAAGAAGTGTTGTCAAATTTCGAGATCAGATTCGCATGTACAATCTGATGTTGGAATTCATTTCACTCGGTGCCAAAGTTGATGAGTCGATAACAAGAGGCACTGGACCATATTCCTTTCGCATTTAGGGTGAGCTTTATCACAAAATCGGATCCCTGTGCCCTGTGTCCTGTGTCTTGTTGAAAGACAACATCCACAGTTTGCACAGCTATACATTCGTGATACAAAGAGCAAATGTCAAAACTGCCATGCCATTATGCTGCTTGATCCAATGACGTTGGATCGGTTGTTGACCATGATGTACAATATCAATCCCTATGTCAAAGTGTTCAAAATGGCAAGGGATATGATGGTAGTAGAAGGTGTTCCCACGGATCTGAAATTGCATCTCATTGCCTTTCAAACAAAGGATGCCCATTGATATAATGTGCCGATGGCCAATGAAGTCGTTGCATTGATGGTAGGAGATGGTTCTGAGGTTGTAGATAGGCGTGACGTCGTCATTACTCAGCAAGTTGGCTTGTTTCAGCGCATTTCTGAGCTACATGTGGGATACATGGCTCTACATTATTCGTTGCTATTTCCTTATGGTCAGGATGGATGGCATCCAAATATTCCATTCAATGGTGTTGTTGTGCAAGATGTTGATGCGGAGTTGGATGAAGACCATGCGAAAGGATTTGAACATCAAAGAAAGCATTGCAATGTGACAATGGCCAAATTTTACGGTTATCGACTTCAACATCGAGACACTGATGGCATTATGTTGCTTCGGGGTGGTTGATTGAGGCAATAATGCATTGTGGATGCTTATGCAGTTGTTGAACAAAACTGCTTGAGGTATTTGCACCTAAATCAGAAAAAGCTTCGTGCATATTTTTATCAAGGCCTTCAAGATGCCATCGTTGCAAATGACAATAGTGATGTTGCCATTGGACAGAGGATCATTCTGCCATCTTCTTTCACAGGAGGTCCATGTCACATGGTTCAGAATTATTAAAATGCCATGGCAATCTGCAAATGGGCCCACTGCCCGAATGCGTTTGTTACATTCATTTGTAATCCCCAATGGCTTGAGATCAAGAGAATGTTGTTGCCCGGACAACAACCTCAGGATCGACCGGATTTGGTAGCCCGAGTGTTCAAAATCAAGCTAAAGGAATTGATCAATTACATTCACAAAAAGCATATTCTGGGATGCACGATTGTGGGAATTTATGTCATTGAGTTTCAAAAACGTGGGTTATCGCATGCACACATTTTCATCTTCTTTGCCGAAGACTGTAAGCCACACACAGTTGAAGATGTAGACCGCATGATCAATGTTGAATTTCCGAATCCAGAGACAAATAGGTTGGCCCACGAGACATTTGCTATATGCATGATGCATGGTCCATGTGGAGCTGTGTTTCCAAATGCCCTGTGCATGGAAGATGGCAAATGTAAAAAACAATATCCATGCAAGTTCCAATCCGAGATGGTGACGAATGTAAACGAATATCCTATTTATCGACGCAGAAATACAGGGCGCACAATTTCGGTTCATGGCGTTGAATTGGACAATCGTTGGGTGGTACCGCACAATGTCTATTTATCGACCAAATACGATGCGCACATCAACGTTGAGGTTTACAACAACATTCGTGCAATGAAGTATCTATTCAAGTACGTTTACAAAAAGGCATGATCGTGCAACTGGTGAAATTTCATGCCAGAGCGACAATGCCACCGAAGGGAATGTGGTCAAAGCCAATGAAATTAAAAAATATCTCAAATTGTCGCTAAGTATTTGCATCGGAAGCAACGTGGTGCATCTTCAAGTTTGATATGTGTGAGCGGTTTCCTGCCATTGAGCGTTTACAATACCATTTGCCTAATCAACAAATGGTGTTGTTCGATGATGACGATGATGTGCAGGAAATGGTAGCACGGTCAACCATTTCCAAAACGATGTTGATGGAATGGTTCAAAACAAACCAAGAATTGGAAGCTACACGAAGCTTTACTTTCGATCAATTCCCTCAGCAATGGGAGTGGAATCGGAAGTTGAAGCGATGGACAATGTGTAAGAAAGGCTTTGCCATTGGTTGCATGTATTATGCACACCTAACATTGGGTGAACGTTATTATTTGCAGATGCTGTTGAACTATGTCAAAGGTGCCACATCCTATGAACATTTGCGGACAGTGGATGGCATAGAACATGACACATTCAAAGATGCATGCATTGCAATGGGTTTGCTTGCAAACGACAATGAATGGCATCAAGCCTTGGAAAAAGCCGGTCTTTGGGCTTAAGGACGACAACTGCGTGACATGTTTGCCTCCATGCTGATGTTTTGTGAGGTGACAAATCCCAGACAACTATGGGATGCACATTGGGAGTCTTTGAGCAATGACATTGAGGCAATGACACGCTACGAATGTGATGATCCAACCATTACCCTTTTTGAAGATGCGCTGAAAGATTGAGCATTGTATGAAATTGATCAGGTTCTCATCCGCAACGGACACCACCTGGAAATTTTTCCAACACTTCCCAAATCTAATTACGTCCCTCCAGTTCATGGAGGAAACTGATTGGTCCAAGAAGAGTTGGCTTATGATCAGCATTCATTGACCATAGATGTACATAATGCAGAAAATAGGCTCAATGATGATCAACGTAACACATACGAAACTATTTTGAATGTTGTGACAAACAAAGAGGGCAAATTGTTCTTTGTGTATGGTAGTGGTGGAATTGACAAAACATTTGTTTGGACAACGCTTCTATCTCGTCTATGAGGGCAAGGCAAAATCGTGCTTGCAGTTGCCTCATCAAGAATTGCATCTTTGCTGTTTTTGGGCGACATAACCGCCCATTCAAAATTCAAGATTTGGATTGGTTTGCACGATGAGTCGACTTGCAACATCACACAACAAATGAAAGTGGTCGAATTGGTGCGTAAAGTTGATCTGATCATTTGGGATGAGGCATCGATGATGCATCGCCAAGCTTTCGAAGATGTTGATCGGACCCTGCATGATTTGATGCAATTGGATGATGCACAGGCAACCGAAAAGATCTTTGGTGGGAAAACTGTTGTCCTTGCTGGGGATTTTCGACAGATCGTGCCTGTTGTTCCCAAGGGAAGACGAAAAGACATTGTTAGTGCTTCATTGCCTCGATCGCATCTTTGCTAGCATGTTACGATTCTTTGTCTTCGTATCAACATGCGAGTCATGGCAACCAATTCTGAAGAGCAACGAGAATTTGCCAAATGGGTGTTGAATGTTGGAGATGGTAGTCTTCCTGCCATTACAGAAAAAGAAGGTGTCGATCTAGATTGGATCAAGATTCTGTCCCATATGAGGCTGCTAGTAGCAAATTGTAACTTAAGAGGATTAATCCAAACCATCTATCCGGATCACCAACGCCACTCTGGAAATGCCATGTATTTTATGCAACGAGCATTTTGGCCCACAAAAATAATGACGTTGATGAAGTCAACAATGCAATTCTTGAATCACTATCTAAAGAATTGCACACATACTTGAGCGCATATTCTTTGGCTCCGACAAAAGAAGGTGCAAGTGCTGCTGTAGGAGTTTCAATGGATTCATTGTATTTGGTGGAATTTTTTAACACTTTGCAATTCAGCGGTATCGCAAATCATAAGTTGGAACTCAAAGTGAGTGTGCTAATCCTTTTGTTGCGCAATTTCAATCAATCAATAGGATTGTGCAATGGTACGAGGTTGATTATCAAGAGATTGGATCAACGTGTCATTGAAGCGAAGATCATCATAGGGAACAATGTCGGCAAACGTGTGTTCATACCTCACATCATCATGTCCCCCTCTAGGACTAATTGGCCATTTGTTTTGCGTCATCGTCAATTTCTTGTTCAAGTGGCATTTGTGATGATAATCAACAAGAGTCAAGGTCAGACATTGAACAATGTCGGGGTATATTTGCCATCTCCGGTCTTTTACCATGGTTAGTTGCATGTTGATCTCACAAGTCACAAGCAGTGCAAACATCAAGATTTTCAACGGCCAAGGTCTCGATGAATACATGTGGAATGTGGTATATAAAGAGGTTTTGGAAATGTAGTTTGTAGTTGTAATTTTGTAATATGTACCGTCAAATACACACACACTTGTGCATTAGGCACGAGGTTCAAACTAGTAAGCTAATATGGGCCATTGTTGTTACTTAAGGAAAGTTTGTGTAATTGCATTTGAACCCTCGACCATTATGCAAAGGAATGCACTAAGAGCAGTGCCTTCCCCTATACAAAACATTCAACATATACTTGATACAGATTGTACCCTTTAATACATGTGACTATGTACCAAAGGATCTTTCACAAAGGCACCCCAGAAGAAGGATAAAAAGGGTTATCAGCCAATCAGATAGCTAGTGTGGTACAATCCACCAGCGGATATTGGCCCAAAACACCAAAGGAAAACAGATTGGACCAGTGGATAATACTTATCCTCAATCCTCCTGTTGGATGGATGGGTGCCCGTCCGCTCCCTAACAGCTTCTCACCAGCACCAGCAATCTAAATCGCCTGCTACATGGATGAATAATCGATTTTTATAACCCCCCAGGATGAAAAATCACTGTTTAAATATAACCATTTTAACGAAAATCCGTAGGTTTTTATTATTACATTTTGGCCCCTTTTATCACATTCGTCCATCTTTGAGTTTTCTTCTCGTTTGATTGGTCCCCGCGTTCCAGGGGATAATATGTTCGGAATTGTCACCTCGGATTGGGAACAGAAAAGGCTTCTTCCCTTCGGGAGGACATCCACACGTGTCTCTATATTAAACCGTTCGATCCTCTAACCTGGTTATCTGCTGCCGTCGATTCGAATCACAGGTGGGGAGGGAGCTTTTACGCGACCGGGGAGATGACCGGCGGGACCGGTGGTTGGGGGCATAAGAACGAACTCTGGATGGATGGACTGGTGATATCCAGTCGTATTGACACGTGGCGTATTTCTGTACACAGTCTTCTCTGATACATAAGGATGTGATCACCATTCGAAGTATGCGGAAGGTAAAAGACGAGGTCGTTGAGTAAAAGAAGAAGCGAGAGCGCATTGCTGTGCGCGCAGGGACCATAGCCGAGCTCTTCCCGTGTTTCTCTCTCTCTCTTCTCGACGGATTTTTTGTTTGGCGACGGCGGAGTTCGGGGAGTTTGCGCGCAAGAATTTTCGTCTCATGGGAAAGACCATCATCGGATTCTCCTCCTTCTCTTCTATTTTCCGAGCTTTTTGGGGTAAATTTTGAAGAAGAAAAGAGGAAGTAGGCTCTGTTGGAGCACGGGTGCTTTTGTTTCGTGTGTGTCTTTTGAATAAGCCGCTGGGAGCATTGGTGATGGTGCTTCTCACAAGGTACCGGTGCAGCGTTTCCTTTTCTCCGCCATTGATTTCTATGCAGCTTCTCGAGGTTGTTATTTTTTCCCTGTTTCTTTGCATTAGACTTGTTTTCAGGGGTTTTTGTTCGCACGGAGAGATTTTGTTTTCTTGTGTCGAGGCGCGAGATTTGGAAATTCTCGTGTGCTTGGCACTCTCTTTCCGTCGGAACCTTTCTGACAAGAGGTCGCTCTTTTGGTCGTGGAAGTCTATCGGTTTGCTTTTGTTTTTGCTTTGGAGAGTCTTTTCTTTTTCTCCCTTTGTTGTGTGCGGTGTGACGAAGAAGAGTAAGCTGCTCGAAGCTATTGTTCTTGCGCGGATCCAGAACTTTTGCTCAGACTCTGTGTGAACGTAATGAGAGTGCTGCAGCTGAATCTGTTGTTGAACATTTGTCGTGCAGGGATTGTCTCTTGTTTGCTCAGGATTGATTTAGGTTCCACTGGGGCTTTCAGTCGTACATCTATCTTCAGGAATTTGGCATCACATGGTGGGATTTTTAGCGTTGCAGTGTATGGATTGAATCCTGCTCTAATGGCTTACACATGCGCCGCCTCCCTCGGCCCTGACATTGCTGGCCCGCAAGGAACTCCTTCCGCTCACGCATCCTCATTACCTTTGCCCCCCTCTGCTACTGCATCCTCATCGCGAGTCTTGGTAATAGGCAGGGATCGGCCTTCTGCACAGGGTCGAAGAGCCGAAATCTTCACCTCCGAAAGATCGACGACGCCTGCGGGCTTACCCCCTCTTTCTTCTACGACTTTACCTAGCGTGTCCGGCGGCGGCAGCCATGGACAGTCCCATCGCAAGAAGCCGGAAGGTGGACTGCACGCTGGTCTAAAGTGCCAACATGAGAGTAGTCGCAGAAACCTTATCAGATTCGTGGCTGGAAAAATGAAGCAGCCAATCGCTAAGAAGCTGCAGGTAGTCGAGGAGGAGGTAGTTTTCCAACCGCCTCTGGGATGGCCATTCTCAGATGCTGCATCTCACGATTTCCGGGTTCTTGAGAGCGTAGGAAGGAACAGGAATCTGGAAAGTCTATTCCTGAGGAGACAAGAGCAAGGAGTGATTGTAGGTGATGACGAGGAACCCTTGAATAGCACAGGGGCGAGGCTCTATTCCAGTTGGTTTGCACCCCCAAGGAACGAGGAGGAGGAGGAGGAGGAGGAGGATGCGTTCATTCCAATGTTGAGTGTTGCTTCTCAATCTACCCCACCTCCTAGGCAAAAGCAGGAAAGCTCTGAGCGGGATAATTTCTATGCCAACTCTGGCTCTGCAATTCGCACTTTAAGAGAGGAGCTTCCATGCTTGTTCTACAAAGATCTCAGTTTTGACATCTACAGGTATCCTCTCGATTTAATAAACTCTTTTGCACTATGTGTGCAATAGTGTTTTTCCCCTTAACATCAATGAGGCAGTGGGCTTTTTTGTCAGCATGCTCATCACTGAGCCGACCATTGAGTGGTGAGAGATATTTGCAAGATTCCTGTTTTTGGTCAGATAACCATGTCCTAGAGATGGTTGGTGCATTTGAGAGAAACACTTTTTTTCATATGTATATATCAATCCTCAGCAACTTTGTTGCATTAGAGGGTGAGTTTTGATCAAGCACTTGCTCTTGTGAAATGCATGTGTGATAGCAAGTTTAGGTTTTGGTTTGAGCAACTGTGCCAAATTGCAGAGGTTTTGTATAGTATATTGCTGGTGTGCTGCTCCAGAAGCATGCCAGTGAGTCAGACTTGCTTCAAATAACCACCTGCCAGAGAACAAACTGGTGTCCTTGGTGAATGTGCTCTGGTTTGTCTTGAAAGTAGATATTGTGATTTCATCACTGCTCCTTGCACCTAAATGTCTGAGTTTATTGTCTCACTGTTGGTGTGAGTTTAAATGTTGCTTAGGGAAGGCAGGAGACAAAACTATCTGTACTCCTTTCTCATTTAAAAAATCTCTTTGGCATTGCCTTATGTACAATATGGAAGACATTCACTTCCTCTCAGTTTATTCTCAGTGATGGCAATTTTAGCTCATTTGATTATATGGCTGTTGTTGCATCAGCTTATGGTTCCAGATTTGTTGTGAGTATCCTTTGGTTGGTAACTGATTGTGGTAATGGGTGTGTTGTTGCAGAGATGATGTGGTATTCCGTGACCCTATGAATACCTTTGAGGGCATAGATAACTACAAGCTTGTTTTCTGGGCTCTGCGGTTTCATGGCCGTATCTTCTTCAAAGCGCTATGGGTAGATATAGTTCGGGTTTGGCAGCCATCAGACAAAGTGATCATGGTGCGGTGGACTGTCCGGGGCATCCCTCGTGTACCATGGGAAGCTCAGGGTCATTTTGATGGAACCTCAGAATACAAGTTGGACAAGGATGGAAGAATATATGAGCACAAGGTGGATAATGTAATCATGAATTCACCCCCAAAGTTCCAGCCACAGTCAGTTTTGGATCTCGTAAGGGTAGCAGGAGGCCACACAACCCCGACTCCTTCTTTCTTTCAGAGAGCTGGAATTTTTTTCTGCTTGTTGTCTCCATACTTGCAGCAATTCACATGGGTCCGTTTTTATTGGGCATTGAAGAGTACATTAGCCTTAACCAGTGCTGGTGACTGGTGCAGTGAATTGGTGCCAAGCCTCAATTCCTGATTTTTTTGTCAAGATGCTGGAACCAGCTGCTGCAGGAAAAATCCAAACTCTGTGAAAATGTCAACAGCTTGTTTCCTGTGTATCATAAAGAGTGGAGGACAGCTCTGCAAAATTGTAAGCAGTGGTGCCTTCTGTGACAAAGAAGGCTATGGTTACCTCCTTTGCTTGTACATACTAGACAGGGTCAGACGATTGAGCAGGAACTGGAACTGACAGTTGCTTGAGCTGTGATTTCATGCAAGATGAGAGCAAAGAGGCTAATGTCCTCAGCTTTTTCAGTGCTCTTCATTGCAACAAGTTGTGCTTTTCACTTTTGCGAGCAGGACTGTGAGTACCAAGTGTCCCATCCAGAGCTGAATGGGACACTTGGATGCTGGCTAGAAATGTGAGGCCCATAGTTTTGTGTTTGTATTGTGGTGTGAGTATGCCTTAGCCCCTCTCAGAAGGACAGTGAAATTCCACTGGGTGTGGGGTATAAGAAGTTTATTGTAGTGATGGTTGCTATTATTGTAATGCAAGAGTTCATATGTGGGTGTTCTTGCATACCCAAGACATCTTACTTACTGTATTTGTCTAAGTGATGTCTCCTCCTGTGCCCAGTGAGGCTCTTCTGGCAAGCAGGGATGATGTCAAGGATTCAGCAAACACATGATCTGCCAGGAAAGACTGTAGAGCATGGTTACCCTGCTGTTCAGGAAGTTGCAGTTGAGGTGGAAAGACACCTAGTATGGAGCTGGTATGAAATTTTTGACAGAGAAAAATCTAGAGACTGATTTCATCCTCCCTTAATATTGGAGAGAGTATGGTTTGCAGTGGATATAAAGGTTTGAATTGCACAGTGTTAGCATCCTGCTTGAACTCTGGACTGATTCAAGTCTTGTCAATGTTGCAGAAACCTGGAAAGTGACTTGATGTGTATTTTTTGGGGGTGGTGGGGCTTTCTGTACATTATTCCATAATATTACATACTTATCTACACCCATAGTTGGGAGCTGCTGATCAAGTCAGTGGGTAGTCCTCGCAGCTTGTCACAGCTATTCTTGCTGATGGTTGGACACTCTCTATCAACTGCAGAAGGTATGACTGCACTCTTTGTCATGTTACCTTGAAATTGGTTTTTTGGAGTTTCCTCTGCAATTTCATAAGTGTAAATATATATTGTTCCTTAACCTTGGCCTAAAAGAGGAAAGGTCAGAAGCTGACTGGACTAATCATGTTTAAGGTGAGAATTTATACAACAAACAATTCATTGTTCATTGAGGAGCATATAGGGTAGCATAGAATTCTTCTGATCATATGGCAGGCAGCATTTGTAAATGGTTCATGTAGGGGAGGTCATTGTAAATGCAGAGCTTTGCAGCAATACTGAGGTGCATTTGCAATTGCCCAAATACACATGGTTACATGTTCATGGTAGTTTCAAAACGATACTGGTTGTTTGTTGAAGGTCTGTGAACAAGAGATGAACATCGCTTGTTCAAACTGGTTGTTGTTAAAGGTCCCTGAACAGGCATATGAACATCATCACTGTAAATCATACTGGTGGTTGTTGAAGCTCCCTGAATGCGCTTATAAGCATCACTGTTGTCTCGACTTTTGCTTTTGAAACACTTGAACAACTTCTTTGAGACTTGTTTTGACGACCTTTTCTTTCTTGAGGGCACACTTGAAGAACTTCTTTGAAACTTTTTTTGACAACCCTTTTTTTTTTCCTCAAGGGCACACTTGAAGAACTTCTTTGAAACTTGTTTTTGGCAAACTTTTTTCTTTGAGGGCACACTTGAAGAACTTCTTTGAAACTTTTTTTGATAACCCTTTTTTTTTCCCTTCTCTGGGCACACTTGAAGGATGTCTTTGAAACTTTTTTTTCGACAAGTCCTTTTTTTTTTTGAGGGCACACTTGAGGGACTTCTTTGAAGTTTTTTATTACACTTTTTTTTTTTAGAAGGGACCTCCACTTGAGAGATTTCTGAGGGTTTGCTGTATGATTAGATAGGGTGACTTTTAGGGTTTTTTAAGATGGAATTACGGAAGTGGGCTTTTTCACATTCGACTTTTTTTTCAATTTCATTTGTGGGAGCTCCAATTTTTTTCTCTCACTTCAGGCTTTTCTTATTTTTTGTTTTTCTCTTAAATTTACTCACATATTTTCAATTTCATTTGTGGGAGCTCCTTTGATTTTCATTTGTCCTTTTACTTGTTTTCCTTTTTTTTTTTTTTTTTTTTTTAATGTTTTTTTTTTTTTTTTTTTTTTTTTTTTTTTGTTTTGTTTTTTTTTTTTTTTTTTTTTTTTTTTTTTTTTTTTTTTTTTTTTTTTTTCTTGGTTTTTTTTTTTTTTTTTT
>Ga0116227_10011883_pt1 | contig 14441 bp, 12 predicted proteins | sample S1TSphgellanicum_FD_89693 | JGI IMG/M metagenome (GOLD analysis project Ga0116227, IMG submission 89693) | Host-associated microbial communities from peat moss isolated from Minnesota, USA - S1T2_Fb - Sphagnum magellanicum MG | ecosystem: Host-associated > Plants > Peat moss > Unclassified... | reverse complement strand
AGAGAAGAGGTGGAAAAAAAAAAAAAATCGGGCAAGGAGGATGGGATTTTCGTCCATCCAGAAAACGGCCTCAACGGGCTCATCCGCAACTGGTGCATTGGTGGGTGCTAATTCACTCCAGCCCCTAGCTAAACCCATGGTGGTTAGCTCAGTTCTGTTGCCTTTTTTTTAACTACCTACCTACTCAACAACTCCCCCCCAAGCAGGTTGTTACTACCTAGGTAGCAAAAACAGCCCCTTTACCTTTTGTACAAACTACAAACCATCTACATATCTAGTAGTCACCTATTTTCCTACCTACCTACATGTACATATATGTCCTAGTTGTTACAGAATGGGTTACCCAGGTGAAACTAGACATCAACTCAGTTGAGCTCTTCATCTACTTATAGGTGTAAGATCCGTCCCCACTTGGGAGTAAGTGTAAGAACCCTCCGCTCAAGCCCCATAGGTGGGGACATTTTCAAAATGCGGGGCTACACTTGACGATTGCATCATCCTGGACCCCTTATTTTTTGGGAATGTCTTCGCCCTTGGGCTTTTAGGCTTTACCCTGCACATTTGAGTTCTCAGTCCAATTCCCACAAGTCCAATTCCACACAGCCCAGCTTTTGTGTAACTTGATAGTCTGCATTCTACACCAGTATTTTCTGTATGGGTTCTTGGCCAGTTCTCTGTCCAGTTCTTGAACTGGTATGTACCAGTGTTGGGTGGTTATTTGTTTTTTATTAAAAACCACCACTTCCGGGTATTTGAAAAAAAAAGAACCAGTCAGTTCTGGGCATTTCAAAAATCAGAACCAAAGAATCGGCTGTATCTGGGTATTTGAAAAACGTCAGAACCAAACAACCAGCCGGTTCTGGGTATTTGAGAAACCATCAACAATCGAAGAATTGTGTAATTCCGGGTATTTCAAAACCCTCCCAAAACCGCTGGTTTTCATGAAAGAATAGCCAGTTCTTTGCTGGTTCCTCTCCAGTTATTTGGCTTTTGAATTTTCTGCCAGTCCAGAGCTGGAGGAGGGTGTTTCACGGTTTGATCTCTGCTGGTTGTATGCATATATCACCGGTCAAAGAACCATCAGAGAACCGGAACTGAACTGGACTACAGAACCACCCAACGCTGGTATGTACCAGTTGTATTGGCTTGTTTTAGGTTCTTGGCCAGTTCTGGGTCCAGTACGTGGTCTCATTCTTGTGCAACTCGACAATCTGTACTGGGTCCAGTTTTATGTAATTGGACATTCTCTAAGAGTATTGGCTTTTGGTTTTGGGTTGTTAACCAGTTCTGCAACACTTTTGGCCAATTTTTGGGTTCTTCACCAGCTCTTGGTCAGATTCTTGTGTAACTGGAGATTCTGTGGATATTCTATAGCAATATTGGCCTGTTTTGGGTTTTGGTCCAGTTCTCAGTCCGGTTTTGGGTTTTGGTCCAGTTCTCAGTCCGGTTGTGTGTGACTGGATGTTCCATAGCAATATTATGCTGCTTTGGTTTTTTGGCCAGTTCTCGTTCTGGTTTTGTGTAACTCTATAATTTCTAGCAGTTTTGGCCTGGTTTGGGTTCTTAGTCAGGTTTTTGGTCCGCTTCTGTTAATACCGTGCAAGTTCACCTCACTGCTTGAAGTGGACTACACGACCCATATAATGCTAGAGGAGCACGCACATGTTAGTCCAGTTTCTGTTCCGCTTCTCAGTAAGTGGACGTACAACTTCAAAGTAAACCTGGAACCATATGAACCAGACCATGTTTAAGACATCTACTTACCTAGCAGTCACCTATTTTCTTACTTATGTACCTATACATAGGACCTACTTCTTACAGAATGAGTCACCAAGGTGAAACTAGAGATTAACTCAGCTGAGGTTCATCCAGAACTGACTCATTACAGACATCCAGTGGATGGTGCACCAGTGGATGCAGATTCACTCTGGTCTTTTGGAAGATCCATAGATTCCTTCTTTCATCAACATCAGCATCATCATTCCTTTCATCTTTTATGCAGATGGAAACAAAAAGTAATTCTAGGGCTTGGAAAATTGCTCTGCATTCAATAGTGTTGTTGGATCAATTAGACATTTTTCAAATACCAATAGCAGAATGAACATAGATGTGACTGTCTCTTGCTGATGAGGTTGCATTTTTACATTAGCTGAATTCATGTTTAAGATTGTCAGCAGAAGATCCAAAGCTGTAACAGAAATGAATTGTTGTAGGGCTTGGAAATTCTTCTGCATTCAATGTCAGTATTGTAACAACTTGTTGGATCAAGCATGCCCAAGAAAACCAGTAGCACACCCCCTTAAAGCTCCAGTCAGACCTAGAGGTAGAGTCTGCCCTTCTTTGAAGAGTCAATCTTTGTTTCCGGAATCATCTTGAGATGACTGCAGCTTGTGCACACCAGCACATGATTTTCAAGCAGCCTGCTTAATTGCATGGGTGCTTTGCAAGATCACAAAGGTGCGCCTGCGCCATCTCAGAGAGAAAAGTTTTGTTACTAATGGCAATTCTGTAACTCACGAGTCATTTGCCCTCCCAAAAGAGATCAGAGGACACAGCGGTACTTTACAAAGTGAGGTTACTATGACACAGTTTCCAGTGCCACATACTACACAGACTTTTCAACAAAAGGTAGGTCCTCTGTTGCCACAGTTGTCCTGAAAATGATACTCCCACCATAAATGTATTGCTTGCCCTATTTAAAAGTTTCGGAGACACTCCCAGCTTTCAGGCATGTGAAAGAACTCATGCCTATCAAAGATTGCATACACTGCTGACATTCAGACCATACAAAGACAAATATGCAGTAGACTCAAAAAACCTTGTGAGTGCATAATATGTGAAAAATGCAATCACATATCATGCACTCACAAGGTTTTTTGTAAGGACAAAGATAATGTTCCCTGCTCAACTGAACAAAAGAATGACTTTAGAGAAAGACACTGAAACATACCAGCAAACTGCTGCCAGATTATTGAAGAGAACCCGAAGGTGGAGGGGCATGTAACAGTAGTTGATGACACTGACCAATGGCCATACCTGTACCACCCACTCACCCTTACACCATTACACCTCCACATTTACCATGGCTGAGCCAGAGAGCACCATCTAATTGGACGACTTTGACACCCAACACGAATCTGAATACAGTAACTTCCATCAAGCTGACTAAGATAATTTGCATCTCAAGCATAAAGAGAATTGGCAGACAATTAAGGGTAAATACTAAACCTCCTTAAACTGTGCAACTGACACAAAAAACACCACCTGAACTGACAAAGAGAATATTTATCAATTTCTCCATCATGTACACTGCATAGAGAGAGACTGCAATTAATGCTCTCTCCTAAGAAAAAATTTAATTTTGAAGTTTTCTAGCCAGTCAATATTACAACTTTCAGCAAAGCATTGATCTCAGACTGTAACCAGAACCCTGCTATCTCAATAAGTTGCAAGTCACATAGTGGGGCTTGAGATTCCTACCCTCCAAGCATTTAGCTGCACCAGCAGATAGTCTCTCTTCAGCTTGTTCTTCACCAAATGCCAAGGTCTACCTGAATAACCACCAAGATTTAGGTTTTTACATACATCATGAATAAACTTTCCTTCAGATTCAACACAAATGAACTCATGCAATGGATGAAAAATTCAATCTTGTTCTGCTATATAACTGAATATGAAGAAACCCTTTGACTTCCTGCTCATCAGTTCATTCTTGTGCCATTTCCAGCAAATCTATAATTATTCTTCTGACCTAAACCCTATGCTGAATCTATCGTTTTGATGTCACTGTTGACAAACTTTGATATGTTTTCTTTGAGGTGTTTGCCTGCAGAAATTTATACAAGTGCAAAATGCTGAAAACTCCCTAGTCTCCATAAGTGAACTTTGCATGCAACCCACATAACAATGAGGAAGCACCAACCTTCAATCACCAGCCCCATGTATAACATGAACAAAAAGTTATTCCATGGTCCGAAAGTCAGCTGCTCCACAACTACCTGCACCAAACTTTCTTACACCTTTAGGCAGTACCTTGTATTAGCAGTGCTCTGCACAAGTTTTCCAATTCAATGTTCAAACCAATACCTCTCAACAGCAAAACACTTGCCTTCTTCACTAGAGTCGTTATGTCACGTCTTGGGAAAAGCCTTTCCATCAGCTTGTGAAAGAAATGTCCAAATGGACCTCCATATACAAAGCCATAGAGCTGCACTTGAGCAAATGCAGCCATTTCATTTTTACCTCCAAATCCAGCTCAACCTAGGGAATAAATAATAATTATTACTTTCCTCAGAAACAGGATTCAAGGAACCTCAAGAGAAAATGGTTTCTGACATAGATGCTGACTCACTGATATAAGAAGAGAGCGTCTAAGTTGTAGTTTTTTTGCCCCTGACAATTTTTGAGCAGCAAGATCACTGCATCCTGCCAACAGGCCTGATGTTGCTGCCTGCACCCAAGCCACACCAGCTCCTCAGTTTCATGTCATTACTGTCCCCTACCTAACAACAGGCATGTCATGTGACCAAGGAAGAGAAGATGACCGGCATGACAGCACACTGCAAGGTGCACATGTCCTCAGTAAGACACATAATTCCCCCCTTATTGTGATGTAGGTGTACAACATCCATGCAATAGAATGACAAGACAGACATGAACTACAATTCTTTGCTAGCTCCCATCTTGTTGTGCATGAGACAGTGAAACTCCAATTCCAAAGCCAGATCAAAGAGTCAGATCAAGATCACTCAAAGCTGATGAATACAGACAGGTTTCAAATAAGAAGGAAGAAATGTCTATGGCAATCATGAGGACTTGGTGAATTTCAACTATAGCTTTAACTGCCTCTTTGAAAACGTAGCCACAACCACTTTCAAGTTATAGCCAAAAGGTTTTCATCTGCAAGCTATTTTCAACAATGCGGTCCAGTTTTGCACACAAGCAATGATCCAAACACACAACAGACATGCTACTGTAGCACAACCTAGTTTCATTTGCCAATTTTGAGAAAATTTATTCAATAACATGTCTGTCGTGATCATCGTGTTGCCACTCTGACACGATGATGGTTCCACTCAAAACCTGGCCACAATGTGCCGATGGTCGATCTTACCGAAATCGGAAGCTAGAAACTTCCAGAAAATAGTAATATCAAATCTCCAGCATTCATAATACACGAGTCATGACTCCAGTCTACTTGCAACAGCTTCGCGCTGAGGGCAGAGAGAGAGAGAGAAAGAAAGAAAAGAGAGAAGAGTCATTCACCTTTGTGCGGAGCGGGTGCTTGTGCAAAGCGATGAGGTAGCGTTGCCATGCCTTGTCCACCAAATCTGCCATCTCCTTCCACCTCTCTGTCTGATGTTTCTGCTCTCAAGCTATTCCAACGCACGCAAAGGGGAGAAGCACAGAGCGAGAGCGAAGCACGCGAGCTGCGAGCTTCCGAAGCGCAACGAGCAACGCGGCACAAAACAAGAAAGGGACGAAAGAACGACTATTCTGCAGCAGAAATTCACCTCTTTTTGGTACAGAAGAACTGGACTGGCAGAATCAGCAGGGACAACCGATTCTGTCATTAGAATCGGTTCGATGCATAATTGCAGTACATATCAAAATACCGTATGTATCTATGCTACTTTGGACAAAGGATAGTATTTTCAGTCAGAGCAAGAGTTTGGTCAAAAAAGGTCGAAGATTCTTATTGGACACCAGAGGGAATACTGTACTACCTTGGGCAGGCAGCTTTGACATATGTTTGTCCAATAAATAAATAAATAAATAAATAAATAGTTTTGATTTTTCTCATTTTGAGAAATAGAATATTCTTGAAGATTCAACATTTTCCTTTACAAATTTTTTTTATTTGAATTTTCTTGGGGTGAAAATTTCAACATTTCTGAAAATAATACAATTAGTGTGGATGCTGCCAAGTTAGCGTAGTATATATCATGACCAATGATTTTTTTTGGGTGGTGAACTTTCTCTATTTTGTGAGTTTCTCTAGAAAAAGTTGGAAAATTAACTTCATTTTCAATCTTATGGTGACCATAAGTCCATGATCCAACAAATGAAACGACAATGGACAATGGTGTTTTATTAGTGGCAATATCTTTTTTCCAAATAGTGGAAAAAACACAAATAAATAATTCTTGGAGGGATTTTTAACCTTTAAAAAAAATTGCCAAAATATATATAAAAAGTCCTTGAAAAAAAACCTACATTTTGGACAATTTTCATGAATTAACGCTAATTCATTAACTCATTTTGCAAGATGGTAAATGCCCCTTATATATAAACTTTGTAGGTGTGACACCTTATGTAGCACTTGCATGGTTTTGCCACATTGTTTGATTGATGTTAACATAAAATGTAAGTTAGGTCAAATATAGTAAGATTTTGCCTTACATCAATGGGTGGTTGTAGGTCATTCATATAGTTACCTAGGCCACTTCCTTGGAGGTTGTGTGTTTCAATATGGAGAGGATCAAGTAGCACATAATTTTCCCCCTTCTAGTGGGGGAGAGTGTCGTAACCTTAGCCTTGGGCTCGTGACCAAGGCAAGGGCTTGCAAGGTTGCGGGCCAAGAGGGAAGCCCGAGAGTGAAGGAAAGTGTGAATGAATGAACCCTCACACTCCCAAAAGAGCTTTCATTTTGGGAGTTGGAGTCCCGGTGGACTTCCGAATGTTCAGAGAGCGACTACAAGGGTCAAAACCCAATGGATTGAAATTTTTTTTATACCATTGAAAATATATTGAAATGTAGATGTTTAAAATGGGCTCGCATCACCCATTTGACCATCTAAAACACAAGTTATGGCCAAAAAAAGGGTTGGGAGTCAAATTGGCAGTTTGACTCTCGACCATTAAAAGTCGAGAATCGACCTGATTTCCTTGCGTGTAGGTGGTGTGCAACAAACCATTGGAAAGCTCTCTATGAGGGCTACAACTTTGCTTTAAACCTCATCTCAATTGAAGGTCTGCACACAAAGTTGGGGCCCCAAAGTTGCGAGAATCCCAACTTTGGCAATTTTGGGACTCCCACTTGGGAGTCCTGGGACAAAATGCAATTTGGATGTGGGCGTCATGGAGAGGCACAAAATATACTATAAGGGGGAAGGTGGTGGCTTCCCCCAAGTTCGGGTTGTGATGAGTCTTGTGAATCCAAGTTTGCTCGTGGCTTGTCTTAGCACCAAAAGTGCTCCAACTATGCATTAACCACCTTGTGTTGGTTTTGTGCAAGTCTTGTGAGTAGTTGATGCTTGTCATTCTTCCTAGTCCCATCCCGGAGTTCCAGCATGCCCCTCTACCCCCCCCAAAGTGCTGCGAGCCAAGGAGTGTGCCCCGACTCCTTGCTCTTCCGTTGTTTTCACTTCAAATTCACATTTGGAGTCTATCAAGGAACCAAGGGGTGCGTCACCAACTCTCTTTTTCTTTCGTTGTTTCACTTTGGGACCCACCTTTGGGTCTCTTGAGGAGTTTGGGGGCGTGTCAATAAAACAAAATGATGACAATTTCTGAAATGACTCAAATAAACATTGAAGGTTTTTTAGTGATTAAAGCTTCCAAAAAATAAGAAAAGGAGGCCACAATAGAGGAAAAAAGGGAGAAGATGATTGATAACCTCATCATGAAGAAATATCCCAAGGGCCTTGACGAAATTGAATGAAAGCATGTCGATGAATCAATCAATAACGAATTTTCAGACTATTTTCCCCTTAGAAACAAGCCCGTTGAAGGGGTAAAGGTTCCTATGGATAGATTCCTACCTCCTCCTAGGAGAATTGTGTACCACCCATTAAGTGATACACATAAGAACAAAATAAAACATCAAATTTTGATGTTTCATTACATTAATCAACAATATCCAATTTTCACTATTCTTGGTGATCCAAATGATCTAACTAAGATTCTTGAAACAAGACAAAAAACTAAAATGTTAATTTCGTAAAGCTTTGCAAGCTTTTATTAGTCCTCAACAATCCAAATACATTGAAGAACTTAGTTTTTTTCATATAGGGAAAATTTACAACACGCATGAAAAATATGGATTGAATTTGACCAACCAAGCCCAGAATTTGAACAAGACAAGAAGACTCATGCATACAAGGCCTGGTTTTTCAAAAATCATTTCCGCACAAAATCAATGTTTTATGCTTGCTTGAAGGACTAGAAATGATCAAACGTGCTTTATTAATTTTTTGTAGAACTTCAAGGTGTCCTTCACAAATATGTTCACAATTTAGTTGGTGAAAGAATGTATGTCAATCTTGTTGTCTTCAAACATGTTCCATGAAGAGTGGAAAGAGATTTTGTTGTTGTGGGTGTATAAGGGAAACATATTGGATAACTATGGAAAATTACCTTCAAGACCACAACCTATGGGAAAGTTGGCATTTAATTGCTTTATGGGGCTGAAGGAGTCTTAGATGGTGAAGCTTGTGCATGGTTTGGAAGCACACGAAAATTTGCTATGGGATCAACTTACAATGGGAGTGAACTTGTACCTCCTGACAATGATGGAGTTTTGCTACAACATCAAGAAAAGGAAGGTGATTCAAAATGAAATCATTATTTTCCATAAACATCTTCAACCAATGGCACAAAGTCCACATCCTTACATTGAAGAGATGTGGAAGAAAATGAAACTAAAACATAAGTACAATAAAATATTGTTTACGCTACTAGAGAAGACATTAAACAATGATTTCTTCAAGGCAAAGATCCATATGAATCTATCCAAGGATCCTCCCTTTGATAAATTTAACAAGTAGTGGATTTCAAGGTTCATTAACAAAAACCCACAGATGGGCCATGTCTACCTTGAGTCACACTATAAGGTGGATCCACTATTGGAACTTGACAACCTTAAGGACATTGTGGATGACTCTTCAGGGAACATCGATTTTCAGAACCATAAATCAAGGAGGACATTTCTTGTGTTATTGACAACAAAATCTTTAAGCAAGGACCCAAACCTTTGCTTTCTAATAGATTGGAAGAGTGTCCTTTCGAGCTTGTTGTCCATGAAGGTCATCTTCAAAACAATTGTTTGTATTTGCGATCAAATTTTTTTTAACAATTTGGTCGTCAGACTACAGGAAGAGGACTTCATGGATGACATCTCTATGGAGTACGGATTTTACTAGGCTTCCAAGCAGGAAGTTCTTCTATCAAGGTCATTAAGTTCGTGGATGAACCTTCCACTTTTGGTATACGCTTACCTTTTTCTTTCATAGGAAGGAAAGTCGACATAGGTAGACATTTTGGTGTCAAGGTGTCTTCTAGCATGGGTCCATGTTTGCAATTATCCATTTTCAGAAGAATAGAGGTTGTATAAATTGGAACTCAACCCGGATGCGATTCAACTCATTTTCTAACCACTTTTGTGTGGTGGAATGGTGTGTCTAAGTATCTTTGGTGGTGGAGAATTAACAAATCTATGCCTAATATGTTCTCGCAAATCCCAAATCTATTTCCATGTTCAAGGTTTGTAAGCCATTTCAGATTTTGAACTAGTATCGATGCAATGTGTAAGAGAAAAGAGTTTGGGTTCTTGAGCTTGTTCCCATGGACTTGCTTGACAAGGTTGAGGAGATTCCAATGACTAGTCTATTGGTTTTGTATAATACAAACCTAGTGCCCCTTGTAATTCGTTCTCCACCTCCATTTGCAAATGTCGAACAACAAGGGTTGGGTGTAGAAGAAGAATTGTAGGAATAGGAAATATCCGTTCTTGCAAAAAAGGAAGAAAACCAAGAGGAAACTTGGTCACATGTTTGTTATTAGAGAAATAAGCATAAGAATGAGTAGTGGTCCTATGTCGATCTCAAGGAGTTCTCAATCTCATGTGGTTGGAAAGAGGAGAATGATAGACAATGAACACCCCTTTAGTGATATATTAGCATGACTTGACATCTCTACTATGAAACCGTTATAGACAACCATTACTGTTAGGGAGGATGATGTCAAAGATTTAAATAATGATGATATTAGTATTGAGATGAACAAACAAGTTCCTCTCAAGGACTTGAACCCACCTAAGGTTGGATTAAACTACAATTAATTGTTCTTTTCATTAGGCATTGTACAATTCTTTTAAATTATGAATACATTTACATAGGATATTTTTCTTTTAGTTTAATTTTAAAATGTAGATTGCATCTAGTGGCCACCAGATAATTTTATATGTTTTTTCTTGTGTTTTAGTTACTAGATATTCTGCATTTGGTGGCCACCAAAAAGGTTAATCTAATGGCCATTAAATACAATGATCTATTTGGTGGCCACCAGATTGACCTACCTAATGGCCACCAAATACAACAATCTAGTGGCCACTAAATACAATGATATAGTGGCCACTAAATTGACCTATCTAGTGGCTTCTAGATTCAATTGGTGGCCACTAGACTTGCAAGTGGTTGAAGAACTTAAAAAATATAATCGTGAAGGATTATGATTCCCTCGTCAATGTTTTTTTTCAATTTTTTTCCTTTTCATTCAGTTTATTTGGAATTTTAGTTTGGTTGAATTCTCATCCTTTTCTACTTTCTATTTGTAGATGAAGGTGCATTTGGGTTTGATGATTTTAGTGAGTACACATCTAAGGACTTGGATGGTTGGGACAAGCTTGGGTTTGTTTTTGGCCCTAGTGGAATTCGAAGGACGGTTGTTTAGTTGCTTGGACAATTAGATGGGAGTGAATTGCATTAGAAAAGGCATGTGAAAAAACAAGAAAGACGAAGGAGATCAATGTTGTTTCTAGTCCAGCCTTCACCTCGTCGAGGTTCTATGTCCCCACCTCACTCTTCACTCGTATCTCTCCCATCCCTCCAGCAATTGGTCCCAACATAGCCGCATTTGACGCTTATGGGATTCGATGGGGTCGAAGCTGAAACATTTTTTATAGTTCTCCTTTAATCTTTCAAAGAAGATAAGGGGAGAAAGTTCCCTTTCAAAATATTTAGATCTCCTTTTGTCGACTTAGAGGATGTAGAGGTGAATCCTTTGCACGTGATTTTCAATTTGAAAGGGGTCTTTGTTGGGAAGGATTATTTCATAATTAATCACCTCCTACCTTTGCCATTGAATTTAACTCAAGATCAAACCTTGTTAGGCAAGAGCATTGTACCCAAGCTAGCTCTAAAGGAATTCCTCTTTAGGTGTTTAGAGCAGTTTACCATCTACATATGAACGTTTATTCAGTTTGCCAAGATGAAGGCTTACTTGAGAATAATAACAGAAAAGATAAGTATTAAGATTGATCCATAAAGGATCATGGGTTGAAATTTGTGTAAGATTAATAAGCAATTTTTATAGTTTCCTTACAAAACATACCTTAATCATGTCGATCGTCTCACTCATGATAAATTAACTTATCATATAAACCTTTTTGATTTCTTCCCTTAGTATTCTAATACTCACCTTGGGAATGCATTGTTGGTAGATGATATGCCTTACAGAATCTGCAGCTTGAATCTTCCTTTTACTGCCATCTTTGTTGAATCGTATGAATGCGCACCAAAAGAGGATAATTATCTAATGAAGATTCTTGTCCCATACCTAAAGTTTTTTCATTACTTTGGGCTTAATGTTCCTATGTTTGTGGAGCTCTATCCTTTTGGTGCTAACAAAAATATGATGTTAGGTTTCAAACATTGTTTGAAAAATGCACCATGGCATGTTCTACTAGTTTTTGTAAAAATCACTCAACATCTATTGGAAGTAGTCCAAATATTTTCTTTTATTCTTTCCCTCCAATTTTTTTTTGGATTTTCCAATCTCATTGATTTATATGGTCAATCAATTTCTGGACTTTCACAATTACTATTTTTTTTTTTTTAAAGATTATTGGTGCACCATTTTTTTAAGAAGTGGAAGATAGGGAGTCATCAAATTCATGCGCAATTGATGAAATTCCATCAACTTTGGGTTTCAACTCCCAAATGCGTCGTGTAGAAGATGTGGAGTCACCAAATTCATGCGCAATTGTTAAAGTTGACTTGGATGACATTCCATCAACTACAAGTTTTGATTCCAAAATGCTTTGTTCGTGTGCAATGGAGGTGAGTCCATGTCATGTGATTTTCGATTTGAACAAAGTTGTGATCACAACATGCTTTGATAGGGGTTCTCACATCATCATTTTTTGGAGAAATGCCTTGTTCAATTCTAGGTGTATATTTGGTTTGCAACCCACCATCACAATATCTATAATTATTTGGATCAAATTTAGCACAAAACACGAATTTTTATACATGCTTCTAGAGTGTTTGATCAAGAGTTTTGCATGTGAAATTTGCGTTTCCTATCAAATAAACTTGACAAGCCAATTTTCCACAAGAACTTTGATGTTTTCTTTTCTACTTATCCTTACACTCACACTAGTAACATGTTGCTTGTAAATGATATGCCATACAAAAACATGTTTAATGGCTTGTATAATTCCACTTTTTTGGAGTCGTTTCACAGTCCTCATGGGGAGGATTAGTATTAGTTGGGTTTGTTTTCCCTTGGAAAATTTTCATTCGTCTAGATATGGTGTTCCCACCTTTGTTGAACACAATCCCTTTGGTAGGATTCAATGTATTGATTGAGATAATCTAGGACTTTTAAAAATGTTATTTGTGAAATGTAGTTGAACTTGCCAACCCACTTTTTGTGACAATGAAATTGAAATTGAAACAAAAAGTACCTTATTAATTGCTCATTCTCAAATTTTGCTTGTTTGAATATTTCAAAACTTTTGTTTTGATAAAATCCATTTAAAATATTTAATTTTATTGCTTGAATGTTTTTTGTACTCTTTATTTTTAAAGCATCTAGTCTTGGCTTAATGGGTTTTGGGTTGAACTTCACACTCCTGCCACCATCTGGTGGCCACCAGGTTTTCCCCAACATCTACCTAGTGGCCACTGGGTTGTGATTTGTGTGTTTTCAGTCCATGTTCCTATCAAATTTCTAGTCAAAATTATCTTTCCATATTCTAGGTATCAACCTAATTCTTGTAAATTTTGTGTTGGACTAACATCTCCTACAACAAGGACTGAGGCCTTTACTCATTCTTGAATTTCTCTTTGCTCTAACCTTTCTTCTGTTTAGTAGATGCATGATGTTTCTATTTCTAATGCAAAGACATGGATTCGAACTTTTCAACCTTGATTTAACACAACTAAAAATCTTTTCATTTAAAATGTTAATGGTGTCCTTTGCTACTTTCCAAAATGTGCCTTTCTTCAAAGGGATCAATAAAAGATTGGGAAAAACTTATACATATCCAAGTTGGAAATTCATGCCAAAGTACATGATTTCCTTTCTTGAGCATTTGAACATTTTTACATTATTATTTGGTCATGTACATTGTTAGAAGATGTCCTTGAAATTCTACATGTGTTGATACCCAAAACTTTCGTTGATCAATTTGTGTTTGTTTGGGGACGTGAACAATGCATTGCAACAATGGGTTAGTTCACATGCTTAGTTTATTACTATTTGAAGGACTTGGATCAAGTTCACCTTACTTGTAGAGTTATGTTTTATGGGCACATGGATCAAACATTACTCATTGATGATGAGCCTAGTAAGGCCTTTCGAAATCCAAAATGGAGCAAACTTTTCCTTGAACCATTCAGAGGACGTGAGTTATCCAAGAACAAGGTGTAATGGTTAGACCTTGCATTTCGGTTGTGGTTGTCGTTGAAAGGTTTGTGTTGTGCAAAGACAATTTATGCCCATTTCATAATCATTACACATTTATGCTTACAATAGGTTTTGATCTTTGTTTGTAAACCACACAAAGGCATTTATAGTTCTAACTAATAGAAAATCATGTTGTCAACTAGGTCCTCTTTTTAGAGAGGCCAAGGATTTAGTTACAAATTTGACTTTTGGTTTACAACGTTAGATGATTCCTCAATTTTTGGTTGCTTGTAAAGTGGAATTTCAGTTTTAGTAGCTCATATTTCAAATTCTTATATGGATGGCGAGATAGTTTTTTGATATTCAATGTATTTGTATGAAATCAATAAATTGATAATCATTGTTTTTCGTGAACTTAAGGTTTACTTTGGTTGTTAGCTAGGTGGGTGCAATTCATATTTCATATTTCATAATAAGCAAATTCTTTCTACTCAAGGTTACATGTTGAATGTATATGTCTTAATACATTTCCGGCTAGGTCTATTATACCCATGGGTGGCCACCAAATGATTTTATTTTCTAATAAATAATTCTTTTCAATTGTTTGGTGCCCTACAAGTTTTTTTGTTCAATGGTCCACCAATGGTTTATGAGATACAATAACTTTAGGTATGTAAATTTTTTTGTTGATACACTAGTAGAAATCAGCCAAAATGTAACCATTCAATTTACGACTACATGCGACTTATAGTCGTTTGCGACTAGATTTGAGAATATTTGCAACTACAAGACCAACTTTCAACTATTTT
>Ga0116227_10011881_pt1 | contig 14443 bp, 11 predicted proteins | sample S1TSphgellanicum_FD_89693 | JGI IMG/M metagenome (GOLD analysis project Ga0116227, IMG submission 89693) | Host-associated microbial communities from peat moss isolated from Minnesota, USA - S1T2_Fb - Sphagnum magellanicum MG | ecosystem: Host-associated > Plants > Peat moss > Unclassified... | reverse complement strand
TTCCAATGACTGGCGCAACTGTTGCCCCGACGTCCCGTCGAGTTGCCGTTCCATGAGGCTCGATGCCAAATGAACGACAGTCACGTGCATGCCCCGCGCCCGCAGTCCGTTGGCCGCTTCCAGACCGAGAAGGCCGCCGCCGATGACTACGGCACGGGCGTACGCGCGCGAGGCCTCCAGCATGAGCTCTACATCTTTCAAGTCGCGAAAGGTGACGACACCCGGCAGAGTCGAACCCGGCACCGGCAGCACGATGGGATTGGATCCCGTCGCCAACAACAAACGATCATAGCCCGCCTCGGTGCCGCTCGCCGCGCGGACGCGCCGCCGGATGCGATCGATCTCGACCACCGGATCGCCCGAATGTAACTTCACGCCACGCTCCGCGTACCAGGAGAACGGATGCAGCATGATGTCCGCGACCTGCTTCTCGCCCGACAACACGGGGGAGAGGAGGATGCGATTGTAATTGCCATGCGGCTCGGCGCCGAACACTTCGATCTGGTAGAGATTCGGCGCCAACTCCAGCAGTTCTTCGACCGCGCGCATGCCGGCCATCCCATTGCCGACCACGACCAGCCGCCGCTTTTGGGCGATCCGCCGGCTACCGCGCGCGCCGCACAGGACTTGCACTTTTCCGGCCACCACGCGGCAGGGGTGAGTACTCACCGAATGGTTCGGCTCCTCCAGGCAGCGTCCCGTGAGGAGGCTGAAGTGCTGCTTGTACAGAGGTGAAGCGACGACCAATTCACCCCCCAGGTCGCCCACGATGCCTCGAGAGAGCACGTTCGCTCCGCTGACGGGATCGCCGTTGTCGATGGCGTAGACCAGATCGTCGACGCGAAAGACCGCGATCTGCAGGCCGCCGACGTGGGCGCATACGCCGGTGTCTGGAACGATGTCGGCGAGATCGCAAATCTCCTGCCACTGGGCCGAAGCAGTCACGGCACGGTCTCCGTGGTTGCCAGCCGCCGTGCCGATCGCTCGGCCGGGGTCGCCGGCCGCACCTGGCCGCGCTCTTCGACGAACACCACGTTTTCGTCGGTGGCGTCACTATTGACGAAGTGACGAAAGCGCTTGAGCGTCTTAGGGTCGCCGATGGCCGTCGCCCATTCGTCCTGGTAGGTCGCGACTATTCGTGCCATGTCGGCCTCGAGCTCCGCACCAATGTGCAAGCTATCCTCGAGCACCACCTGCTTGAGGTAATCCAACCCGCCCTCCAGGTTGTCCATCCACGTCGCCGTGCGCTGCAACCGATCGGCGGTTCGAATATAGAACATCAAGAACCGATCGATCATTTTGATGAGCGTCGCCTGATCCAGATCGGACGCCAACAAGGTGGCATGCCGGGGTTTCATCCCACCGTTGCCACAGACATACAGGCCCCAGCCTTTTTCGGTGGCGATGACACCGACGTCCTTACTCTGAGCCTCTGCGCATTCGCGCGTGCAACCCGAGACCCCGAATTTGATCTTGTGCGGCGCCCGCAATCCCTTGTAGCGATTCTCGAGCAGAATCGCGAGGCCGACACTGTCCTGCACGCCGTACCGGCACCACGTCGAACCGACACAGGACTTGACCGTGCGCAACGCCTTGCCATAAGCATGTCCCGACTCGAAACCGGCGTCGATCAAGTCGCGCCAGATCAGCGGCAACTCATGGACTTGGGCGCCCAACAGATCGATACGTTGACCGCCGGTGATCTTGGTGTACAGCCGATACTTGCGCGCGACTTCGCCGATCGCGATGAGCTTCTCGGGCGTAATCTCGCCACCCGGCACCCGCGGGATGACCGAGTAGGTCCCGTCCTTTTGCATGTTGGCGAGAAAGTAGTCATTGGTGTCCTGGAGCGGCGCCTGCGCCGGGGTCAGGATGAAGTCGTTCCAGCAAGATGCCAGGATGGATGCCACGGTGGGTTTGCAAATGTCGCAGCCCTTGCCGCGGCCATGCTGCTCGATCATGGCCTCGAAGGATCGAATGCCCGATACCCGCACCAAGTGAAACAATTGCTGGCGTGAGTAGGGAAAATGCTCGCACAGTGCGCTACTCACCGCGACTCCACGCTTCACGAGTTCGGCCTTCATGATTTGCGTGACCAATGGCGCGCACCCTCCGCATGAACTGGCTGCGCGAGTCGATTTTTTGAGCGCGCCCAAGGTCGTGCAGCCTTCCGCCACGGCCGCGCAAATGGCTTGTTTGGTTACACTGTTGCAGGAACACACCTGCACGCTATCGGGCAGCGCGGCCACGCCAAGGCCGGTGCCGGCGGCTGACCCCGACGGAGCCGGCAAAATGAGCGACTCGGGTTCCGGTGGCAGCGGTAGCTGATTCAACAGGGTGGGCAGCCAACTGTCGTAGTCATCGACCGCGCCCACCAAAATGCCGCCCAGCAATTGCTTGCCATCCTCGCTCACCACCAGTTTCTTGTAGTGCTGTTTGCGCTCATCGACAAACGTATAGGCCCTTGCCCCGGGCCCCGCTGCGTGGGCATCGCCCAGAGAGGCCACGTCGACGCCCATGAGCTTGAGCTTGGTGCTCATGTCGGCACCGGTGAATCCGCTGCCCGATCGCCCCGCGAGCCTGTCGGCTGCGACTTTGGCCATCTGGTATCCCGGTGCCACCAACCCGAATATTTTGCCCTGCCACAGCGCGCATTCACCGATGGCGTAGATATCGGGATCGGATGTACCGCAGGCGTCGTCGATGACGATACCGCCGCGCTCCCCGATTTTCAGTCCGCTGGTTCGCGCCAACTCGTCTCGCGGCCGAATGCCTGCCGAGAACACGATCAGATCGGCATGCAGTTCGCTGCCGTCGGCGAATTTCAAGGTATGCAAATGGGTGGTGCCCTGCACGATCTCGACCGTACTCTTACCCGTATGGACCCGAACTCCCAGCGCCTCGATTTTCCGTCGCAACATGCGGGCCCCGCCCTCGTCCAGTTGCACGGCCATGAGGCGCGGCGAGAATTCCACCACATGCGTCTCGAGCCCCAGGTCTTGCAGGGCCTTGCCTGCTTCCAGTCCGAGCAAGCCACCGCCAATGACCACGCCAACCTTGCTCTTCGAGGCTGCCAGCGTAATCGCCTGCAGATCCTCGATGGTTCGATAAACGAGGCACTGCGGTCGGTCGTACCCAGGGATGGTCGGGACGAACGGATACGACCCCGTCGCCAGCACCAGCTTGTCGTACGGGAGCTCGGCTCCCGACGAGGACAGCACCCGCTTGTGGGTGCGATCGATGCTGATTGCCTTGTCGTTGAGGTGCAATTCGATGCCATGCCGGACAAAGAACGTCTCGTCTACCAGGGACAAATCCGCTGCGGACTTGCCCGAGAAATAGCTCGATAAGTGCACCCGGTCATAGGCAGCCCTTGGCTCCTCGCACAGCACTTCCAAATCGAACTGACCCGGCGAGTCCTTGACCACGCTCTCCAGGAAGCGCTGACCGACCATTCCATTCCCGATGACCAACAATCGTGGCTTATTCATGGCATCGCCGCCGCAACGGATGCCGTGCTCACGACGCCACCGCCGCATCATGCCCCATGGCCGGCGGCTTGCGCCGCGCGGCCAAGGCTTCCTCCAACAGTGCTTTTTCCGCCGACTTCTGCGGCGCAGAGAAGCGCACCGCCAGCGCACAGAACGCGATGCCGAGAACGATGAGTCCGAGGAACCACAGGGTCTGTTGCGGTGTCGCCACCGCTTTGTTGAGAAAGCCCGCGGCTACCGCGCCAACATTGCCGCCCGCGCCGACGATACCCGACACCCCGCCAAGCGCCTTTCGATCGAGGAAGGGGCACAACGCATAGGTGGCCCCACAGGCCATGTGGGTGAAGACACCGAAAAACACCATCGAGGCAATTGCGATGGCGACATTCGACGATGAACTGAACAGCAGCAGGCCAACCCCTTCGCCTATCATGCACGCGAACAGCAGCCACGTACGTCCATCGAGTCCCGCCACGAGCGCGACGCGATCGCTTGCCAAACCGCCAAAAGCTCGTCCAAACAGGGCAATCACGCCGAACGCACCCGCCGCGAGACCCGCGCTCTGGATGGAGAGGCCAAACCGGTCAACGTAGTAACTGGTCGCAACGTTGTGGATGAATAGTTCTACGCCGAAGCACGCGCCATAGGTTGCGGCCAACAGCCAAACCCGGTAATTACGGCAGGCGCGCAAGAAAATTGCCATGCCCCCCGTCTTGCCCGCATCGAGACTTATGTTCCGCCGGCGCAGGTCGACGAGGTCGCCCTGCGGTGTGTCCTGCGTGAAGCGCGCGTACACGAACGCCATGCCGAGCATCGCAATGCCGGGTACGAACAGCGCCACTCGCCAGCCATAGGCTTGACCGACGCCAAGACTCAGTGCCGCAGTCACGAGCAGCGGCATGATGCTTTGCGCGAACCCCCCGCCCGCATTGCCCCAACCGCCAACCGTTGCATTGGCGGTACCGACGACGTTCGGTGCGAACATGACGCTGGTGTGGTACTGCGTGATGACGAACGATGCGCCAATGGCTCCAATGCAGAGCCGGAAAAATAGGAAGGCGCTGTAGCTGTGCGTGAAGGCAAGCCCGAAAACGGGAATCGAGCCGATGATCAGCAGCCAGGTGTAGGCGCGCCGCGGTCCGAAGCGATCGCATAGAGGTCCAATCATTAATCGCGCCAGAATCGTCACGGCCACCGCCGCGATATTGATATTGGCAATCTGATCCTTGCCCAAGCCGAACTCCGCCTTGATCAATGGCATCAACGGCGCGGCGGCGAACCAGGCGAAGAAACACACAAAAAAGGCGAGCCACGTGATGTGGAAAGCCCGCATTTGCGGCGATGAGAAGCTGAACAGCTTGATGGCAGTGGCCTTGTGGCCAGTGGCATTGACGGCGGGGGAATCAAACAGCATGACGGTTCCCTTTTCGGTTGAAAATACGATTGCGCACAGAAGCTCCCCATGGTTATCAGGTGACTTGCAGGACTCTCCCGCAAGAGCAAATGACTCGGCCGGAAGGGCCGCGAGGAACGCGCAATCGTTGGGCGTCAAGCCGCTTGTCGAGCGACTGGCCGTTGCAGCATTGGAACGGCTTCAATCCAAGAGAGAGCATGTCCCATGCCAACGTCATTTCGTGCTACCGGGCCGCGAGTTCGTCCCGATAGCTGCCTTTACAGAATCGGAGCGCACCGATAGGGCGCGATAGCAATCGTAATTCGCCACTTTTCGGTGCGTCGCAAGCAATGCACTTGCAGAGGGTTCAGATTCGACTCATCTTGTTGTTGTGCCAACGTATCGAGCTCTGATCGCCACAGAACCTCCCGTAGAACCCGACGAGTTGCGCGGCGATCTTGAAACCGCGGGATTTGACGTGATGGACTTGGGAGCCGATGTCGGCGGGCTGGCTCAAGCCGTCGTCAAGGCGTCACCCGACGTCGTGATAGCCGGATGTCGTACCCCCTCGGAGCACTTGTTTCAAGCAGCGCGCGCATTGGCTGCGTGGGCGCCGTGTCCTTTCGTTCTATTCACGTCCGACGGCGATCTTGCAAGAATCGAGCGGGCCATCGAATCTGGGATTCACGCCTACGTGGTCGAGGGTTACGCACCACATCGCCTGCTGTCGATCGTGCAAGTGGCTCGTGCGCGATTTCGGCGCGAACAGATTCTCAAGAACGAACTCAGCGATTTATCGCAGCGTCATGAAGAGAGAAAACAGGTCGACCGCGCCAAGGGCATCCTCATGCACTCACGCGGCCTCTCCGAGGACGAGGCTTTCGAGGTCCTGCGGCATCTGGCCATGAATTCGCGACAACGCCTCGGCGTCGTCGGGCTCAATGTCATCGATACGTCACAGGCTGGCGAAGCGGTCAACAAGGCGGGCCAACTTCGGATGTTGTCGCAGCGGGTCGTGCGTTGCTACGCCCAGTCATTGCTGAGCCAGGACTCCGGCGCAGCCGCGCAAATCCTGTCGCAGAGCATCGCGCGAGTGCTGAAAAATCTCACGGCACTGAAACAAGCCATTAGCACGCCGGGTTTCGAGGAACGACTGAGCCAGGTGGCGGCCAGTTGGCAGGACGTTCGGTCCATTCTCGACGCGCCCGCCGCTGCTGCGCAGCTTCGCACCCTCGACGAGCGGGCAGAGCGCATGCTCGGCGATGCCGAACGCCTCACCGCTTTTCTGGAATCTTCCGGCCTTTCTCCCAGCTTGTACGTGCTCAATATAGCCGGGCGACAGCGCATGCTGTCGCAACGCATCGCCAAGCTGTGTTGCTTGCTCGCTTTCGAAACAACCAGCGAGCGCCTTTCACAGGTCCAGGAACTCACCGTTGAGTTTCAAAAGGCGCTGGATCGACTCATCGAGGCGCCCTTATCGTCGGAAGCCATCGACAACAGCCTCAGTGCAGCGCGCGTGCAGTGGCATCGAATGAAAGAGGCGCTGAGAACCTTGCAACAGGCCGACGCCCTGACGCAGATCGCGCAGGCGAGTGAGTCGCTGCTCGAAGCGCTCGATGTTCTGACCATTCACTATGAACAAGCCATGCAACTGCTGGTTGGTAATAGGTTACGCCGTCAACGCTGACCATGACGGACGGTTGCGCTGGACGCACTACGGGCTGATACCCATCACCTTTTCCAAACCCGCAAGCAGCGGCCCCAACTTCGGTGGACTCGCCTCGAAAGTAGGTCGAACACCGGCCGCCATGAGTGCACGCGAACACACCGGGCCTACCGAACCGATCGCACACCGGTTCAGCCAGGACGTCAACTCGTTCGCATGACCGGCCTGTTCAGCGATCGTATAAAGATTTTGAATCTGCACGGCACTGGTGAACAGCGCCGCATCCACGCGATTGTCGCGTAGCGCACCGAGCAGATCGTGCAGCGGCTGCACATCCTTCGGGAGCGCCCATCGATAGGTGGATATTTCGTCTACCGATGCGAGCCGGCCCTCCAACGCGCCCCGCAGCTCACGATTGGCGGCGCCATAGCGTTGCAAAAGGATGCGGGTCCCTCGCAGGTCGCTTCCCGATAAGCAGTCCAATACCGTATCCGTCGTAAAAGGCGAGGCCGCTCGGTGCGTGATGGCAACGCCTCGAGCGTTCAGTTCACCCACGGGCTTGGGGCCTCGGACGATGACCGTGCTGTTTCGAAGCAAGGCGCAGAATTCGCCGGTCAGTCCCAGATGGTCGGTGGCCTGGAACAGCCCGCGAGTACCAACACCGGTCTGAAATATGGCGATGTGAAAGGGGTTGACCTGCCAGGACGACAACAGCGCGGCGATCGCCGGAAGATCGACGTCGGGAACTTCTTCGAGCGCCGGCGCAAGAAGCGGCGCATACCCGCGCTTCTGCACGAGTTCCGCGAGATGCTCTCCCGCCCGGGCTTCCAATATTGCGACGACTTTCTGTGCCATGCCGAGATGATCGCATGGAATATCACCGGTAGTTCCTGGGGAATCGTCGAAAATTGGGCGTCAAGAAGCCCTGGTCTTTCGCCCGTGCATGCGCGCCACCAGATCGGCTTCGCCGCGGCTCAGGCCGAACTCCACCGTCAATCGGCGAGCGTCGGCGCCGCGGCGCGCATGGTCGATGGCCTGATCGAGCGCCTGGGCCGCTCCTCCGCGCGCCTTCGCCGGTCCGAGCCCCTGGCCCGGTCCGGACTCGGGCCCCGGTCCGCGCACGTGCGCCGCGCCGCGCGCCTCGACCAAGTCGATGCGTCCAGCGACGTTCGAGCAGTCGCTCGCCAGGCGCTTCACTTGACGATCGGTGCGCAGGCTGAGGGAGGCGTACCTTTCGATTTCGCGGTGCAGAGCCGGCAGTCCCGCTTCGAGGTTCGCGCAGCGTACGCGCCAGTGCGACACCGTGCGATTCAGGCGCACGATCGCCAGCAGGCAGGCGAGACCGACCACAGCAGCGGCGCCGCTGACTACCGTGTGGATGTCGATGTCGATGAAGTTCATCAAGCGTACTCATCTATCTGGGACTTTGGCGGTCGGGGCGCCGCGGCGGGTTCCGTGGCGTCTGCGTTCTTGGCGGCGGGCTTGTCGGGCGCGGGCTTGCCATCGCGCGATCTTCGCTCTGGATCTTCCTTGGAGCCGCGCTGGTCCGCGATCGGCAGCGCTGGATACAGTCCTGAATTGCTCAGTCGGTCAACTTCACTCATTGCGTGACCCCTTCATTGTCGTGGCGGTTGTTCGCTCGTTTCTGTGGTTGCTGCAGTATCACCCTTCATCAGAATCGTCTTCTCGAGCGCCGCGGGCTCGACCTTGTACAAGAGCCTGTTGCCGGCACTGGCGCCGTCCGCCAGATCCACACCGGGGGCGGCGGTCTGCGGCGTGTGCTCGTTGGCCTCCGTCGTCGTGGTCGCACCGGGGCCGACGGCTTCGAGCACCAGGATGGCTACGCGCCGATTGGCATTGCGGCCCTCGGGCGTGGTGTTCGGTTGACGCGGGTGGAATTCGCCGAAGCCGACGATCTCCAGCCGCAAGGGATCGATTCCGGCTTTGGTGAACTCATGCACCACGCTGGCGGCGCGCGCCGCGGAGAGTTCCCAGTTCGAGGGGAAGGCTGCGGTGTGCACCGGCCGGTCGTCGGTATGCCCTTCGACCCGGATAGGATTGGGGAAGGGCTTCAACACTTCCGCCAATTTGTCGAGCACCGGCTCGGCGGAGGCGGCGAAGCCGGCGGCCCCGCTCGGAAACAGGATGTCGGTGTTGATTTCGATTTCCAGCCACAGGTTCTCGCGATGCACCGTGACCATATTGGCATCGATCAGCGCCTGCATCGCGTCCTGAACCGCGCGCTCCATCCGGATCAGCGCCCCCGGCAGATCTTTCGAATCGGCGCCCTCGTTGATCGACAGCACTCGCGGCGATAACAAGCCATCCTTGGTGACCTCGTTCGCCTTGATCTTCATCAGCGCGGTCGGTTGGATTCCCACCAGCGGCTTGTCGCCGCCCTTGCCCGGCTGCTTGTCGCCGATGTTCACCGGTTGCAGACTCTTCGGCGCGCCGCGAAAAGCTGCGATCATCGAATCGGACAGCACGCGGAACTTGCCTTCGTTCACCGAGGACATCGCGTACATCACGGTGAACAGGGCGAACAACAACGTCACGAGGTCGCCGTAGGGGATGGCCCAGGCCTCCGCGTTCACGTGCTCTTCATGTTTTTTCCTACGCGCCATGATGCATCAGTGGTGGAAGTACCCTTGCAGTTTCGATTCGATGTTGCGCGGATTCTCGCCTTGCGCGATCGCGATCAGACCCTCTATCACCATGGTCCGCACCTGGGTCTGGCCGTGTATCACCGATTTCAACTTGTTGCCCATCGGCAGGAACAGCAGGTTGGCGAACGCGATGCCGTAGATCGTGGCGACGAAGGCCGCGGCGATGCCATGGCCGAGTTTCGAGGGGTCGGCGAGATTTTGCATCACCGCCATGAGGCCCATGACCGCACCGATGATCCCCAAGGTCGGCGAGTACACGCCCATCGCTTCGAATACCTTGGCAGCCTGCGTGTCGAAATGCTCCATGGCATCCAATTCGATCTCCATGCTGGAGCGGATGGCGTCCGGTTCGCCGCCGTCGACCAGGGACTGCAGCCCCTTCTTCAGGAACTCATCCTTTTCGCCCTCCACCGCCGATTCCAAACCGAGCAAGCCTTGCTTGCGCGCGATATTGCTCCACTCCACGATCTTCTCTATGACCGCGGCGGGATTGTTTTGCGGCGGCATGAAGACCCACGCAACGATCTTCCAGGCGCGCAGAAACGTCGCCAGGGGCGTCTGCACCAGGCTGGCGGCGAAGGTGCCCACGACCACGATGACGAAGGCGGCGCTGCCGACCAGGGCGCCGGCGCTGCTGCCCTTCAGGATCGCGCCGCCGATGATGGCGATCAGCGCGAGAACGATTCCGACGACGCTTAAGATGTCCATGAGGCTCTATCAGTTCGGCGCCAGCCACTCGGCGAGACGCGACCGCAGGCGCACCAACGCCTGACCATGGATCTGGCAAACCCGCGACTCCGAGACCTCCAACACCTCGCCGATTTCCCGCAGGTTCATGTCCTCGTCGTAATACAGCGACAGCACCAGCTTTTCCCGCTCCGGCAAAACGTTGATGGCGCTGGCCAGTGCGTTGCGAAAGCCGGCATCCTCGATGTCGTCGGAGGGGCCCGGACGCTCGTCGCGCGCGAAGTCCGCCGGACTCGATTCATCGTCGCTCGATCCCATTTGATCGTAGCTGAACAGCCTGCAGCTGGCCGCGTCCTGCACCAGCCGGTGATACTCCTCGATCGACACGCCGAGACCCTCGGCGATGTCGGTGGGCGTCGCATCCGAGCCCTTGTCGTTCTCGATCTTGCGCACCACGTCCGCCATTTCGCGCATGTTTCGGTGCACCGAACGTGGCGTCCAATCCGACTTGCGCACCTCATCGAGCATGGCGCCGCGTATGCGGATGCCGGCGTAGGTCTCGAAGTTGGCGCCTTTCGTGGCCGAGTAATGCTTGGCTGCGTCGAGCAGTCCAAGCATTCCGGATTGAATCAGGTCGTCCACTTCGACGTTGGGCGGCATGCGGCTGACCAAGTGGTAGGCAATACGTTTCACCAGATCGGCGTGTTTCAACACCAATTCTTGCTGCGGCACCTGATCCATCGGTACCTGCTCGTCCGCGGCCGGTTTGGGGCCGCGCTTCTGTATGTTCGAGTACTGTGTGCTTGCTCTCATTGCAAAACCGTCGAAGGACCAATCCGGGCCCCCACCATTCGTTCCACGAAGAACTCCAGGTGACCTCTTGCCCCTTGTGGCGCAGACCACTTATCGGCCTTGGCCGCCAGATTCTTGAGGGCCAGCGACGAAATTGAGGCCGGGTACGCATCCACCACCGGCGACTGCCGCTGTACGGCCCGGCGCAAGTAGTCGTCGAACGGCACCGAACCGGCAAACTCCAGCGTCACATTGAGAAACCGGTCACAGACTCGCTTGATTTTCTGGTAGAGCGCCGACCCCTCGCCGGATTTGCGGGTCTGATTGGCGAGTATCTGAAAGCGCTGCACGCCGTGCTCACGGCTCAATACCTTGATGAGCGCGTAGGCATCCGTGATCGAGGCGGGCTCATCGCATACCACCACCAACACATGCTGCGCCGCCTGGCTGAAGGTCATGACGCTGTCGTGTAGCCCGGCCGCCGTGTCGACGACCAGCACCTCGACCTGATGATACAAATCGCTGAAGGCGCGGATGATGCCGGCGTGCTCGGCCGGCGACAGATTGGCCATGCGCTTCAAGCCCGACGCGGCGGGCACGATTTGCAGCCCGTGCGGACCGCTCACGATCGCGTCCTCCAGCGCGCATTCCCCTTGAATCACGTGTCCGAGGTGAAAGCGCGTGTGCAGCCCCAGCACCACATCGACATTGGCCAGTCCCAGATCCGCGTCCACCAGCATGACGTCGCGGCCCTGCGCTGCGATCGATACGGCGAGGTTGGCCGCCACCGTCGTCTTGCCGACGCCGCCCTTGCCGCCGGTGACGGTGATCACCTTCACGGGGCGCGAGGCGTTGAGTTCGGCCAATTCAGCCAGCCGCCCGGGAGACAGCCTGAGGTTACCCATGGGCGTGTACTCGGCCGAAGGTGCGCGCCAGATGCGCCTCGTCCCGGACCCGCGGAGCACCCCGCTTCAGGTGCAGTGCCGCGCGCGCCAGCCAAACACGCCGCGGCTCAGCCGCATGCATGTCTTCGGGCACGCGCTGGCCGTTGCATAGGTAGGCAATTTTGAGCTTGTGGCGTATGGCCGCGGACAACACGCCGCCGAGACTGGCGGCCTCGTCCACTTTGGTGAGAATGCAGGCCTGCGGCGACGCTCGGGAAAAGGCGCGCACGATTTCCTCGAGAGCCCGGCCTTCGCCGTGGGCCGGCAGCGCCAGCAACACCTTGGCCTTGGCGGCACCGAGCTTCAACGCCGCCAGCTGCTCGCTCAAGCGCACGTCGCGCGGGCCCATGCCGGCGGTGTCGATCAGCACCAATTTCTTCGCGCTCAGGCGCATCAGCAAGCGCGCCAGCTCCTTGCCGCTGTTGGCGGTGTACATCGGTACATCGAGAATGCGCGCATAGGTCATGAGCTGCTCGCGCGCGCCGATGCGATACGCATCGGTGCTGACCAGCGCCAGATCCGAAGGCTTGTGTACCAGGCACCAGCGCGCGGCGAGTTTCGCGATGGTGGTGGTCTTGCCGGCACCGGTGGGTCCGACCAGGGCGGTGATTCCGCCGCTCACGCAGGTGTGGTCGCTGTCGATCGGCAGATGCTTGATCAACAGCGCCAGCGGAATGTTCGCCGGGTTTTGCAAACTCGTGCGGCGCGGCGTCTGCTCGGCAATCGCCATCGCCACATCCGGCGCAATGTCCATCGCGGTGAGTTGTTCGAGAACCTGCGCCTTCAGTGGCTCACGCAGGCGCTTGTCGCTCCAGGTCATGCCGGCCATGCCGGTTTCCAGCAGCCGGCGCATTTCCTGCATTTCCCGCCGCATCAGGCTGAAGCCCGCGTCGCCATGCCCGCTGCGGTTGCCGGCGGGCACGGCTGCGGGAGCCGTTGGCGGCCCCGGCGGGCGCCGCGCGAGCACGGGCGCCGCTGGCGCCGCTGCGGGTTCGGCCGGGCCGCGTGCGGCGGGGCCGCCATCGGCCGGGCCGCGTACGGCGGGGCCGCCATCGGCCGCTTGCGGGATGCGTTGCTGCTTGGCCTCCATGAACAGGGCCTCGTCGTAATCGACGGCGGCGATCACCTCGATGCCCTCCTGGCCGCGGCGGCTCGACAGGATCACCGCATCCGCTCCCTGCTCCGAGCGCACCTGTGCGAGCGCCGCACGCATGCTCTCGGCGGTGTAACGCTTGATCTTCATCTGGGCCTCCACTTATCGTTGATCGTCATCGTCCAACCGCCGCGATCACGCGAATGCGGCGGTTTTCCGGAATCTCGTTGTAGGCCAGCACCGCCAGCGACGGCGTCGAATGACGCATCAACTTGGCGATCCATGGCCGGATTTTCGGCGCGACCAACAGCACGGCGGGCTCGCCGGCGGCTTCCTGCCGCCGCGTACTGTCGCCGAGCGCGGTCTGAATGCGATCGGCGAGCCCCGGTTCGAAGCCGGGCGCGGCGTCGCCGCCGCTCATCGAATCTTGCAGCACTTGCTCGAGCGCGGGATCCAATGTGATCACCGGCAACTCGTGGCGCAGGCCGCCCACGTTCTGCACGATGCTGCGGCCCAGCGCGACACGCACTGCGGCGACCAGCGCGACCGGGTCCTGCACCTTCGGCGCGAGCTCCGACAGGGTTTCGCAAATGGTGCGCAGGTTGCGGATGGACACGCGCTCGAGCAACAGGTACTGCAGCACCTTGACGACCACGCTCATCGGCAGCAGCTTCGGTACCAGGTCTTCGACGAGCTTCGGTGCGGTCTTGGCCAACCGGTTGAGCAGCTGCTGGACTTCCTCGTGCCCCAGCAGCTCATGCGCATGCGACTGCAAGAGATGGCTCAGATGCGTCGCGATCACGCTGCTGGCGTCGACCACGGTGTAGCCCTGCGCCTGCGCCTGTTCGCGCCGCGATTTGTCGATCCAATAGGCCTCCAGGCCAAAGGCCGGATCCTTGGTGGGAGAGCCGGGCAAAGTGCCCGACACCTGCCCGGGGTTGATCGCCATCTCGCGGTCGGGAAATACCTCTGACTCGCCGACCGGTGCGCCCAAGATGGTGATGCGATAGGAATTCGGCCCCAGCTCCAGGTTGTCTCGGATGTGCACGGGTTGCACCAGAAAACCGAGCTCCTCGGAGAGCTTCTTGCGCACGCCCTTGATGCGGCCCATCAACTCGCCGCCTTGATTTCGATCCACCAGCGGGATCAGCCGGTAGCCGACTTCCAGACCGATCAGATCGACGGCCTCGACGTCGTCCCATGAGAGCTCCTTGTGCTCGGCGGGAATCGCGGCCGCCGCGGTGGCCGCCGGCGCCTTCGCGGCCGCCGCCGTGGCAGCCGCGCGGGTCTGGCTGATGTAATAAGCACCCACGGCACAGGCAGCGGCCATGAATAGGAACACCAGATTCGGCATTCCGGGAATCACGCCGAGCAGCGCGAGGATGCCGCCCGTGACCGCCAGCGCACGCGGCTGCCCCAGCACCTGCGCCATGATCTGCTGGCTCATGTCATGCGAGCGCGATACGCGTGTCACCAGTATGGCCACCGCCACCGACAGCAGCAGCGCCGGGATCTGCGCCACCAGGCCGTCGCCGATGGTCAACAGCGCATAAGTCTTGGCGGCGTCCGCCAGAGACAAGCCATGCTGCGCGGCGCCGATGATCGTGCCGCCGAACAGGTTGATGAACACGATGAGGATGCCGGCGATGGCATCGCCGCGCACGAATTTGCTGGCACCGTCCATCGCGCCGTAGAAGTCGGCCTCCTCGCG
>Ga0116227_10011879_pt1 | contig 14449 bp, 19 predicted proteins | sample S1TSphgellanicum_FD_89693 | JGI IMG/M metagenome (GOLD analysis project Ga0116227, IMG submission 89693) | Host-associated microbial communities from peat moss isolated from Minnesota, USA - S1T2_Fb - Sphagnum magellanicum MG | ecosystem: Host-associated > Plants > Peat moss > Unclassified... | reverse complement strand
TTTTTTTTTTTTTTTGTTTGTTTGGTAATTTTTTTTTTTTTTTTTTTTTTTTTTTTTTTTTTTTTTTTTTTGGGGTTGTTGCTTATCTTTTTGTATCGTGAGGTTTCATAACTCTATGGAATGTAAAAAACAATTCATGTGATTAATTTTTTTAAATGAAAATTGTTTGATAAACATACAATTTAATTAGCTTCAATTCTTTTAAATCTTATTAAAATGAGATTCTTTTTTAAAATGACTTGAAAAATTATGCAAGTACTGATTAAAATAAAACATTTCAATTTTAAAATAAATTTATATATATATATATATATATTTGAGATATAAATGTTTTTAATTAATTTGATGTTATTTTAAAAACTTCAATAAGGCTTGGATGAAGATTTAATAACAAAAATTATAATGAAAATAATTTTTAATTGATTAATTTGTTTGTATTGTTGTTGCCTGTTATGTTATAAAACTTTATTATTGCCCTAAGTTAATAGACATATGCATGTATGATTTTAGGTTTTACCAAGCATGATGAATGGGGGGCAAACACAACTTAGTATTGGTATAGAGGCCCAAATAAGCCTCATGTGATGGCCGGATCCTATGTTTGGGATTGGGACCAGTGTTGGGTGGGTATTTGATTTTGCTGATAATCATCAATCCTCTTTCCAAACCATTGAACTGCTGTGGTTCCAGCTATATTCCAGACTTGAAAGAACCGGCGGTTCTCATGAAAGGAAACTGATAAAAACCGACTAGTTTTGTGGCCAGTTGTTTTGAATTTGTGGAGAACAATTGGTGGTGGTAGTAGTATGTTAGAAAACTAGGTCTTTTGATTGTTTCTCTCAGCACCAGGGTGAGGGATCCTAAGAACCGGCCTGATAACCGGAATGGGTATTGGTGCCATTTGCAATAAGACTACTACCTAGCTAGTTTTGTAGAGGTATCTCATCACTGTTGTAAAGGATAATAATAGTTTCTGTTCTATAAAAAAAAACAAATAATAATAATAATAATAATAATAATAATAAATTTTTGTACCAGATTCCAATCCAAAACATTTTCATCATTCATTTTTCATAATAATATATTCCTCTTTTCTCTCTGTTTTCTTCTTCTTCTTCTTCGTCCTCTCTTCCTCCTACTCGTCCCCTCGACGTTCGAGCTTCTCCACTGCCGATTCTGGCAAGAAAGTTTCCACCCATTGTTCGGATTGGCGGTCTTTGAATACCCAATTGCTCGGTTTCCCTTTTTTTGTTCTTGTGTTTTCCGAGTTTTTCTTTCTTTTCAGGTGAAGAAGAAGTATCAAGCACAGCAGCAACACATAGACACAGACACAGAGAGAGAGAGAGAGAGAGAGAGAGAGAGAGAGAATGGGTGTTGCAATGGAGAGGTTGGCGAGTTGTGGTGCTGTTTATGTCACTCACGCTGTGAGTACGAAGACTTATGATGTGGGATTCTGTCCAAAGAGTTGCTGCATTCTCGGTCCAGTGAAGAAGAAGAAGACTCAAGTCGGCCTCCGGGTAAGGGGTATTTTAATTTATTTTTGTGGGTTTTCGATTTGGCAGTGTGCTGCGGGAGGAAGAATGGAGGAGAGAAGGACCCACCAAAAAATTAAAAATAAGAAAATAAACCCATTCTTGCCATGGAAATGTGAATTTGGTTTTTCTCAGACAACCATCTGAGAACAACAATCTGGTTTTTCTGTTTGCAGATTGGGAAGAGCAGGCGGGTTGGCAAAGGGTTTTCTGTTTCTTGCAAAGTTGTTGAAGCAAACGTGGGTGTAACAACAACTTCTGTGAAAGCTCCTGATGTCTCTCCAGGTATGGATGCACATAGCGAAACTCTCTGTCTCTCTGTCTCTCTGTGTCTCTGTGGGATTTCTCCAATGCCAGAAAATATCTGTGAGAAACTTTCTGGCAATTCTGGCAGGCATTCTGCACAATGTGAGAAATTCATGAGGAGCTCTGGCTTTCCATTGTTTCTATTCCAAAGATTTGGGTTTTAGGGTTTAGTAGTCAGCTATTGAAGTCCCTGATCTCTCTCCAGCTGCAGATTGGTGAGATTAGACCCAGTCCTGTAGTGTAGATGCCAAAAAGAAGCTCTGGAGTTGTTTTGCAAGGTCACAAGTTTGTGAGGACCTCTTCTGGTCTTTGGATTCTTTTGATTCCAAGGTTTTGGGTTTTAGGGTTTGCGGCTCATATTAAAGTTTCTGGTGAGGTTTAGGGTGTTGGGACCCATATTAAAGTGTTGTTGTTGTTGCTTTTGGAGTTTGTCATTGCAACAGGGTTGTGATTTTGTTTTACATGAAAATGCAATGGTTTTTGTTCTGGAGTTCGTTTTTAGGTCCTTGGGATGATGCTGTAATGTATAGTTGCAGCTATCTGATACATATGTTTCCTTGGCAGAGCAATCTATGTTTTTGGAGGCATGTCAGAAGGGCAATCTGGTGCCAGTTTTCTGTCGCATTTTCTCGGACCATATGACTCCGGTTATTGCATACCGGTGCTTGGTGAAGGAAGACGATAGGGAAGCTCCTTCGTTTTTATTCGAGTCAGTAGAGAATGGTCAAAAAACTGTAAATATGGTACACTATACCTCTTCTTCATCTCTTCTGCTCTTGCAAGAGGACAGGGCCTGTGGTGGTGTGTGGTTGTTTTTTGAGAGTTTCAGCTCGATTGAACCAACTATTTGGCATCCCTGGGTTTTGGGCTATATATATATATATATAGAGAGAGAGAGAGAGGACAAAGGATTAAGCAAACAAGGTGTACAATTTTACAGGGCCGATACAGCATGGTGGGTGCACAACCATCCATGGAAATAGTGGCAAAGGAGAATCGGATCACAGTTTTGAATCATGAGGAAGGCACTCGGGTTGAGAAGACCTCAGAAGATCCATTGGGGGAACCTTCTGAGATAGCATCTAAGTGGCAACCAGTTCCAGTTGATGGTCTTCCGGATGTGTTTTGTGGTGAATCTCCAAACTCCTTTGCGCCTCCTAAATTCCCTAGATGTTAAACCCTGAAGCTTAACCCTAATGTGACATGCGGTATGCTGCTTCTGAAAAACACTCTTTCTCCACAGTTAGATTTTTCTATGCTAAAATGGATTGTTTGTTTGGATTATTGGATCAGGTTTTGATTTCATGTGTGGAAGTGTGCAGGAGGATGGGTTGGGTATTTTTCCTATGACACTGTGAGATATACTGAGAAAAAGAAGCTGCCATTTTCTGCAGCGCCTGATGATGATCGGCGCCTGCCAGACATCCACTTAGGGCTTTACAATGATGTATTGGTGTTTGATCATGTATCAAAGGTGCTGCTGCTGTATATCCCATTGCCTTCTTGTCCCTCATTTTGCTTCTGTGTATTTTCTAGCACACTTGAAGAAACCTCCAATCTTCTTCTCACTTATATCTCCAGAGTATGCATATACTGCTGAAATTTCTGACTCAGGTGAATTTGCTTCTTGTTGTTGTGTGTTGAATATTGCAGTTGATATATGTAATACATTGGGTTCACATTGACCAGTTTGACACCCCAGAGCACGCTTACAAGGATGGCAAGTGCCGCCTGGACCTCTTGGTGGCTCGCCTTCAAGCTGTAGGAGGGTAATTTACCTTAGCCTTTCCCAAGTGTATATAGTGGAATAATGCTGGCTCCCTCTGTAGGAGAAGCACCGGGTACAAGGTTTTCAATTCATAATGGGTCTCAGGGTTTTACAGTTTTCTTTTGCTGGCTGGTGGTTGTCTCCAGGCTCAAGCTTCCAAGTGGGTCAGTGGACATGTCCATATCTCAGTTTGGCCACAATTCAGCAGTATCCAATTTCAGCTATGAGCAATTTAAGAATGCCATCCTGAAGGTGAAGGAGCACATACTTGCAGGTGATATCTTTCAATTGGTTTTAAGCCAGCGCTTTGAGAGGCGCACTTTTGCTGATCCTTTCGAAGTCTATCGAGCTCTTCGAATCGTAAATCCAAGTCCATACATGATATATTTGCAGGTTCATTCCATGCTCTCATTCTTCTCATGCCTGGACCGCATCTGATACTCTCAGTTCACTCATTCTCTTTGTCTGCAAAGCATCTGTAAAAGTAAGGTAGTACTTGCTCTTTCAAGGCATCTTTGGCATTTCACGGGCTTAATAGGTATGTCTGGATCTTGTTCATTTTAACTTGAAATGCAAAGACTTATCATTACCATGAACATTGAGCAGGCACGTGGTTCAATACTAGTGGCTTCCAGTCCTGAGATCCTCACCCGCATCACAAAGGTATTGTGATTTACCTGTCAGATTATCCCTAAGCCCTAAACCCGAAGCCCTAAAACCTATGGCAGTGGTGAATAGCTTTGGTTTTGAGATGTGGCATCTTTATGTATGGTGGGGAGGTTTAATTGCATGTGGTTAGTCCTGGCCAGATCTGATAATCCTGGGAAAATGCAGGGCAAAGTGGTGAATAGACCACTAGCTGGAACTCGGAGACGTGGAAAGACTGATAAGGAGGACCAATTGATGGAGCAAGAGTTGCTAGCTGATGAGAAAGAGTGTGCAGAGCATGTCATGCTTGTTGATTTAGGCCGGAATGATGTGGGCAAAGTAAGAAGATTTCAGTGAACTTGCTCCTAATTGAAGTTTGGCATCAATAGTGAGGTTTCTGAAGTTGCTGTTCTTAGTGATGTTGTTGTGGCAGCTGGAGATACTACTTCCCTTGTCAATGTGTAGGGTAACACCTGAGGAGTGGGGAGTTCTGAAAGTAAGCACCTGCCTGAGGTGGAGCTGAGGGGCACTTATGTCCAGAACTCCCCTGCTCTGAGGGCACTACCAAGCCTAAAAATTGATTCGATTTTTTGTTTTTTATCTGTGATACACAGTTGCTACATGGGTGTTCTGTTTTCTGAAGTGCCCTGCAGGATTTTGTGCTCTGTAAGAATACCTCCAAATACACAAAATTCTCTCTGGAGGTTATTATGCCAAGGAAGAACTATAACAAAGTGAAATGTTGATGTAAAAAACTGGGAGAGCGACAGTGCTCATTTTCTCCTGGATGAATTGTTTTCTGTTGTGTCATTTATCAGGTGTCAAAGGCTGGGACAGTGAAAGTCGAGAAATTCATGCAAGTTGAGCGCTACTCCCATGTCATGCATATCAGTTCCACAGTATGTTGCTCCTATATTTGCCAGGCATTCAAAATCCATTGATGGGTGTAAATGATCCGTTCTGTGGTTTTCTGTGTTGTATGGTGTTTGCTGAGTGTTGTGAAATGCACAAATTTAGTCAACACCCACCCCCTTCCCCACTTTTATTCCTAAATGGTGACAAGAACTCTCTGTGCAGGTGACAGGTGAGCTACTGGACAATCTTTCAAGTTGGGATGCACTGCGAGCTGCACTACCTGTGGGCACAGTCAGTGGTGCTCCAAAGGTGGACTCTTGCTCCATTGCTTGGGCGTATGTATGTCTTCACTATGTGCAGTTATATTTTTTTCGGTGCTACATGAGAGTGCATCGTGGCAAATATGTTCATACTTTGTATGGACATTATTCTGAAGGTAAGGAAAAAAAACCTGTTTTGATAAGCTTTTACAGGTGTCCATAGTAATGTATGTTTTGCCTTTGGCTACTGAATGGTTGTAGGTTAGAGCTATGGAGCTGATTGATGAGCTTGAGCCAACACAAAGAGGTCCATACAGTGGAGGCATTGGGGGTATTTCTTTCACTGGAGATATGGACATGGCCCTAGCCCTCCGCACTATGGTATTCCCAGCTAGTCGTACTGACACGATCTATTCCTACAAAGATGTGAACCACCGTCGCGAATGGGTAGTCCATATCCAGGTACACTTCTGTATACAAAACCCTAAACCCTAAACCCTAAACCTGGGCTTCTGTAATTTTTCTCCAGTGATCATGATGTTTTCTTATAAAAAAACCATGATAATTCCAGGAGGCAGTAATGGTCCAAAGTAATTAGTTTCTGTCAGAAATACTCTCAATAACCCACTTGGTTCTTGCCAAATGGGTGTTTTCTTGCCCTGGTATTCATCTCAACACATTTTATGCTGTACAGGCAGGCGCAGGCATTGTTGCAGACAGTGACCCAGAGAGTGAGTACCAAGAGACCATGAACAAAGCTGCAGGTCTTGGGTGTGCAATTGATCTTGCTGAAGCCTCATTTCTGCAGTGATCTAATGTAGTCACACTCAAAAGGTTTTTCAATGTCTTCTTACTCTTTTCTCAATACTAGCATGGATGGGAGGTAATGCAGCCTTGTATGCCAACTTCTTGCAACCCTTCCATCACTGCAAGTCACAAAACTTTACACAAATACTGTTCAGCAAAGACACTACTACCCATTATTCAGATCATGATTATGCACCTTTGTCTCTACTGGTGCCTTCTGCATTTTAAGATGCAAGGCAAAATGTGGACAAGAAAATTTCATGGTCATAGCATTCTCACCCACAGCTTGAGAACCCCTGGTGTACACATTTTTGTACCTTATTTAAGAGAGGAAATTCTTTTTCCGTTTTATCATGGCATCAAGTTTATTCTGTGTGCATCTGTTGTGACATTGTGGTGCCTTTTTTTCTATCAAAAACTACTTGCAGATGCCATTGTGACAACAAATTGATGAAGAAATTTGTGAATATTTTGGTGAACGTTACCTGAAGAGTGATTATGATAGACTGCTCCAGGTATGATAATGTGAGACTAGAAACAATCTATCCAGATGTATCAGCTTGTTTGCAAAGTGAATTATCAGTCCGTCCAATTACAGCTAGAGAAGCAACCATGAAACTGATAAGCTCAGGTTGATTTTCTTAGTGAATTTAGCAATGAAAATCCTCCTGTGGTATTGGGTTTGTTTGCTTGTAAATTTTATGGTGTCAAAAAGATTTGTGAACTGGCAGGTCAAATGAGTTCATTATAATGTTGTATGGAACTTTGTACAGAACCCCGCATTGTAGGCTGGAAAATCAGAAGGAATTCCATACAGCTATGATGATGAGCCAGTTAAATTTTGCACAAAGAAAGTCAGCAGATTGAGAATATTTCATCATTGCCAACTACAACAAAAATGGGGTTCTCATCATGAAATTTTCCATGTTGAGATGAATTACAAAGAAATGTGCTCTCTAGGGTTTAAAGACAAAATCTTTTCCTTTGAAAGCTTTTGAAAACTTTTAAAAACTAGCAAACTCTACAATCCCTAAACCCTAATTATCTCTGGAAAGTGACAATAATGTTAAATATTACACATGAATTCAAGGGGATTGGGGAGACGTCAAAACGCTTAAACCCTGATCCTAAATTTAGGGAGACAAAGTATCAAACCCTAAACTCTAATCCTTAACCCTTAACCCTAAACCCTAAGCAGGGTTCATTCCTTTGTGTTGAAAGCTTTTAGCTTAGGGTTTAGAGTTCCATTGCTCGTGTTTAGGATTGAAGGCCCTGACTGAATTTCCTTGTTTTTACGGTTTAGGGTTTAAGGCCCTGACATTTCTTTGTGTTTCTTCACTCCTGGACTTGGTGTGAGAGTCTCTGTGGGGTTTCTGAATCTGGGGATGCAGCAGAAGGAGCATTTAGTCTACTGCTAGTCATGTCATGAGCTGCAATGTTCTGCAAGATCTCTCTCTCCACCGCTTCCTTCACTTTGTCGCAATACAATGGGGTTTGTTGCAAACTTGAAGGTACCTGATGAACACAGGTCCCACACACACCCACACATATTCTACTCTCAGAAAAGCTTAATCAACCACAACTGTTCTCAGGAATCGCACAAACTTTCTTGTGTGACAGGAGACCAAATGTTGGTATCTTGATGTGATCAGGACACTAATCTCAGGCTGAGAAATCATACCCAAAAGAAAGAAAAAGAAGAAGAAGCTCATAATGATGAAGAAGATCATGAAGATCATGCAGAAGATAAGAATCTGTACCGGAACTGTGAGAGAAAAAGCCATGCGACCTTGGATGACTCGGGCATCATCAGAGGACAAGGAGCCAACTTCCAATGCCGAGTCTCGCACCATGCTCAGAATGTGGATCAATGTTTGAGGATTGTTGCGGGATTTCACATCGATGACTAAATCTCTACAATTACTCGCTCCATCAGAGATAACATGAGCTTCTGCAGGTCTCACAGCTACCCGCGTGCTGCAGCAACTTAGATTGTTGGTGGAGCTGAAGCTGCTGCTGGAAGCTGGACCAGCACCAGCAGCAGCTTGAACTACTGCGGGTCGATCATCGGTTTCCTGCTGCAGGAATGTCGCAGATCCGGCCTTTTCTACTCGAACTGCAGCAATCTGATCCTTCAGCTGGCGGATGTAGTGGATGGCCTTCGCGAGGATTGAGAGCGTGTCCTTCTGCATACGATGATCAGAATTAGTACATGACGCTGCTGCTGCAACATGTTGTGGAAGGAAGCTGCACATGATCCTTGCTCATGTATCTCACGTACCTTCTTTGAAGCTGGGAGCAAGCTATCAAGCGCCTTGATCTCGGTTTTGATCTTGCTTCGTCGATGTCGTTCTTTCATTTTGCGTTTCTCTGCAATCTGCGCTTGATCGACATGAGCTACTGGCGCTTGCCAATCTGCAGGAATGTTGTAAGTCTGAAGCTGGTCTAGTACATCGCGGCTCATCATGTCGAATAAGCCCCGCCCCGGCGCGGGAAGAAGGTCGTCACTAGTGCTTCGACTAACTGCTGCTGCTTCTGCTCCGCCTTGCAGTTGCAGCTGCTGCAGTACTACCGCACTAGCGTTTCCGGCGTGAGCGTCCCGCGAGCTGCTGGAGCTCCTCATTAACGTTTCCTGCACCCGCTGCTCGACTCTTTGTATTCTGTCGGATTCTTGGATCCTGCGACTTAGATTCTTCCACAGCTCGATCATCGACTGGCGAGGACGTGGTGGTGGTGGTGCTGTCGAGCTGGGTCCTGCAGCAGCAGCAGAAGCAGCGGAGAATATCCCCGACGCGGTTTCTGATCTCTGCATGGAGTTGTCGACCGCGTCTAATCTTCGACGTTTCGAAAGTCGACGACTCGGTTCCAAGGACTTGAAAGGCGAGGACTGTTCTCTACTAGGATTCTGCTGCTGCTGCTGCTGACGATGATGATCAAATGGGTTCTTTACCGCACTATGATCAGGTTCAGCATCCAAATCTAGAAAACTAGCACCATGATGTAGATCCATTGCCGGATCAACCCGGAGCTGATCTGTAGCTCGTGGAAATCTATCTGGTAAAAAAGAATCTGGTTGAGCTGCGGGACGTACTGAAGTCGCGGCGCTGGTCGATGCATCAGCTGCTGGTGACTGCAGCTCTGGATCACTGTACATAATTTCATACGGGTTCGTCGACATGGCCGCACTAGACTGTTGCGCCAGCTCATGGCCGTCATGATGCCCAAGAGTAATATTCTGGTGGTGCTGCTGCTGCACAAAGATCATGAAATGGCTCCAAATCCTCCACCTGATCATCATCGTCGTCATTACAAGAGTAGCTTACTATTGCAGGATCTGAATTAGTACCAAAACCAGTATCGAAGAGTGCGGCAAAGTTGATGACTGACGACATTGCGGGTGGATGTTGCAGCGCCGCCACCGCTGCCGCCGGATCAGTAGTCTCCGAGTCCAGTTGATCCATATTCTGGTATGCCTGCATGATTAGCGAATCTAGCGCCATGGTGGGCTGCAGCTGCATGAAATTGGAAATAGCATTTGCTGCTGTAGTGCTTCTACCTGCAGCAGCAGAGTCCATGGATTCCAGCTGAGTAAATACTTCCTGCTGCTGCTGCTGCTGCTGCTGCAAGCTTGCGATTTCCTCATGATCATCATCTGGATCAAGTACTCCCAGCTCGTGAATATCCCAGCTTGGTGACTGCATGCGATTCCCAAATGCATGAGGTGCAGGTACTTCACGCGGGGCTGCTGCAGCTGTACCATAGTTGTGCGCATGAAACCAAGCTGCAGCTGGAGCTATTTCGACATGACCTCCCCGCGAGGAGGAGCTGCTACCTCCAGCTGCAGGGAGCAAAACAACATTCTCCAAAGGGGACAAACTTGGAAATACGCTCGATCCGGACATGAACAGCTGCTTGAATGTTTGCAGTAATTCACTTGTTTCCAGAATCTACCATTGATAGATAGATCATGCACCACCCCAACGAAAAAAAAAACACCCGTCATCATGTGCAGTTGGTTCCTCAATTGCATTCACCAAGTTCCGGGTCCAAGTCTAGTTTGTCTTGCAGACGCGCAGTCTTCATGGGAAGATTCTAGACTACGCGTCGCACGAGATCGAGTCACGAGAATTCGCCGATGATCTTTCCGCCATGTGCAACAAATTTTTAAGAAAAAAGATATATAATAATAATAATAATAATAATAATAAGAGAAAAATCCTCTAATGTTTGTAGTAATCGAGTATAGAGTCCCAGAGTGTTTTTTCTTTCTTTCTAATTGGTGAAATTTTAGTTTTCTAAGTCACAAAAAATCCAAAAAAAAATATTTATTTAAATCTTTTTAGAAATAAATAATTATTATTATTATTATTATTTAAATTATAAATAAATAAATATTTTTTTGAAAAAAACATCACGAGATTCTCTATCTCAGTCGCAGCAGCAGCCCAAAATTATAAGAAAAGGATGCTAGAGATGTTTCTTTACTTTCATAAATTTTCTTATCCCAAAAATCCAATAAAATTTGACTAAAATCGTCTTATGGATGAATAAAATAATTGCCACTTTTGACTACATCACAAATTTGACCCAAAAAAAAAAAAAAAAACAAAAACCCTCCCCCATAGGCTCATCATGGCATCTTTACGAAGGCTAAACGAAGGCTTCCCAAGACAATTGACGTCATGCACGGGAGGAAACATCCTCCCCACACACACCCACAAGTCAGTCCATGATATTGTACTGTACGTAAGCACTGGAACATGTACCAGTATTAATACTGTAGCATGTTGTTGTAAGGGAGGTTCTCATACGAGTGGGTTCTCTGCTAAGGGAGGAGGTTCTCATACGAGTGGGTTCTGCTAAGGGAGGAGGTTCTCATACGAGTGGGTTCTGCTAAGGGAGGTTCTCATACGAGTGGGTTCTCTGCTAAGGGAGGTTCTCATACGAGTGGGTTCTCTGCTAAGGGAGGAGGTTCTCATACGAGTGGGTTCTCTGCTAAGGGAGGAGGTTCTCATACGAGTGGGTTCTCTGCTATGGGAGGTTCTCATACGAGTGGGTTCTGCTAAGGGAGGTTCTCATACGAGTGGGAGGTTCTTATATGAGTGGGTTCTGCTAAGGGAGGCCCAACAACTGACAGCATGCCTTATTTGTTCCCAAACCTCAGGAGGAGAACCAACAAGTACAAGCTAAAAATAACTTGTCTTCTTTTCCGGGAACATGGGAACATTTAAGGCCCTAGGATTATTATTCTTCTGCTGTGGGGAAAGACGAAAGATCCCTCCCTCCCTCAGAGTTAGTTACACGGAGAAAACAAAATAGTCAGTCAAAGATCCCGGAAAATTTCCAGTTTGACTTTTTCTAAGACTCTTGAGTCTGAACGAAATGCATGCAGCTGTCATCTTGATTGATTCGATTCTAGAGTCTGATTCTTCGAAGTTCGAATTCGTTGAGAATCAAGTACTATGAGATTTTAAACGCGTGAGAACATATTCTCCAGATGAAGTAATTTGTACCCCCCTAAAATCTTGGAGCAGAATTTTTTTGGGGGTTTTTGAACTGTAGGTAGGGGGCGAGAATTTGAAGCTGCGTACGTACATACCAGATGAGTGGAAGCTATCTCCAAGCAGTAGATGTTTCCGTCTGATCCTCGTCCCGGGAGGCACACCATTGTCTGTTTCAGCGCAAACACGAGAATTGCCGATCAGTTCTAAAATCCACAAGCTGACCGCGAGATTAATTGTTAAGCTAGCAAAGCTGCATGCATGGTGGAATGGGTTGAAGGAAGATTTCACCTTGATTCCTGATTGCTGCAGTTAGCCATAATGATTCATCATCCGCAAGATTCCGCAAAAATCCATGCACAATATATTCATCATCCCGCGTTGTTGAAATCCAATTCACAAACAATTGCAAACAAACAAAACAAACAAAGTTAGAATCAGAGATTTCAACAACTCCGACTAGACGGGGACTAGTACTGGAGGCCGACATGAGCATCATGATCATGTGGACCAGGCTCGAGACTGATCCAGATCTGCAACGATACCTGCAAGAATCGGTCTTTGCGTTCCTCGGTGACCAATCGCGGCATGTCGTTTGTCCACCAGAGAGGAGATTCTTGGAACAAGGCCCTGGCTGCATATCTGCAATATTGCATCACAATTTAAGAACTCAATATATACGAGCTAGCTAGCTAGCTGCCGGCGAAGCTGACAATTCCATCGAGAACAGTACTTAGCGAGCAGACTGCATCCAGGAGCTGCTCGCTAGGCAGTTCCAGTTATAGGTACGTACCCAGAGCTTGGACTGATCGTGAAGGTGCACGACTTGTAAACAGTGTAGAAAATGGCTTCGAGTCTTCGACTCTCAGATGCTGGATCATGCTGCTGCAGGAGTGCACCCGGCGGCTGCAAGTTCCCGCCGTTGAACTTGCCCTGGTGCCATACTATAGCCCTATAAGAATCATGCATCATCATCATCGAACATCGACAAAGCTGCAGGTTGTGAGAATCCAAAACCTCACATGAAAGAATCCTAGCTCGCGAGTAATATTTGTTTTGTAACCCAAAGAAATATTCCGATCTTCGTCATGAGCGCAGCAGCTGCTAGAGCATGATGAGCTCAACACGGCTCTCTGATTAGTACTGCGAATTGGTCAATTGGAGCGGAAAATGCAGATCACCATGTGCAACTAGAGAATAGAAAGCTTGCAAGAAGAACTACGTCTTACCGGTTATGAGGATTAAGCTTCCAGACGACAGCATAAAGAAGCCACGGCCAATTTTCAGCTAGCACTTGCAGAAGCTCCTTCCAATTCAACTCCTGCACCGCGACTGCTGCTCCAGCAACACTAGCATCGACCTCAACTGCACTAGCTGGATCATCTTCACTAGCTGCTGGTACGTCGTATAACTCCTGCTGCGACGATTCATGTAACCCAAAGCTGCTGCTGCTCTCGCCGCTCCAGCTTGCTGACATACTCACAAGCCCGAAAAACCAAAAACCCAGAAACTGAAATCAGCTTGACCCGCAGCTTATAGCTAGCTAGTTCTGATACCAGCTGCAGCTCCTCCTGGACGTCCCTCCACCTCAATCCGCACCCCCAAGTTCCACCCCCGGCCCAAACCTCTTCTTCTCTGCAGATTCCCTAATTCATAACATTCCCAGCACCTCGTCCATCACCTTCAATCTTCCTAATTCAATCCCTAGACTGCAGTAGAGCTTCCTCCAAGAACAAGAAGCTGAACAAGAACAAGAAGACCCAAGCCGTCCGGTTTTGTTGCTGCAGGAGCTGCTGGAGCACATTGAGGCATGAATAATGCAATTAGGCTACGAATCTATTGTCGATGCTCAAGCTTTTGAGCTACAAGAAGCTCGTAGAGCTCACTTAGGGGAACCCATGTCATGGTCTTCCGGGAACTAGCGGTTTGCAGCGCTGCTGCCGGTCGAGGTTCTGGAATGAGATCAGGAATGTACGTAATTCACAAGCAGGTACTATGACAAGTCTAAAAAGTAGCAGATCTATCTGGTTTGTGTGTGCATGCAGTGACTTGCTTTGCAAGAAAATTTTCCAAAAATTGGAGCAGAAAGTGCGCCAGGATTTGTTTTTTTGTGGCAGGGAAGAGAGCGAGAGAAGAGAGAGAGAGAGAGAGAGAGAGCGCGCGCGGAGAATGTGCAGGGGACACAGAAGCTCGGCAACAGGAGACAAGCTTTCAACGCGCGCTGTGACAGATTAAAGGACGGACGGACGGACGGACGGGCGGATGGATGGATGGGTGATTCAACGCGCGCTATGACGGATGGATGCTTTAACGCTGTGACGGCTGTTGAAAAGCAAAGCTTCCTTCGTTCCTTCCCTTTTTCCCCAGAGAGCTTAAATGGCCTTCTACACAGGGCGACCCTTTTCACACGGTCTCCCAAAAAACCATCACGTGGGTATTATTAGGTAGTTTTGTAGTTACAACAAGTACCTTGGCCATTTCAACACATGTCTGTCGAATAATTAATTAATTAATTAATTAATTTTTGAAAATTTCAATTTCAACAAACAAATGGAATATTCCTAAATATTCACTACTATCTTCCTTCACCCAAAAAAAGAAATTGATTTGGAAAAAATAATTTTTGAAAATTTCAACATTTCTGAAAATAATATAAATTAGTGTCAAATTGGCCAAGGTACTAGGATGGTATATGATTTTGATAACAAGGATTTTTCATGGGGGAAAAAACAAAACCAAAAAAAAAAAAAAAAAAACCCAAAATTAAACAAA
>Ga0116227_10011877_pt1 | contig 14450 bp, 10 predicted proteins | sample S1TSphgellanicum_FD_89693 | JGI IMG/M metagenome (GOLD analysis project Ga0116227, IMG submission 89693) | Host-associated microbial communities from peat moss isolated from Minnesota, USA - S1T2_Fb - Sphagnum magellanicum MG | ecosystem: Host-associated > Plants > Peat moss > Unclassified... | reverse complement strand
TGTTTGAAAAAAAAAAAAAAATTTTGTTTTTTTTTTTTTTTTTCCTTCTTCCCATTAAATTTTCAACAACACAATTAAGTTTCTTAACACAATTTCACAACACAATTAAATTGCACAACACAATTTAACAACACAATTTCACAACACAATGAACATAGATTCGAGTCCCGGCAACGGAACCAAAAGGATGTACAACATGAACGGGTTTAGGACTGAAATTATGTATGATTACTACATAGCTATGAAGTCTATGTTTTTGGTTGTAAACTTATCCTCCCATCCTTCTATTGGTTATGCAAGCCTCACCATTCTTCTACCATGAACTACACACAAACAACATCAAAACTATTCAAAATCAAAAGCCTTTCAAAATCAAAACTTCAATTTTCACAAACTTTGTATTCATACCATAACTTTGTACAAATGAAGGTGTTTCTCAAGGTTATAAACACCTCCTTATATACTAACCAAAAGGAAACTAATTAAGAAACTTCCTAAAACTTATTCACCACATGGTTCCCCGAACAATCAAAAGGAAACAAAATCACAAGAAAACAACATCACATGGTTCCCCATGTGATTCCACAATTAATCACAAGAAAACAACATCACATGGTGCACATGACATAAGTCAATGCATCATGACCAAATTCTGGAATCCTACACTCAACTTACCCCATTAAATTACACATCAAGTTACATACACTCAACTTACCCCATCAAATTACACATCAAGTTACATACACAAACAAGGGTGAAAAAACTATTCTACTCATTCTTTACATCAGGTAAGGACTAGTGTGAGCCGAGTATGTAATTTTTTTGATAATAGTCAAGTCTCGGTTTCAGATTCTTTTTTTAAAAATCCACAATGGGTCCAAGTCTATGGAAATTAGAATTTTCAAATAACAGGTCAGGTCTAGGTTTTTAAAACGTAAGTGAGCAATGGGTGTGAGGTAGGTCTGGGGGTTCAATGCATTTGAAGGCGGGTATACAATCTCGGGTCTTTATCAAAAAGCCTGCCCAATTTCCTATTGAGTTCTTTAAATTATTCCGATTCTTTGACAAAAACCCTCATAATCACTCTTGATTTTTTACCCAATTCTTAGAAATGAAATATTCAATTTTTTTACTTTCACAAAACCTATTGACATTTTGGGTTTAGGGTTCATGGATTATGAAACTGCAATCCAAAGTTCAAAGTAAGAAAGAACTAGGTTGTGTATTGCATATAACAATAAGGGTTCATAAGGAGATGATGATACCATTAGGGGATTTGAAATAGTTGGTTTGTAATGACAATCTCTTTTTCAAGTTTAATATATTTGAGCAAACTCGTGCACTTTTTTAGGTTGTAAAGGGAAGTGAATTCCTATTTGCATAAGCACTTCAAATGGGTTTCTATTTTCCTTTGGACATCATGTGTGCACTATTGGGGTAAATCTTGCAAAAATGTGGAAATGTAACCTTTTGGGGTTTCTAGGAGAATTGTTTTTCACTTGAGGTGTGGGAACTAAAATAAGCATGTTGAAGGATTCATGATCTTGATTGGGTGCATGTGGTGGAAAATGTGCTTAAAGGGTTTGGGTTGTAAAATGTTGGATTTAAATGTCATGAAAAAACCAAGATAGCTTTAAAGAGTAAATTTATCATGATTTGATCATAGCATGATTTAGTAGGATTGCAAGTTTGTTGCATTGCATGGGTTTGCTACCAATGCTTATGGTAAGGACTATCATTGAATAAAATATTGATACGAATTGCTTGTTTTGTAATGTGAAACCACAAAATCTATGTATATTGATATGTTCCCCATTTTGGTTACACCACAATTAAGTTGCAACATGCTTTCAATGGAAGGTGCATTGATAGATGTTCAGTATGAAATACCAAAATTGACATATTTGGAAGCAAGTCTATTTTGGATCTTAGGAAAGTTTTGTTTAGGTCATGGTTCAACCTAAAGACATATTTTGATCAGTGTTGGGTATGGAATGTCAAAATGGACTTATTTTATCACTTTGGCTTGGGGTTAGAATGTTTTTAGTGTTTAGGCTTCATAGTTAAGCTTAAATTTATTATCTTTTTATTAGTTTGGCTTAAGGTTAAAATCTTTTGAAAAATGAAATGTAATTTTTTTTAAAGAATATTTTGTTTAAGGTTAAAGGCTATTTAGGCCTAAAGTTGGATTCACACCAAGGGTTAGTGGGCATATTTTTATTCTGTTCAACCTTTTCTTCATTTGGGGGTCAAAACAACTAAAATATAATAAATAAACTAACCCTTGAGATGTTCAAAGGAGAGACAAAATAATGTGATGGGCTTAATTTAAACCTATGTTGAATTGTTCACATTGAGGGGTTTTCAAAACTACACAAGAAGTTTGGGCAGCTTGGGGAAATTTAGGATTTGTTTTTCATGCTGCTCATTTTTTTGTGGCACTTTAGAGTTCCTGAGAAATGTTTTCCAGGATGCTTGAAAGAATTTCACCAGTTTGAGAAATTTTACTCTGCCCGATAAATTTCGGGCAGATTCTATAGGTTGATTTTTTTCATTTTTGCTCAAATTTTTGAGAACTCAACAAATCCTGATGCTTCGAAAGATTCTGGAGAAATTTTTTCGAGCAAGCTCTGGAAAAATTCCAGGCAATTTCAGAAATTTCACCCTGTCCAGGAAATCATAAAGGTTGAAAGTTTTTCAATTTTGCCCAAAAAATTTGGGGACTCTGGAAAAATCCTGATGCTTGAAAATTTCGGGCATTTGGGGAGTTTTTATGCTGCAGATAGCTTTGGGCCCCGTACAAAGGTTGAAGAAAGTTTGAATTTATACCCAAACATTTTGGGCACTCTGGAAAAATCCTAACACTTGAGAAAAATTGGGTAGTTTTTGGGATTTTTTTCTGCCTGATAACTTAGAACACATTATGCAAGTTGGTTTTTTTTCTTCCTGCCCACCATTTCAGGTTTTCTCTCACATGAATGTCAATATGTTGGGTAGAACAACATTAGAAAATCTTGTGAACATGAGGGGGTATTTTAACCCTTTGAAATCAAGGGGTCAAACTAACCTCCTTATTCCACCCTAACTTAATCCCAAATCCAAAAACAATGAAGAATTTTTTTCTTGAGTTAAGATATCTCAACCCATTTATCCCCCCTCTTAATGTCTTTCATGAAGCCAATTTTTACCCCTGTTGTGTGAATGGGATAGCATTAGGGTTGGTTCTTTTACTTTATCCCTTTCACCACCTCATGTAAATCTAGCTTAAAGGTTAGAATATGTAAGACATTTGGCTTGGAGTTTTGAGACACTTATCTTTAAGGCTAGGACATTTGTCTTTCAGCATTTTGTGAATATGTCCTATATTTGAATAGAATAAATGAAATTTTATTTTTAAAAAAATTATTGAAATTTGTAGCTAATAATTTGTGTACATCATGTTGGGTGAGAAACATAATTTAAGGACAAGGAGATGGATCACTTGCAACATTCTATTAGACATATTGTTGACATTGTTGATAAGGTTGTGATATTTTTTTGGAAGAGGCCCACAAGTTGTAAATGTTACTATGCCAAAGGTTTCAAATTTAAGCCTCAAAGTCATATAAGTTTAGCAACTTTTCCGAACCTCCATACTTCATTAGAAGTTTTTGAAATACACATTGATATGTGTCGGTGGAAGGCTAGATGTTGAAATGGATTCTATTGAGTTTCTCTTTTTGGATGCACAATTAATGAGCAAGGTGATGGGAATGGGATTGTAAGGGGCCTTGGTTATATTTACCAATGACAAAGGTGTGATAATGAAACACCAAAGTGAAAGTGATTTGGAAAGATGATTGGTCTTTATTTTTGTGGAAGTTCAAGATATGGAAGATTTTGAGTTATTGTTTTCAAGACACCAAAGATGAAGGTGGACAATATTCAAACCATGAACTTACCAATAGAAGAAATTGCAAAACAATTTGGAGTTGGTTTGAAACCATAAAACAAAGATCACATTGTTTTGGTGAGTACTATGGAACAAAGCAAGATATTTTTCCCTCTAATCACCATAACAAAAACATGTTTCTTTTTTTTGCAAGATTGTGATTAAGGTGAATCTAGAGTCATTGTAGCTTGAAAACATGACTATTTTAATTTACTTTGACTAACCCAAAAATTTTAACTAAAAAAGGAGCAATGTTCAATTTGATTAAATTCAAGCTTTGTTTGAATCAAAATAAACATTATGGGTGACATGTGGACCATGGAAGATTACATCAAAATCATAGTGCTAATATTATGACTAAATTCAATCATCAAAATATGATAGAGATGGTGATCTATCATCATATATGACTATTATGAATAGTTATTTTTGCTAATTTATATGGCATTGTCAATGAAATGTTCTACTTTTTTTTTTGGTCATATGTGGTATAATGTATATGATGCCTTTACTTATTAATTAAATGTACTTATGAATTTTACATGAAATTCTATAATCAACTTGTAATTGTGTACTTCACACATGAAATGAAATTAATTTTGAAAAGAAATTACATAATTACAATACTGTAATTAAAAAAAATTACATTGCAAATGTTGACATAAACATGTGAAATTAATGTCATGTCTTTACATTTGAAATAAAACCATTACTACATTTATTTCATTATGAAAGTACATTGTATTTGAATTTATGGCCCAAATGAAAATATTACATTTTTTCATATTATGAAATTAAAAAAAAATAATTAAGTGATGATATTACAAAAATTAAAAAATAGATGTCATTTAAATGAATATATTTGAATTTGTAGCCCAATTGAGATTCAAAACATTATTTTTGAATTTTTGAAACAAACTAGAACATTGTGGCTAGGGAGAAAACTTGAAGGTGAAAATGTGAGAAAGAGATAAGAATAATGGTAAAGGAGATTGAGGTTTATCAATTTAACAATATCCCCACCCCCCATCCCCCCTTCTTATTTCTCTCATATGTTCCCATATGGTTTGCAATGGTTCATCATTATTTATGTCAATCTCAACTTGGCCTTTGCATTGTTGTGCATTACTAGTGACAATCAACTAATCCATTGATGAAAAAATGAATGTATTTTTTGAAAATTAAGTTCCATTTGAATGACATTAAATGCATTTTGAATCAAATTAATTGAATCGAATTCCAATTCAAGTAAATTAAATCGACAATTAAATAAGACTCCATTAAATTGAATTAAAATTCAGTTGAAGAAAAAATGAGCTGCAAATTGGTGGAGAAAATATTGAAAATATGTTTGTGAATATGATCTTGGAAAAAAAACCTTTAAAAAGACACAAATCCAAAAATACATCTTTGGATGCCTATTTATTCAGGAATGGGCTATAAACCTTCAAGTTTGAAATTGTCCAAGTAATGGAACGTAAAGTTATCCTACCTAAAGCAACTCCAATGAATCCATCTTCATTAGAATTTTGATTTTAGTATATAACATGGACATTGTGTTTTCATGTGGATGAAGGTCATGGCAGGGGAAAAGAGGGGAGTAATTATTAAGGAAATAAAAAAGGTAGTCCATGAAAAGGTATTGAAATAATTATATTTTGAATTACAATATTACTTACAAAGTGGACCAATTGAAACCAAAGTCTTTGGATAAAGAATATTATAATTTTATTAATTAAAATATTAAATGCATTACAGAATCCAATGAAATTACAAGTCTACGACTAATTTCAGCATACCTCTTTGCATAGGCTAATAATGCTGCGAACAATATTGGGGGGCTATTAATTTTCTGATCTGCTGAAGTCATCAATGATCAAAGTGAAGGCAGGAACTTGGCAGGCCGTCATCGGTCAATACTTACCGACAGTTTATGTACCTCAAACAACCAATTACGCACAATTCACTTTGGATGATTGCAACTCATGATCCATCACAAAATTGAAAAACGAACAAAACAAAACAATAATATAGACTTAAAAACACTGGACAGCTCTAATCCTTTGGTATGTGTTATGGACAATTTGTTTGTACAGGTTTAACATAGTTAACACTTCTTAGATATAGCTGAGTTAGCTAATATTGTTTGTAGAAATTAGCATCTAGTTGTCAATTGAACCATTAATTAACTCACTCACGCTAGTTCCTGTTTTTGTCTGCGAGTTCAGTGTTTTCGTGGTCAATGTGGCTGACTTTGCAGAGAGCTTCAAACTAGGCAGGGAACAAAAAAATTGAGGTCCAAAGGGAGGACTAAACTGGGGAGGACTTTGAGAATAACTTTAACATATGTGGGTGTGTATGTATGTTCATGCGTAGGAGATGCGGTGTCGAAATTGACCATCTTTTCCAACCAAAAAGTCAACCATTTCTAGTTCGTGGTTCAAGCCCGCGGTCACTACCGTCTCCGCAATAGCCCACATTGCTCCTATAGCGATGTCTGCTCTTCTCTCCTTGGATAGATTGGCCTGTGCGACCTGCTGGATTCGCTCCAGAGTTCTTCGACATCGGTAGGCTTTGCGTAAATCTAAACTCGCCCCTAGTGCCTTGTGTGGAAGCACAACAGCGAGAAGCCCTTTAATGAAGACTCCGACGTAAGCACCACCGAGCTTCTTGCTCTCGCTCCGGTAAAGTTTTCTTATCTCGTCTTCCGTTAAGGTCCTCAAGTGTATTTCGTACTCGCTTTCACCCTGAAGTCCGCATGCTCTATCGACATAATGGGTCAGAGGGATACCAAGAGTTTCCTCCAGACCGTCTTCTGTGAGGTGATAAACTTCCACTACAGCCTTGCCAGTTAGTAAAGCTGCAACACCACTGAACGCAGCTAATGCTGATTTAGCTGCTACTACCGTTACAAGAACGCTTATGCCTGTTGGATCGACTAGAGCAAAGGGAGCGGCACAGACCGCAACCATCCCTGCTGCCACGCCACCAATGCAAGTAGCCAATGTCTTCGTGCCGTCCATATTGGTGTGCACTACTAGATCTGCAAACTGGTGCAAATAGCGAAGCTAACACCGGAAGCCGGATTCAATTGATAAATAGCTGATACTGTAATCAGCAGCAATCAAGACAGCTCAAGCTGCCGAGAACCCAAATAGTAGTACGCACGGGTGTGGAAACCGCAGGGGTCTGAGGAGCAAGAAAGAAAACGACCGACAACCGACAACGGAAGTCCTTCTACATGTGTAAAGAAACAAAAAACATGATGATCCAAATGTGGCAAGCGGTCACGGCCTAGATGCATGTAGGAGCCCGAGCACTCTGTAACGAGATCACCGGCATGCTGATCACGACCGCTGATAACTGCAGAAGCTGTGAGGTGCTTTAATCGAGTAAACAGGACTCTCGAGGCAAATCCCAGTTAGCTAGAAAGCCATGGCGCGAGAGTGGGATAAAACTTACTCTATAGATTGCCACAGGTGACTGCACCTGCTGCAGATAACTTGATCAACTGCCTGACTGCGACCTGCAACCACGGCCCTGCGAAAGTTGTCACTTCATCAACGTCAAAGGCATCGAAATGGAAAATCTATTTGCGGGAACAAACTCACCAAGGACATGATCGACGAGCAAGGAAACAACATTAAAGACGAAATTTTTTTTTGCACTAGAGTTAGATAACCTTACCGACAACACACCGTGGGCGCTGTAACCGAGGTAGCCGTCGACCAGGAGGACCAAGCCTGAAGCGAAGAGCAGAGTAGCGACGTGTAGAGCACTGGCAAAGGAGATCCGAACTGCAAGCGGGGTGCGTGAGGATCAAGAGGGCAATGTCAAGAGAGCCAGCAAAATCAGAACTTCTTGAGAACAGAGAATTAGATCAGACCCGAAAGGGTGAAAGCTTTGTTAAGGAGGTTACTAAACATGAAATATAAAATCATATTCAACATTAACATTATCAAATCAGAACATCCAAAACATGAGCTACAAAGAGAAAACTCAGAGCTAACGATGAAAAGAAAGAGAGGAGAGCAAACTTGAAGGAGCTCGTGCAAGCACTTGAATTGAAAAGGATGCCACAAACTTGAGAGTGCAGTGAAGGTCACAGAAGACTCACGAGAACGCCGTTATCTATTTATATATTTTAGGGTTGTAGACACGGGGTCACCTAAGCCCTTGGATATTTTCTATTCTATAAATTATTTAAGAATATAGATCTAATTTTTTTGGAAATTTTGACTTGGATAACCATTTCAATAATATTACTTTATGACATGGAAACAATTACCGCAGTACCTAGCCTGGTTAGGCACTAATTAGTTACTTTTTGAAATTGCCAAAATTTCTGAAAAATACATGCAGAATTCCAATATGTAGTAAAATGTCAATTTTTTTATAAAAACATTATTGCGAAACATGTTACATATTAGCTGACATAAAAGAATCAATTATTAAGCACCTTGGTGCCCAACCAGCCTAGGTACTTAGGCATGTTTTGAGTCCATGTTATGCACGTTATGAACACACTAAAGGGGTATGTAACGTATTACTGGGCATGTTATGTGAGGTTACAAGTGCAAAACATACCATATTATATGAGGTTACAACTACAAAACATGCCGGGATCTCACTTGAGAAAATATGGATGGGAAAATGGGCAGACTGGAGGAAAAAATAGCAGAACGACTTTTGTATTGACTGCATTCATTTCCTTTGGCCTGACTAATGTTTTTCGACTCCCAGTTGAGCCTTGCTGGCACCTTCCACCGCAGATGATCCCATTTGCTGAAGACAGGTTTCTTCAGGCAGGTAGTGGAGCTGACAGTACAAAGGAAAAATGCAGGCAATGCTCTACGCATGACGAAGTCTCACTTACCAAAGCCAAGGACTAAAAACAAAGTTGGCGTTAAAGATGGAAGGAAAGTGAAAAAATATACTGGATGAAACTTCATCACATCCAAGTTAAGTTAAAGAGCTCTTCGTGTCATTACAATGATTTAAAAGCAATGTAACATTAATTACAGTAATTAATTTCTTTTACTATAATAATCCAAAATATATAATGTAAAAATCTATGTTTTTAAAAAATTATTTAGTGTAAGTTATAACTAATAAATATAATCATTTGTATTTATTTATAAAAGTGATTCATTATGGATAATACTAGTAGAAAAAAACCTTAAAATAAAATGATTAATTTTTGGAATTGAAATATTAATTTTAGATTCCAAAACTAATAATTCAAAATTCAAATATCATATTTTAGTTGAAATAAGTCTTTGAATTTAAATAAAAATTTTCAGAATTAAAATGTCAATTTTCAGATTCAAAATTCAAATGTCAATTTTTAGACTCAATTAATACTTTTCTGAATTCAAATATTGATTCTGAGAATCCAAAATAATAATTTGGAATTGCAATTTCAACTTTCAAATCAATTTTTTTTTTGAATTTAAATTTAAAAACTCATTATTTAAATATTAATTCTTAGAATCAAAAATAATAATTTAGAATTCAAATATCAAAATTTAGATCAAAAAAGATTTTTTTAATTTAAATAAAATTTTAAAAAATTCAAATAAGTTTTTAAGGAATTAAAATAACAAATTTTAGATTCAAATCTCAAATTTTTAATTCAACTAATTCTTTAAAGAATTAAAAGAGTAGTTTTCAGAATTGAAATATAATTTTAAGAATCAAGTTTTTTTTTAAAAACTAAATGTAAAAATAGAAAACTGAAATATTCATTTTTAAATTCAAATAATTAAACAAAGAATTCCAATAAAAAATTTAAAATTAAAATTAAAATTTCTAGATTCAATTTTATATATATATATATATGAATTTTAGTAGCAATTTTCAAAATTGAAACATCAGTTTTAATGTTTAAATATAATTTTCAGTATTGAAATATCAGTTTTTAGATTTGAATAACAATGTTTAAAGTTCAAATATTGATTTTTAGATTCAAATTTTAAAAATTTAGAATTGGAATAACAATTTTTAGACTCAAATAATGATTTTTAATGAAACAAAAAAATCACAATGAAAATAAAAATTCAAATTCACATAAATTTTTCTTAGATTAGAATATCAATTTTTAATTTCAAATATATATATATACATTTCATAACTGAAAAATGAATTTTCAGATTTGAATAATAAATTTCAGAGTTTAAATATTAATTTTTAGATTCATTATATGAACAATATACATACATACACATACTTAATATACACATAAATATATTTTTTAAATATATGTAATATATCGTAAATTTAATTTTAATACATACATAAAAATACACCCCTATGTCATTGTAGAATACCTTTAAAATGTGATTAATTTGGTGATTATTATGACTAATGGGACATATCAATATATTCATGGATGAAAATAAACCTAAAAGCCATCCAACCAATAGGATGAAGTTTCCAATAATTGCATCATAGTTGTAAGAGTGACCAAAATATTTGAAATTTGATCTTATAGTTGTAAATATTCCCAAACTTAATCGCAAACATTTACAAGTTGCATGTAGTTGCAAATGAAATTACATTTTGGCTAATTTTTACTAATGTTTTGCTCCATCTTCAATGATTGCTTAAAGAATGCCAACTAGAAATATCGGTGTCTAATCATGTTGGTTCACAACTTGACCTTTTTCAAGTGTGTGTTGTGGTAGGTAGGTCAAGAAATGTTTGAATTCTAGATAACAATGCAAGCTCTTTTGGTGGATTATCATATGATATGGTGGTATTTGTTTAAGTGGTTCATCATTTGTCTAGGTAGCATTTTTTCATGAATGCACATAAGGAGCAGCACCAAGCCAAAAGATGTTCCATTCCCCAAACATGTAATGCATGGTAGGTACAACATGGGGTATACAAGTTTAGTTCTTTTTGGATTGCAACATTCTGCAAATGTAAACATTGGGTGCATTTTTGTTATTCATACACATGTTGTGCATAGGTTGTGTAACATTCAACATGACTTAGTGAATTGATTTTAGTATAATGCACATAAGGAGCAACGTAAACCTTCTAGAATTCAAGTTTTAAAACTATGCATGGATGTCAATGTTGGGACATGTTGGAAAGATAGTGTAGGCGTATGGCAACAAAGTTGCTATTGTCCTCTTAAATTGGTTGGGTTCTAGACTAGATTCAAAGAGTCTACTTGGAAATGATTGCACAACATTTGCTGCATTGGCTTTGTGCAACCGAGGGTTACATGCAACCAGCCAAAGTAACGGATATTACCATCAAATCTTCTTAACAAGATCAGACCAATACGAGACATTGCTCTTCTTTTGTGAAGATTTGTACAAGTAATTGGAATCCTTACTATTTTGGCATTATTGGTCTGGTTTAATATATAACTATCCACCTTTTATCACCTTACTTATCATAGGAATAGTTTAATGTAGTGGCAAACAAAGCATGCAAAGCTCACTCCTAGTGGTAATTTTGAGTGGGAATCTAGTGGGGCAAAAGTGGAAGTTTGGTGGGGCCATGATGGGAGTCTAGTGGGGCCATAGTGGAAGTATGGTGGGGACATAGTGGGAGCCTAATGCAGCCAAAGTTGGGTTCTAGGATGATGGGTTGCATTGGCAAATGGATAGGATATTACATATTCCTAATGAATTTTGAAAAGGTGCAATCTTGCTTGAAGATGTTGCATAAATGCATTTGGGGACAAGTGTTGTGCCATGAATGTAATATGAAAAGGGTGTGTTTTGCATGGAAACAAAAGGGGATGCTTGCTTATAGTTGATATTCAATGCCAATGTATAAAACAAGGCTAAAACCACCATATATGGTACATATGTTTTTGAGTTCTCAAATTCATGAGAACTTTCCAACCTAGATGCCACTAATCTCAAGGAAATAAGTAATGAACTTCTAGCTATCATGAAAATGTGCCTCGGAATCACAACTATTTGTGAAAGGTGCCATTTTGACATTTTTGGTTAATCAATTGAATTGGTCAAAACATGACCAATTCAAATCATGCGTGGTAGTTAATTCCCTTTAATAAAATCTTGAACATTTGGAGGAACCAAGCAAAGTTGGATGTCCTTAGTGATGTAAAATGCTTTGGAATAAATAACCTTTGTAATGCTAAAAAAATCAAACTACTATTGATGCAATGTTCCTAACCACAAATTGTATATTATGTTTTTGACAAGATGTAGACAATGAATATTTGTTGATGGTGGACTTGAAGCATTCATACGAGCATAAATTATCCATAAAAGTTGTTGATAATCATGTGCATTGGATTGTTCATTTATCATATTGGGTTTTATTCTTTTACTAGTAGGTATGCTATTATCCCATGTGGGTAAATTTCATCATTGAAAAGCACTATGCATCGTAATTTTGATGTTATATAGTGTAATATTTTAGTTGGGTTCTTATTCTAAAGTGCATATCAACATAATAGTTTATCATAGTGGGAGTTAGCATGGAGAGAATGGAGGTCTAGTTGGCACATGGTAAAAACTTAGTGGTGAAATAATGGTAGTTCAATGGGCATGTATTGGGGATAGAGTGATAGTTTAGTGGGCATGCGGTGGGAATTTAATGGGGACAAAGTGGTAGTTCAACGGCATGTGTGGTTGTTGCTCAAATTCATTGTTTGAAGTGGCCATAGGTATAGGAAATTTTGATGGGGTTTTATATGTGTGTAGGCTACATGGAATTTTTTGCAATTCGACAACTCCCATAACAGATCCACAAAGAACAAAGGCCTTAGACATCAAACTATGGAAGCATGATGAAGCTCGTGCAAATGCTACTAGGTTAAAGCAATATAAATGCCCTTGTCAAATATGCCTAGGTGTTTGGCTTCTGAAGTGCACCATAATTCAAAAACATTTGTTGGGATTTGGACAACACCTTCGCAACCAAGGTTGGACAAAGGTACAATATGCATGGTGTTCCCCACTCAAATCAAGTTATAATCCTATGGTTCATAGTGAATGATGCATGACTGTCAATTGCATTCATGTATACATTGAACTTAACCAACTAGAATGGTTTGAGAAGTTTGATTTGCATGTTTATGGTAGGGGGATCCTATGATTCATTTGATGAGGAATGGGTGGCAATGATCTATCAAGCAGATGGCCACCTAATAGACCATTTGATGGAAGCTTTTGACCTTGATGCAAATATGGACATGGCAAGATTGTTGAATGATGCATTTGTAATGGTAGACCAAATAGCATGAAATGCCCAACACAACCCCTTGTTGAATGGTGAACCTATAATACTAGATCACCCAAATGTGGGTGGACATGTTGAATAAGCCATTGAAGAAGATCAGTGGATGCATACTCCAACACGTCATGAATTAAGCAAGGCATAGAGCAAGAAGACCTAGCTCCCATGTTTAATGACCATGATGAAAACATGGGGCCTAGTGAGGTTGCATTTGAAGAAGCATAAAAAATTCCTCTATACAAAAACTTTAAAACTCTCAAACTTGTGTGCAACATTAATAAATTTTGAATTATTAGTGAACACATGGCACATCCAATTCTTTTATAAGTGAATTGTTGAGGTTGTTAAGGAATAACATACTACCAACCCCTAATACATTGCCAAGTTTTGAGTATGAAACCTCACACATGTTAAAGAAATTGGGATTGCCATATAATGTGATTGATATGTGCATCAAAAGGTGTATGTCGTTTAAGGGAGTCCATGCAAATGTGAACCATTGTGTGCATTGTGGTGAGCCTCGATATAGATGGGCCGGGAAGTCGAAGGTGGCAAGGAAGGTGTTTCGCCACTTCCCATTTGCGCCTTGACTAACATGGATATATGACACTCCTAACCAAGCAAAGTTGATGGTGTGGCGTCACCATAATCGCAACCAAGACAGGTTGGTACAACATGCAGCAGATTTTCACTAATGGAATTTTGTGGAAGCTCGCTAGCCAAATTTTACCATGGAGCCTTACGATTGGGACTAGCAACGAATGGGGTGAACCCATTTGGACTCCAAAGGTCTAATTGGTCCACATGGCCAGTGGTTATGTTGAATTATAACATCCCTCCATGGCTAACCACACAAAAACATTTTGTGATGTTATCCTTAATCATACCAGGCCTTTAGTCTGTAATGAATGAACATTTTGGTGTTTATCTAAAACCTCTATTGGATGAACTTAAGATATTATGGGTGGTTGGCATAGATGTATGAGATGTTAGGCAATCAAATGGGGAATCAACATTTAGGTTTCATGCAATACTCTTATGGACGATCCATGATTTGCCCGCATATGGGATTATTGTGGGTTGCACTACAAAAGGGTATTGAGGTTGCCCTTGTTGTGCAATGTTCCAATATTGGAAGGTAAAAAATTTTGTTAACATGGATCACATACACATTATATCCTTTTGGGTCAATTGTAAGAGTGGGAATATAGTGGCCAACTAGTGGGATTAGTTTGTGGCAGGTGTCTAATGGACGCTAGTGGGTGATTAGTGGGATTATGGTGGTTGT
>Ga0116227_10011876_pt1 | contig 14451 bp, 12 predicted proteins | sample S1TSphgellanicum_FD_89693 | JGI IMG/M metagenome (GOLD analysis project Ga0116227, IMG submission 89693) | Host-associated microbial communities from peat moss isolated from Minnesota, USA - S1T2_Fb - Sphagnum magellanicum MG | ecosystem: Host-associated > Plants > Peat moss > Unclassified... | reverse complement strand
TTCCCGCAAGGTAAATGGTACGATCTGTACAGCGGCGCGGTGCAAAACGGCGGCGAGCAAAAGATCATCCGTTTATCATCCTACAAATTACCGGTTTACGTTAAGCAAAGCAGTATTATCCCAATGCAATCCTTGGTACAGTCAACCTCGCAAAAGCCAACCGATACTTTGGTGGTTAACGTTTACCAGGGCGAAATACCAAACAAATACGTGTATTACGAGGATGATGGTGAAAGCTACGCTTACGAAAACGGCGGCTATTACAAACGCGCCATTACTTACGATCCTGCCAAAAAAGCCATCACGTTTGAAAAGGTAGAAGGCTCGGCAGCATCAAAATTCAATAACATTAAACTGATGCTGCATGGTTTTGGCCCATCATTAAAAGGCAAATGGAATGATGATTTTTCATCGTACCTAACGCCGATCTCAAAATTCGATCCGCAAGGCTCGGCTAACCCGGTTGAAGGGGAGAAGGTAAAGAGTATCGTGATCAAAAATAACAGTGCGCAATTTACCATCAATTACTAAGCAAGTATGAAATTCAGGATATCCATAGTTGTATCATTCGTTTTCCTTACGGGACATTTGTTTGCGCAGATCCCCTCCCTGGAGCGTGTTGAACCATCTTTTTGGTGGGTAGGGATGAAGAACCCTAAACTGCAATTGATAGTTCACGGTAACAATATAGCCGCTCGCGCAGTTAAACTCAGTTATCCTGGTGTTAAATTAGTTAAGATCAATAAAGTCGAAAATCCGAATTACCTGTTTTTAGATCTCGAGATTTCGGCTACAGCCAAAGCCGGTACCTTCAACATTGCTTTTACCAAAGCAGGCGAGAAGGAATTGGCCTACAAATACGTGTTGAACCAACGCGATCATTCACCTAACCGTGCGCAGGGCATAACCAGCAAAGATCTGATCTACCTCCTGATGCCCGACCGCTTCTCCAACGGAGATCCAACTAACGATGTGGTGAACGGCATGCGCGAAACCGGCTTACACCGCGATTCAATGTACTCCCGCCACGGCGGTGATATTCAGGGATTGATGAATCACCTTGATTATCTGAAAGAATTAGGCGTAACAACCGTTTGGATGACGCCTGAAGTTGAAAACGACGAGCCACATGCATCATACCATGGCTATGCCGTAACTGACCATTACAAAACCGACCCACGCTACGGTACCAACGCGCTTTACAAAGCCTACGTAGAAAAATGCCACAGCATGGGTCTAAAAGTGATTAAAGACCTGGTGCACAACCACGCCGGTACCGAAGGCTGGACCATTACCGATATACCCATGAAAAGCTGGGTACACCAATGGCCAACCTACACCAACAGCAACTTTAGGTATGGCGCCATACTGGATGCCAACGCCCCGGCTAAAGACCGCAGGCAAATGCTTGATGGTTGGTTTGATCGCCGCATGGCCGATATGAACGAAAGCAATCCCTATGTTCAGAATTATTTGACTCAAAACCACATCTGGTGGATAGAGTATGCCGGTGTTGATGGTTTTCGTTTGGACACTTACCCGTATAATGAGCCGGCTTACATGGCCGATTGGGCTAAAAAAGTAAAAGCCGAATACCCGCGCTTCTCCATTTTTGGCGAAGTGTTGGATAAACAAGTGGCCACACAAGCCTATTTTACGCAAGGTAATACCATTAACCGTGGCTTTGATACCCATTTGCCCGGCGTTACTGATGCCTCGCTAAAAGATGCCATTAACGAAGCCTTGAACGATAAAGAAAGCTGGGACGGTGGAGTGAGCCGCCTGTACATTACCCTTTCGCAGGATTTTATGTACCAGGATCCTTTGCGTAATTGCATCTTTTTGGATAACCATGATATGAGCCGTTTCTTTTCGGTTATAAAAGAAGACTTTAATAAATACAAAGCCGGTATGGCCATTTTGCTTACCATGCGCGGTATCCCGCAGTTGTACTATGGCGATGAGATCCTGATGAAAGGTGAATCGAACCCTGATGGTTTGGTACGATCTGATTTTTCGGGTGGCTGGCCCGGTGATAAGAGCGATAAGTTTACGGCCGCTGGTCGCACCGAAAGAGAGAACGAAGCCTTTAACTATGTAAAAACGCTGGCTAATTACCGTAAAAACACTCCCGCTTTACAAACCGGAAAGTTGATGCAATACATACCGCAAAAGGGTATTTATGTGTATTTCCGTTACGATGCCGCCAAAACGATTATGATAGCTTACAACAGTACCGATAAAACCGAGACACTGGCAACCGGGCGCTTTAACCAACGCACGGCAGGCTTTAAAAGCGGGGTAAACATTGTAAGCGGCGAAGCCTTGCCATCGATCGAAAACCTAACCATACCAGGTAAAACCACCCTGGTTATCGAACTTAAAAAATAAAGAGAGAATCATGATAAGTAACCAGATTCAGGCCGACGTGATCATTAATCATGATAAGTTTATCCCATCGGGAGCAAAAATATCGCCCTTGCGCAAAATTATGGAACGCCCAAAACTCACCTTTTGGCAAATCTTTAATATGAGCTTTGGCTTTATGGGCATCCAGTTTGGCTTTGCGCTGCAAAATGGCAATGCATCGCGCATACTGCAAACCTTTGGTGCCGATGTAGAGCATTTATCATTATTCTGGCTGGCCGCGCCCATCACCGGGATGATCGTTCAGCCCATCATCGGCCATTACAGCGATCAAACCTGGAATCGTTTGGGGCGCCGTAAACCTTACTTTTTAACTGGTGGCGTGTTAGCTGCTGTAGCTTTAATGTTTATGCCTAACGCATCGGTATTGCTGTTTTTACCCCCGGTTATTATAGGCGCGGGTGTATTGATGATCATGGATGCATCGTTCAACGTAGCAATGGAACCATTCAGGGCTTTGATTGCCGATAATTTGCCCGATAGTCAGCGGGGTTTGGGCTTTTCAGTACAAACCTTTTTAATAGGGTTGGGCGCGGTGCTGGGTTCATGGTTGCCTTACATATTTTCGGAATGGCTGCACATTTCAAAAACAGCGGCTCCCGGCCATGTACCTGATAATGTGATCTTCTCATTTTATGTAGGTGCTTTCGCGATGATAGCCTGTTTGCTGTGGACTATCCTTCGCACCAAAGAATATTCGCCCGAGCAATACGCCAGCTTCCATCCCGAAGAAACAAACCACGAAGAGCCAAAAGGAATCCTCACCATTTTTACCGATTTTGCCAACATGCCCAAAACCATGAAGCAACTGGGTTTGGTGCAGTTCTTCTCCTGGTTCGCCTTATTCTCTATGTGGGTATTCGCGGCTCCGGCTATAGCCCAGCACGTTTACCACGTAGCCGCCACCGATACCACATCAGCCACCTTTGCCGATGCCGGTAACTGGGTTGGCATTTGCTTTGGTATTTACAATGGGGTATCGGCTATATATGCGTTGATTCTTCCGGCCATAGCCCGGGCAACCAGTCGTAAAACGGCACATGCTTTTTCGCTTATCGCGGGAGGTATCGGTTTGCTGTCTATCTTCTTTATTCAAAATCCAACCATGCTCATCATCTCTATGGTAGGCATTGGCTTAGCCTGGGGAAGCATTTTAGCTATGCCTTATGCTATCCTGTCGGGATCTATCCCTGCTAAAAAAATGGGCGTGTATATGGGCATCTTTAACTTTTTTATCACGTTCCCGCAAATTATAAACGGCTTTTTTGGCGGCTGGATAGTGAAAAGCTTTTTTGGCGGACAAGCAATTTACGCCCTGGTACTGGCCGGCATTTTTATGCTTTGCGCGGCCGTATCGGTACTCTATGTTCAGGATGAAAAGGATGTTAAGTTTACTGAAACTAAAGCTTAACCGTAATCAATACCCATAAAAATACGACCATGAAGATCAAATATTTTATACTCGCGAGCTTATTTACCCTTAGCGCTTTAGGCTGCAAAAAATCAATGGTTGACGAAAACGGAAACGTTATCGATAACTCTGGTGGTGGCACAACAACCACACCTGTAACCAACGGTAAAGCACTGCCGGCCGGTGCTGTTGATGGTGTTACCTATATCAACTCGGGTACATCGGCTATCTTTAACCTGTATGCTCCCGGTAAAACATCGGTTAGCGTGATAGGTGAGTTTAACAGCTGGAAACCTACCACCATGAACATCACTCCCGATGGTACCCGCTGGTGGATTCAAATTGATGGTTTGGACGCGAGTAAAGAATACGCCTACCAATACCAGGTTGATGGAACCCTCAAAGTAGCCGACCCATACACCGAAAAAGTGCTTGATCCGGATAACGATAAATATATTGGTGCCGATGTGTATCCAAACTTAAAAGCCTACCCAATCGGCTCTACAACAGGCATTGTAAGTGTGATGCAGGCCAATCAGCCCGCTTATACCTGGAAAAATACCAGCTTTACCCGTCCGGATAAAAAGAAACTGGTGATCTATGAGTTGCATGTTCGCGATTTTATAGCTGCCCATAATTACAAAATCTTAAAAGATACCTTAAACTACCTAACCAACTTAGGTGTTAACGCCGTTGAACTGATGCCCGTTAATGAGTTTGAGGGTAACGATTCATGGGGATATAACCCGAATTTTTACTTTGCTGCCGATAAATACTACGGCACTAAAAATGACCTGAAAGCCTTTATCGATGAATGCCACTCGCGTGGGATGGCCGTAATTCTGGATATGGTATTGAATCATTCCTTCGGTTCATCGCCAATGGTGCAATTGTATTTTAACTCAACAACACAAAAGCCAACCACACAAAGCCCATGGTTTAATGTGGATGCTACGCACCCCTACAACGTAGGTTTCGATTTCAACCACGAAAGCGCGGCCACCAAATACTTCGCCAAAAACGTAATGAAGTTTTGGATGAACGAGTATAAAATAGACGGTTACCGTTTTGATTTGGCCAAAGGCTTTACCCAAAAAAATAACCCAACCGATGTTAACGCATGGGGTGCTTACGATGCCAGCCGTGTAGCCATCTGGAAAGATTATAACAATTACATTAAAAGCGTTGATGCTAATAATTTCTACGTGATCCTCGAGAATTTCGCGTCAGATCAGGAAGAAAAAGAAGAATCTGCCGAAGGAATGATGCAATGGAACAATTTGAACTACGCCTTTAACGAGGGCACCATGGGCTATGTTCCCACTGCCGATCTTACCCGCGCGTTTTTTCAGAGCTATACCTTTACCACGCCTGATAACCTGGTTACCTACATGGAAAGCCACGACGAGGAGCGCACCATGTACAAGAACGAGAACTTCGGTAACTCCAGCGGAAGCTACAATGTTAAAACCATTGCCACTGGTTTAAAACGCCAGGAGTTGGCGGCAGCTTTCCTGCTCAGCGCGCCTGGGCCTAAAATGATCTGGGAGTTTGGCGAACGCGGCTATGATATCAATATTGATGCGAATGGCCGCACCGGCGATAAGCCACCGCATTGGGAATACATGGCCGATCCGCTGCGTAAAGCCCTGTACAGCACCTACGCCAAGCTGGTTAAAATGAAGATTAGGAACGATGTGTTCAATACCTCGAACGTGCAATATGTAGCAACCGGAAGCATTAAATCTATCGCTCTAACCGGCACAGGTACCAATGTAATGGTGGTTGGTAATTTTGATGTGGCCACGCAAACAGGCGCCGTAACATTCCCCTCAACAGGTACATATTATGACTACCTTAGCGGGACAACCATTAACGTAGCCACCGCCTTAACCAGCGTAACCCTGCAACCCGGCGAGTATCATATTTACAGCTCCGTAAGGTTAAACTAACAGCTAAAAAATGAAGGTTTTTAAATGTTTATTGGTACTGGCGCTCATGGTGGCCACAAGTTGCAGTAAGGGTAGTTCAAACAACGAAGCCACCACAACTACGCCAACAGATAACAGCATTGGCTTACCGGCTAACTTTGCGAAAGGTGCCGATGTAAGCTGGCTTACGCAGATGGAAGCCTCGGGATATAAGTTTTACAATAGCGCCGGCGTACAGCAGGATTGCCTGCAGATCCTCAAAGATAAAGGCATCAATTCCATTCGTTTACGCGTTTGGGTTAACCCGACTGACGGTTGGAACAACAAAGCTGATGTACTGGCCAAAGCCATCCGCGCCAAAAACATGGGTATGCGCATCATGATCGATTTTCATTATGCGGATAGCTGGGCCGATCCCGGTAAGCAACCTAAACCAACCGCATGGGCAGGGCAAGATATCAACGCACTCAAAACATCGGTTTACAACCATACTTTAGATGTTCTGAATACACTGAAAATCAATAATATTACACCCGAATGGGTACAGGTTGGCAACGAAACCAACGACGGTATGCTTTGGGAAGAGGGCCGAGCATCAAAATCAATGGCTAACTTTGCGGCTTTGGTAAACTCTGGCTGCTCGGCAGTAAAAGCTATTAATCCGGCTATCAAAGTCATCGTCCACATCTCAAATGGTTACGATAATGCTTTGTTCCGCTGGATGTTTGATGGATTGAAAACCAATAATACCAATTACGATATCATCGGCATGTCGCTTTACCCATCAACCACCAACTATACCGATCTGGATAAACAATGCCTCACTAATATGAACGATATGGTTAGCCGCTACGGCAAACCCGTTATGATATGCGAAGTAGGGATGGATTACGCATCCCCGGCCATTAGCAAAGCTTTCCTTACCGATATCATCACCAAAGTAAACTCGGTAGCTAATGGCAACGGCCTCGGCGTTTTTTATTGGGAACCCGAGTGCTACAACTGGCAAGGTTATACCTTGGGTGCCTTTGATACATCGGGCAAACCAACTGTGGCAATGGATGCCTTTTTGATCAAATAGTACCAAACATTGCAGTAAATCATTAGTTTTGATACTGCATGTACATTACCTTTCAAAGAGTATCCTTTATCATACTTTGCGGTTTAATCACCGTATTCCTGTCGTGTAAACAAAAGCAACAACCAGCAGCTACTAAACAAGCTATTCCCGCGTTTGCTAACAAGCAAACAGTTGCCGTATGTACGCAGTCAAATATCCCCAAACGTTTTGCCTCTGCAAGCACGCCAGCAGATACGCAGCAAACAACTTCAGGAACGGCATCTCACAAAGGTATGGTATGGATCCCTGCCGGTACTTACCAAATGGGTGCCGATAATAAGCAAGCCGCGCCTGACGAATACCCCAAACACAAAGTTACCCTTGATGGCTTCTGGATAGACCAAACCGAAGTAACCAATAACCAGTTCGCGGCCTTCGTCAAAGCAACTCATTACATAACCACAGCCGAGCAAAAGCCCGATTGGAACGAAATGAAAAAGCAGCTCCCACCCGGAACTGCCAAACCGGATGAAAGCCTTTTAGTACCCGCCGCCCTGGTATTTACCCCACCCAACCATCCCGTTAACCTGAACGATTACGGCCAATGGTGGTCGTGGAAAACAGGTGCCAACTGGAAGCATCCGCAAGGCCCGGGCAGCAACATCACCGGCAAGGGCAGCTATCCTGTTATCCATGTTTCATGGTACGATGCCGAAGCTTATTGCAAATGGGCGCACAAACGCCTGCCAACCGAAGCCGAGTGGGAGTGGGCCGCACGCGGAGGACTATCAAACAATATATACCCCTGGGGTAACGAAAGCGTAAACACAGGTAAGATCAAAGCCAACACCTGGCAAGGCAGCTTCCCTGATAAAAATACCATGGCAGATAAGTATTACGGCTCGGCACCGGTAGAATCATTCGCGCCAAATGGCTACAAATTGTACGATATGGCCGGTAACGTTTGGGAGTGGTGCGCCGATAAATACGCGCCGAATTACTACAGCCAAACCGCCAACGCTAAAAACCCACAAGGCCCAACAAAGAGTTATGACCCCGACGAACCCTACGCCACCAAACGTGTAACCCGCGGCGGCTCGTTCCTGTGTAACGATAACTACTGCTCCGGCTACCGCGTATCCCGCCGCATGAAAACCACCGAAGATAGCGGTATGGAAAACCTCGGCTTCCGCTGCGTAAGTAATAAATAATTTAAATAACTCAGTAACTAATGGGGGGAAATAGTAGGTTTTAAATCTGCCTTTACCACCGCGTCATTGCGAGCGATAGCATGGCAATCCCCGACTGTGCAAGTCGATGATTGTGTTTGAACCCCGTATCACCATTTAATATAGGTGGGGGGATATTGTAAGAATATTTTAAAAAACCGTATCAGTTACTTCTCCAACATATAAATATACAAAATTTTCACCTCTTTACCGCTAACGGATTCTCATAATTATCACTCTGATCTTCCTCTACATTATCCAGGCACTTAAAATCCTTTTCAACCAATAAAAACAAACCGCCATCTTCTTTATTATTAAAGCCAACAAGTTCGGTGCTGGTCCAGTCGTCAGCTAAATGTTCAGGTACCGATAACGCGATGATGTTATTTTTAAAACTCACAACCAATTTATCGCATACGCTGCGTTCCAAAATATAAGTAAGTTTATCATCGCCAATTTCAACTGTTTCTTTGGCTATGCCTTCGCTGGCAAAGCGTTCAACCTCGCTGCGTGTTAAGCGGTAACGTAAAGAGTTATTGCTGATCCGTATTTTCATCTATGATAATTATAAGCCGAATAAATAGCTAATTTAGCCAATTCAATACCAATAACACAGTAATGCAAAAATTGTTGGGCGTAGTAATGTGCGGAGGCCAGAGCCAGCGGATGGGTACCGATAAGGGCCTGATAAAGCAGGGCGATACAACCTGGGCGCAGTTAGGCTATAACAAACTAAAGCAACTGGATATTGACGTACTGGTTTCTGTAAACTCATCTCAAATAACAACGTACTCAAACTTATTTAATACCGGAGATTTAGTTGTAGATGCCACGAATATTTCTGGCCCATTGAATGGGATACTAAGTGTACATACCCGGTATCCCGATAAGGATATGCTGATCCTTGGCTGTGACATCACAGAGATGGGTATTCCAACTTTAAAAGATCTGATAGCGGCTTATCTAACCAATTCCGGTCACGATTATTATACTTACCATAACAATGAGTTTTACGAGCCGCTTTGCGCGATATACACTGCCAAAGCCCTAACCAAATTAAAGCAAAGCGATTTAACCAATTACACCCTGCAAAAAATATTAAGAAGCGGTAACACTAACAGCTTGCAAGTAACAAATCCCGAAGCTTTCACTAACCACAATACCCCAATTTAATAACCGATATTTTTAACCGCCTGTTTACCCAAACGCTCTGCTAACTGGTTCAAATACAAACTCTCGGGCATAACCTTTTTTCCTGGTGAATCATAGATCCCTTCGGGCAATAAAGGAGCCGCTTTTTCAAACGGAATCGGTTTTTTATCATGATCGCCCTTGCTGCCAATTACCCAGTTGGCTGCTCCTGGTGGCTGCTGGTTCAAATAACTTTTGGCGATACAATTCCAGGCCACGGCCCAGCCAATAGCCCATCCATGTCCCGATCCCATTTCGCCCCGGTTCATAAAATCAATACCACCATCGGGCACCTGGCAATTATCAATCAATAAGCCTGTTGCCCAGCGCTGGTGTGGCTGTATCCAGCCATTGCCTTTAAAAATGCAGTTGAGCAGTACAATAGGGCCGGTAACTTTGGCTCCGGTAGCCATAAAAAACAGGTTATCGCCGGTTATATTGCAATGGTTAAATAATAGCTGGGCACCACTCGTGTTCAGGTCGGCAGGTTTGGCCGCGCCCTTGGTAGGCAGGGTGTGCGCCATGTTGATGCCATCCAGTGTAATACGTGAGCCGGTTAAGGTAATACTATTCACGGCATTGTATATTGAAACATCTTTGGCCCAGGCATCCCTAACGCCACCCATTTTAAACCCGCTGTAATGCGCGTCGGTAATGGCAACAGCCTGGTCGGCGCAGGTTATTCTCAAATTCTCTATGCCAATTTGCGATAGCTCTCCCGTGGTTTTGATCTTTTCAACCGTGGTATTGTTATCAGTATAGGTGGCATCATAACTATCGGTCAGTGGTATATCCAACACAATCTTTTTACCCTCAATCTTCCTGATCACCCTTTCGGTAGTGAGCACACCATTTATCCAGGTTTGTTTTTTACCATCACGCACCAAATTATCCATGCCCATAAAGCTTACCCATTTATCGGTAATAGGCTTGGTAATCCGGATGCTATCTCCCGCGGCAAAACCATTAGCATTATCAATATTAAAAGTATTGGTTCCGGATGCTACATAAGCATCAGTAATTTTGGCTTTAGCGCCCGTTGTTTTAGTGTTGGTACTGCCTTTCACCACAATACCCACATGCGCTTTGCCAATCATATTAATTATGGTACCATCGGTACCCTGACCGCTACCGCGTAATACCACACCGCTGGCGTTCAGGTTAATTTCCCTTTCGCAATTATAAACGCCCTTATTTAGTAATACCGCGCCGCGCAAACCATTAACAAGCGGAAGCCTGGCAACCTCATTAATGGCGTTATTAATGGCATCGGTATTATCACCATTAACCGCGCTAATGGTTACCTTAACGGGAACGATTGGCAAAGCCACGCCGCCGCCCATATACCCCGCGTCCGAAAAATCCATTATCCTATCACCCTTCTCCAAAGTTTTGTAACTGAGCTTCCCGTTGGCATCTGTATAAACCCAGCTACTTTTATTGCCTTGGGCATTAACAGCAGAAACATAAAAACAAACTAAAGCACACGCAGCAATGCGAAATAAAGATCCGGATACGTTCATGGTAAATAATTGGCTATAATTAACAACCAAATTATAAATTACTATCCTAAAATAATGTATGGAATTGGCCAATCAATAAGCCAAAATAGCAGGAGAGTTTCCTCAGTAACCTAATAACTCAATAACCATAACTAAGTCAGTTTAACCAAATACTGGTCGTACTCATCCTCAAACAAAACCTCAACCTTCCAGCCTTCCCGGGTAGCCAGATCTGTTAAAGTTTGCTGATCAATATATAACCATTTAAACCATTCCGTTTTCTGGTTTTTATATTCGTACTGGTACCACAGCTCGCCGTAATATTTATCGCCTTCCGGGATCTCATCCTCGTACAAATAAGCAATATCCGATGAATCGAATATAACTTGTCCTCCCGGTTTTAATAAAGTTTTAAAGTGCGATAAAAGCTTTCTTAAATTATCCAGATTGCCGGCCAGCCCGATACCATTCATCAGCAACAACAGCGTATCGTAAGTGCTTTCGCGGTAAGTAAAAATATCACTTTCAATGGTATCAGTAACGCCACGGGCTTTCATCACGCTAACGCCCATACCCGATATATCCAGGGCCCGCACATCAAAACCATGTTGCTGCAAAAGCAAAGCATGGCTGCCCGCACCCGCGCCAATATCAAGCACTTTGCCGCGGCATTGTTGTAAGGCTAATAATTCTAATTCGGGCATTTCGTCCGGATGCCTGTAAAAGGTATCAACAGGCATTTCCTCTTTGGGACCATACTGGTTATGTATCCAAAGGGTTTCCGGCGTGTTCTGATAGTAAAAATCGTGTAAGGCTTGTCCTAAAATATCTTTCATTACAATGCTTTACACGATTTTTTATAAGATGGAGAGAGCGTATAATTATTGAACAACCAACACGCCGTCGGCCATAATTTTGATATCCTTTTTAGGCTCAACAATGCTCGTGATCTCGTCTTTGGTTTTGCCCGCGTCGGCAGCATAGTGGCGCAGTTGCGCAACAGATGTTTCGCTAACTTTGGCAACACCTTCAACCACAACGTTTTTACCCACAATGTTTTGCGGCATAAAGTAAGCATAATCAGTAAACTGAACCATTATCGGGTTGCCATTAGCTTGTTTCAGTTTCATAAAACAACCTTTTTTGGTGCAAACCTCAACAACTTCGCCGCTTATCTTACCGTTATAAACCGAATCTTTACTTAAGGCAGTAGCCAAAACTGGTACTGCTATAGCTTTATCAGCCGTTACAACTTTTCCATAAGTAACGCCGGGAGCGGCAGGCGTAATTTTACTTTGCGCGAAACTTAAAGTGCTTATTAAGGCACATGCAACCAATAATAACGTAAATTTCATGCTGGTGATCATTTAATTAATTTTTTTCGTAAACATACTTTTGCATAGTATAATCGTCGGGATATTGTTTTTGAGCACTCAATTTTGCAGCTGTGTTGGTAGCTTTGCTCATAAATTCTTTCGCGGCAGTTTGTTGCTCATAAGTAAATTTTTGCATTGAAAAATCTTCAGGATATTGTTTGATAGCGAAGCGTCTCAGCTCCATATCATCTGTGGCCGACATAAATAATCTTGCGGTTTTTTGCTGCTCATAAATGAACTTTTGCATTGAGTAGTCTTCCGGATACTGTTTAATTGCAAATTGTTTAATTTCGGTGTCTTTTGCTTCAACCATAAAATCATATCCTGCTTTTTGCTGATCATAAACATATTTTTGCATACTGGCATCTGTAGGATATTGTTTTTTAGCAATTTCCCAAAGTTTTGAGTCAATGCTCTGAGCGAAAGAAGACGAAAAGAATAGTACTGTAGCAATAAACGTAAAAATTGTTTTCATAGTAAAATTATAATTGTGAATAAAAAAGTTACAAGGTATTTAAAGTAGGATTAAATTAATTGTTGAATTATTTATTCAATTATAACAATTAAATTGATCTTACTTTACGATAAAAGTAAAAAACTTTAGTTAACGTAATTATTGTTTTCCGTCTTCGCAGGATCTCTCGGTAGAAGATCCTGCACACTTTGTATAGGGTCGGTTACTTGTAGACCTTTCTTTAATATTATACCAAAAAACCTTGAAGATTTTGGTAAATCTGCCCCAGAGGGGCTACCTATTTGTAGAATTATATCGTTCTTGTTTTTTGACCCGGAGGGTCTACCCTTAACCGCAATATCACAACTGTGGTGATAAATAAATCACTTACACTATAATTCCCCAATAATGCCATATTTGTAAAAAAATATCCCTAAGCAAAATGAATCGCATTTGCCTTGTAGAAGATGAGCATAAAGTATCCGCCTTTATTAAAGCCGGCCTCGAAGAAAATGAATACCTGGTTAATGTTGCCGCGGATGGCGCCCGCGGAATGGAGCTGATCGAAAATAACAATTACGATCTGCTCATTCTGGATGTAATGCTGCCCGTGATCAGCGGTATCGAAGTTTGTAAAAAAGTACGCGCCACCAATCCCAACATTCCCATATTGATGCTTACCGCGCTGGGCGCTGTTGACGATAAGGTTGCCGGACTAAAAGCCGGTGCCGACGATTACCTGGTAAAACCTTTCCACTTTAACGAGCTACTGGCCCGCATTGAGGCCCTGTTACGCCGCCAAACCGCCGTCCGCTCCGAAACCGAGATCCTCAAATTTGCCGATCTGGAACTGGATACCGGCAGCAAAACCGCTATCCGCGCAGGCAAAACTATCACCCTTACGGCGAAAGAATACGCTTTGCTCGAACTCTTTCTCCGCAATCAGGGCAAAATTCTGAGTCGCCAGTACATTGCCGAACGTGTTTGGGGTATAGGTTTTGATACCGGCACCAACACTATTGATGTGTACATCAGCTTTTTGCGAAACAAGGTAGAAAAAGGCTTTGATGGCAAATTGATCCACACCGCCATTGGTATGGGGTACATCATGAAACAATAGCATGAAAATAAAGGACCGCCTTTCCCTCTATTTTACATCGCTCAGCATCATTATTTTGCTGATCGGGATTGGGTCGGTCTATTTTACTATCCTCGGTATTTTACGCACCGAGTTTATCGAACGTTTAAAAGACAGGGCAACGGTAGCCGCCCAGCTTTACCTGAAAGCCGATGAGATCCCACAGGATTCTCTGGCTGTGGTACGCGATAAGTATCTCGAAAAAATGCCTACCGAGATCATCCGGATTTACGATTCAAAAAACAAAGCCACATTTATCCCCGAAAAGGAATCGCACTGGGACGAAAAAACTGTGGAGAAAGTTCGCCATAACGGTCACCTCGAATACATGAATGGCGACCGCCAGGTGGTAGGTTTATTTTTTGAAGATAACCAGGGCGATTTTGTGGTATTGGCTTCCGCGCAGGATTCCGCCACCGATCAGCGTATGCAAAACCTGCTCGAAACCGTGGTTATTATTGTTTTGATCATCATCATCATTTGTTTTTTGGTAGGACGCGGAGTTGCCAGCCGCTTGCTTTCGCCGATAAACCAGGTGATCAGCCGGATGCAAACCATCCGCGCAAGTAACCTCAATATGCGTGTTGACGAAGGTGCCGGTAACGACGAGATAAGCCAGCTGGCCCGCAACTTCAACAACCTGCTCGAGCACCTGGAAAACGCCTTCGAACTCCAAAAAACATTTGTAGCCAACGCCTCGCACGAGCTGCGCACCCCTATAACCAGCATTAT
>Ga0116227_10011874_pt1 | contig 14453 bp, 16 predicted proteins | sample S1TSphgellanicum_FD_89693 | JGI IMG/M metagenome (GOLD analysis project Ga0116227, IMG submission 89693) | Host-associated microbial communities from peat moss isolated from Minnesota, USA - S1T2_Fb - Sphagnum magellanicum MG | ecosystem: Host-associated > Plants > Peat moss > Unclassified... | reverse complement strand
GTGGAACGCGCCGTACCGGAACGCGCAGCGGAACGTGCGCCGGCAGCGGCACCGCCGGCGGCCGCGAACGGCGCGCACGCGGGCGTGGCGGTCTCTGGGCGCTCCAGCTATGCGGCGCCGGTGCCGGGGACGCTCGTGCCGTTGACGCCGGCGCGCAAAATCATCGCGCAACGGATGGTCGAGTCGCTGGCGAACGCGCCGCACGCCTGGACGATGGTCGAGGTCGACGTGACCAAACTCTGGGCCTGGCGCGCCAAAGAGAAAGACCGTTTCCAGCGCGAGAAGGGTTATTCGCTCACGCTCTTACCCTTCTTCATCCACGCGACGGTGCAGGCGCTGCGCTCGCATCCGCTGCTGAACTCGCGCTTTACTGACGAGGGCATCGTCGTCCAGCGCGAGATCAACGTCGGGATCGCGGTCGGCCTCGATTCCAATCTGATGGTACCGGTCATTCGAGATGCCGACTCGCTATCGATCGGCGGCTTGGCGATTGCGGCCGGTAAGCTCATCGAGAAGGCGCGCAACGGCAAGCTCGGCCCGGACGAGCTCGGCGGCGGCACGTTCACGGTCAACAACACGGGAGCCAACGGATCGGTCCTCTCGAAGCCGATCATCAACGCGGGTCAAGCAGCCATCGTCACGATGGAAGCGGTGGTCAAACGGCCGGTCGTCATCGACGATGCGATCGCGATCCGCTCGATGATGAACGTCTGCCTCTCGCTCGACCATCGCGTGCTCGACGGGACGAGCGCCAACGCGTTCCTGGCCGACCTCAAGAAACGCCTCGAATCGATGGCCCCCGGGGGCGATATCTAGAGAAACGCCGAACCGACCCAGGTCGTGCAGATCCGTAAACTCTTTCGCTTCGAAGCGGCGCACGTGTTGCCGCACCATCCCGGAAAGTGCTCCCGGCTGCACGGTCACTCCTATCGGCTCGAAGTCGCCGTCAGCGGACCGTTGGCGGTCGCCGGGCCGAGTCAGGGTATGGTCGTCGATTTCGACGAGCTGTCGGCGATCGTGAAACCGCGCATCATCGAGCGCCTCGACCATTCCTCGCTCAACGACGTCCTCGCCAACCCGACCGCGGAGCACATCGCGCTGTGGATCTGGGACGAGCTGGAACCCGTGCTGCCGCGGCTCGTCGAGGTAGTCGTTTGGGAGACGCAGAGCGCCTGCGCCATCGTGCGGAGCGAAGATGCTCGCGCTCGCTGAGATCTTCTATAGCGTTCAAGGCGAGGGCACCTGGACCGGCGCGCCGGCCGTTTTCGTGCGGCTGGCGGGCTGCAACCTGAACTGCCGCTTCTGCGACACCGACTACAGCACGAAATTTTTCGCGACCACCGAGCAGGTCGTGGCACGGGTACGCGAACTCGGAGCCGCGTGTCCGATGGTCGTGCTCACGGGCGGCGAGCCGTTCGCGCAGCGCGAGAGCTCCGCCCTGATCGACGCGCTGCGAGCCGACGGGCGGCGCGTGCACGTCGAATCCAACGGCAGCATCGCGGTCACTCTGCCCGACGACGTGTGGCTCACGGTCTCGCCGAAAGAACGCTTGCAGCCCGCGATGGCCGGACGCGCGAACGAGGTCAAGTTGATCGTCGACGGACGGGTACCCGACGAGTGGCTCGCCGATTTTCGCGGACGCGCGATTCCGACGTTTCTGCAGCCTGAGGGCAATAAGCGCGCCAACGTCGAGCTTGCGCTCGCGGCCGCGAAGGCACGGCCCGGGCTCTTTCGCTTGGGCCTCCAAACGCACAAGTTCATCGGCGTGCCGTAAGGTGATTCTGGTCGTCTGCGCGTTGCCGGAGGAACTGCGTTTCGTCAGCGAGCGCGCGAACGTCGAGATCTTCGCGTGCGGGGTCGGCCCCGTCGAAGCCGCGCTCGGCACGGCCCGTCGATTGGCGGAGCGGCACTACGAGGCCGTCGTCAACGCGGGCATCGGCGGCGCGTTTCGGGGGCATGGCGCGGTCGGCGACGCCATGCTGGTCAGCGACGAGAGCTTCGCCGATTTCGGGCTCGAAGGCGCGGGCAAGTTGACGCTTCCAGGCGGCGCGACCCTGATCGAACGCGAGCGTTCCGACGCGGCGCTGCTGGCGCGTTGCCTGCCGCTGCGGATCCCGCTCGGACGCGGGCTCACGGTCGCGCAAGTAACCGCGACCGATGCCACCGCCGCCCGGCTGGCGGCGCGTTACCGCTGCGATGTGGAGTCGATGGAAGGGTTTGCCGTCTTGCGAGCCGCAGCGGTCGCACGAATACCGGCGTTGGAAGTGCGCGGAATATCGAACTACGTCGGCGACCGCGCGAAAGCCGAATGGAACTTCGCGGCGGGCGCGCGGGCCGCCGCCGTCGCACTGGAATCAATCCTCGATCGCCTGACCGGCTAGGAGCTTGGTGTGAATCGCTTTCCGCTCGTCGCGAGCTTTGCAGCCGCTGCGCTCGTCACCGCGTTCGCGCCCGCAAACGTGGGCGGCGCCCTGGCGCACGGGACTCAGGCGCCGAGCGCGACGCCGACGTCGGAGCCGACGGCCGCAGCGACCGACACCCCGAGCCCGACGCCGTTGCCGACGCTGCGACCCCACCACCTGACGATAACGCCGGTTCCGCTGCGGCCCCGCCGGCCGCGCCCGTCGCCCACGCCGACCCCGTCCCCGGAACCGACCGAAACGCCGACACCGGAGCCGACGCCCACGCCGACGCCCACCCATCGCCGCCGCGCTCTGCCGACCGCCGCGCCGACGCATCCGCCCACTGCCACGCCGACGCTGCCGCCGACCGCCGTGCCGACGCTTCCGCCAACCCCGCGCCCCACGCCGGTCCCGACGGTCGTCCCGAAGCCGCGAGCGACTCCGACGCCGGAGCCTTCGCCCACCGGCACGCCAACGGCGACGCCTACGCCGCGCCCGACGCGCGCGCCGCGGATCCGCGGGCACGGTGCGACGCCGACGCCCGAGCCGACGTCCACCCCGGAACCCACGCCTGCGCCGACGCTGCCCATCCCGACCCTCGCGCCGACGGGGCCCCCGATCACGCCGTACCAACCTTCACTCTTGCAGACGCTGAGCGATCCCAGCGTCCAGAGCATCGTCCATCGCCCGATTCGCCAGCTCTCGCAAATCAGCTGGATGGCCGGCACTTGGCGCGCCAGTAACTCGGAACACATCGGCGTGGGACGCATGCGCTACCTCGGGTTGAATACCTACGTTTTCGGATTCACGATGCACGGCCGCTGGCTCTTCGGCGCCGACGGTAAAGCGAGCGACTTCCTCTACATCACCTACGATCCGTTCGCGCATCGCTGGGTTCTCGCGCGGCTGCAAGGCAATCCGTCGTACGGAATCTGGCTTTCCCAAGCGGGATGGAAGGGCAATCGAATCGTTTTCGAAACCACATTATCGTACGCAAACGGCCACGCTTATCACCGTCGCCTCACCATCATCCATAAGGACGCGCGCACTTTCGGCATCTACGACGAGGAACAGCTCCCCGATGGGTCGTGGACCGCGGACGATGCCGTGGAATTGACCAAACAGCTATGATCTCCAGCGCTACCCTCTCGCTCGCTTACTCGCCATGCCCGAACGACACGTTCATCTTCGCCGCCTGGACGCGCGGTATGTTGACGGATGCGACCCCGGTCGCGGTCGTGCTCGACGACGTCGAGGCCCTAAACGAAGCGGCCCGAGCCGGGCGTTTCGTGCTCACGAAGGTCAGTTACGGCGCAATCCCTTATCTGCTCGAGAAGTATCGCATCCTACGCGCGGGCGGGGCGCTCGGCCGCGGCTGCGGACCGCTGCTGCTCGCCCGTCCGGATGCGGACGGAAACGTGCCGGCACTCGCCGATTTCAAGCCGCACGCGCGCATCGCCATCCCGGGCGCGATGACGACCGCCTTCATGCTCCTGCGCCTGGCGTTGCCGATACCGATCGACGCCGTGCCGATGCGCTTCGACCGGATCGTCGACGCGGTCGCCCGCGGCGAGGTGGACGCCGGCCTGATCATCCACGAGTCCCGTTTCACCTATCAGCAGAGCGGGCTCGCCGCGGTCGCGGACTTGGGCGCGTGGTGGGAAAGCGAAACCGGCCACCCGATTCCGCTCGGAGCGATCCTGGTTCGGCGCGACGTCAGCGACGATGAGGCGCGCCGGCTCGACGAAACGATTCGAACGAGCCTGGCCTACGCGCGAAGCCACGACGCGGCCGTCGCACCGTACGTGCGCGAGCACGCTTTCGAAATGGACGAGAGCGTGATGCGGGCCCACGTGGGCCTCTACGTTAACGACTACTCGATCGACGTGGGCGAGGACGGCACGGCCGCCGTCCGGGAGCTCTTCAAGCGCGCGGCCGCCGCGAACCTGATCCCGAACGTCACGCCGGAATTCGTATAGCGCGCCGTAGCGCGTAACCGAATCCGGCCAGCGCGCAGGTGAGGACGGCGAGCACGAGCCAGTTGGCGAGCCCGCCCGTCGCGCCGCCGCAAAATCCGCTAACGCCGCGCGTCAGGGCCAGTCCGAGTTGCGCGAACGCATTGCGCGGCCGGCCGTCGAGCGCGCTCGCTGCGGCGGCCACCTGATCCGGCGTCCAGCTCGTGCCCTCGATCCGGTCGGCGACCCGCCCACGGGGGTCCAGCAGCACGAGCGTTTCCCCGTGCGCGAGATCGCCGTCGGGCAGGGGCGTCGCTTCGGCACCGAAACGCCGTTCCAACGCGATGACGGCGCCGGGCGGCCCCGTCGCGAGCGTCCAACGGGCCGGGTTCGCACCGAAAATCGCGCCGTAGCGCGCGAGCACGGCGACGGTGTCGCGCGCCGGGTCCACGGTTATCTCGACCAGACGAAGCTCGGCCGGACCGGTAATCGCCGCTAACCGGGTGAATTTGGCGGAGATCAGCGGGCACTCGCCGGCTTCGCGGCAGCGCGTGTAAATGAACGCGACCGCCGTGGCCGCGCCCTGCCGCTCCCCGAGCACGAAGCGCCGTCCGCGTTGATCCCGGAGCGCGACCGCCGGCACCGGATCGCCCACTGCCAGCAGCGGAACGAACGGCGTCGGCAGCCCGCTCACCACGTGCGCATGCCGGGTGCCAAGAAGTGCGGCTGCGAGAGCTGATCGTGAATGGGACCGACGTAGGCCAGCACCGCCAGGCCGATCGCCAGCACTCCCCAACCCACCAGCTTATCGAAAATCGGCGGCGTCGGGGCGGCCGCGTCGTCGACCGGCGCGAAGCTGAACTGCGGCCGCTCGTCGGCGACCTCATCCCGGAAGCGCGTCCCGACCGCCACGATCACGAACATCAGAATGCTGATGAAGAGCAGTGCGCCGCCGGCCGCCGCCGTCACCATCTCCGGATGCCACGTTTGCGCGCCCGCGGCGCCGAAGTACGTGACGTCGGAAGTGCGGCGCGGCGAACCCAGCAGGCCCGCGATATGCATCGAAGTCGACATCAACAGCATGCCGACGAACCAGACGTAGGTTTGTACCAGAGCGAGTTTCGGAGCAAAGAGCTTGCGGCCCGTCAACGCCGGCACGAGGCCGTACGCGGCGCCGATGAAGCTCAGCGCGACCGGGCCGCCGACGGTCACGTGAAAGTGGCCGACGATCCACATCGTATTGTGGACGAGCACGTCCATGCTATACGACGTGTTGACGATGCCGCCGAAGCCGCCGAAGATAAACAACAACATCCCGAGCGCCGGACCGCTGAACACCGGATTGCCCCACGGCAGCCAGCGAATGACCGCGAGAAAGCCGCGTTTCCCTTGCTTGCGCGCCGCGATCTCGAAGCTCGCGAAGATGGCGAAGGCGGTCATGAAGGACGGAATCACGACGGCGTACGTATTGAGCGCGTGCAGCCACTTCCAGGTCGCCGAAATTCCGGGATCGAGGAACTGGTGGTGCAGTCCGACCGGCGTCGAGAGCAGCAGCAGCATGATGAACGAGAGACGCGTGAGCGAGTCGCTGAAGACCGTGCCCTTATAGGTCGTCGGTACGACCGTGTACCAGATCAGGTACGCGCCCATGATCCAAAAATACACGAGCGGATGGCCGAAGTACCAGAACAGCATGCGGGTCAAACCGACGTCGATGCCCGACGTCCAACCGAGCGACCACGGGATCAGCAGCAGCATTTCTAGCACCACGCCGAGCGTGGCGATGATCCACATCACGAAGGTGGTCGCCGCCAGAAACGCGGGCAGCGGGATGCGCGTCTTGGCGTTGTTCTTCATCCACCAGGCAACGTTGAGGAAGATGTCCGCGGCGATGAACCACGTCCCGGCGATCAAGAGCGTGGCGCCGAAATAGAACGAGGGGTGCGCTTTGAGCGGCGCATAGAACGTGTAGAGCACGGTCGCGTTGCCGCTGACGATCGCGATCGTCGCCATCACCGTGCCGAAGAGCATCACCGAGTACCCGATCCAGCCGAGCCGCACCGAACGCACGCGTGGGATGGAACGATAGGTTGCGAACGTCAGTAACCCGGTTATGAAAAAGGTCGTGAAGACCAGCGCCATCAGGACACCGTGGGCCGTCAGAACCCGGTAGTAGTCGAATTCCGCCGGCATCACGATCCAATTCGCGCGCGCGAACCCCTGCAGCAAGCCGAACAGGGCGCCGAGCGTCAAGGCCGCCGTCGCGGTGTAAATGTGCGCCAGCACCAGCAAGTTCTCTTTCGCTACCGAGAACCGGATCGCGAAATCGGACGGAACGTCGATCCGGCCGGCCAGCATCATTTCACCTCGACGGAACCGGCCATCGTCTGATGCGCGACCCCGCAGTATTCATTACAGACGAGCAAATACGTCCCGCGTTTTGAAAACACGTGCGACACGGTGCTGACCCAACCCGGCTCGACCATCGTATTGACGCCCGTTTCCGGAATGGAGAACCCGTGCACGACGTCCGTGCTCGTGACGTAGAACGTTACCTTCGAGCCGACCGGAACCGTCAGATGCTGCGGTTCGAACGCGAAGATGTGGGCCACGTAATACGCCTCATACGCGCCGTCAGCGAGCTTGTGCAGACCGGGCTTATCGAAGGGCGGCGTCTGCGCGACCTTGGCGGGATCGATCGACTGGATGTGGCTGGGTGGAACGAACCCTTCCACGACCGCCGCCGTCGTGATGGTGGCGAGAAATACGGCGAGCATCGCGACGCCGAAGGCGATCCAGATCTTCTCTGCTTTGTGAACGTGCAACGGCTTACCACCTCGCCTGCAGAAGTGCGAACATGCCGAACCACCCGATCACGATAAGCGTGCCGAGTATGAAGACGAACGTAAGCGTCGCGGGCAACGGTTCATCCCCGCGCGGCAGCAAATTGCGTGACATGCCGGCCAGCCTAGCCTGGCGGCATGAAGGCCGCATGAAGGAGGGCCTTCACGTTTTCAGTGCCGCAAACGCTCCGCGCCGTTTCGATCCGATGAGCGAGCGCCGGATCGATCGAGCGACGATCATGCGTTGCGGCAGATCGCGCATCGAACTCGCAGGCTATCAGGCCGGAGTCCGGATTTCGTAACCGCCGGTGAAGATCTAGCGGTCGCTTACGATTTGTTGGCCGGGCAACCGGACGGTGAACGTGGCGCCGCTCATGGGCGTGCTGCGAACGTCGACGCTACCGCCCTGTCCTTCGACGAATTGCTTGACCAGCGACAGACCGAGGCCGCTGCCGTCGTGCTCGCCGGCGGATTTTCCGCGAAAGCCAGCCTCGAAGATGCGCGGCAAATCGTCGGCGGCGATCCCGGGTCCGTCGTCGTTCACCGTGAATTCCAGGCAGCCGCCCTCGCGCCGGCAGACGACACCCACGCTGGCCATCGCCACGGCGAGATGGTTGCGCATCTCATGCACGACTCGCCTCATGCGACGAACTTATACCCCACGCCGAAGACGGTCAAAATATGCCGCGGGCGGCTCGGCTCGCGTTCGATCTTGTGTCGCAAGTTGGCGACGTGGCGATCGAGCGTGCGGTCGAAAACCGCTCCGACATCGGTCGAGATCCGGTCGAGCAACTGCTCGCGCGTGAACGCCCGGCCCGGTTCGCGCTCGAGAACGTCGAGAATGCGGAACTCCATCGGCGTCAGGGCGACGGGTTTCCCGCACACGCGGACTTCGTGACCGGTGCGATCGATCTCCAAATCGGGCGGCGGCCCAGTCGCCACGGCTCCGGCCGGCGAAGCGTACCGGCGTGAGCGGCGCAGGACGGTCTTGACGCGCGCGACGACTTCGCGCGGGCTGAACGGCTTGCCGATATAGTCGTCGGCACCAAGTTCGAGCCCGACGATGCGGTCGATCTCGTCCATCCGGGCGGTCAGCATGATGACCGGAGTGTCGCGGGTTTCACGGATGCGCCGGAACACCTCGGCGCCCGAGACCTTCGGTAGATTGAGATCCAGGAGCATCAAATCCGGCGGGGTCGCGGCGGCGCTCTGCAGAGCGGCTCTCCCGTCGGCAGCCTCTTCGACGATGAATCCTTCGCTGCGCAAATAGGTCGCCAGGACGTCTCGAATCGCGGCTTCGTCGTCGACGATCAGGATTCGTTGCTGGGTCTCGTCGATATCCACTTTATTAACCCGCAGTTGCCTCTAGTGATCAAGGGTTTCGACACCGAGCCCCCAAACCCCGGGCCGAATATGCAGCGACCGCAGTTTCTCGCTCGCGCCGTTGCGGCTTTCGCCGGTGTCGCCTGTGGAGCGAACCCGTTCCGCGCCGCGGCGGAACCGTTGCCGGCAGCCAACGTAACGCTCGGTGATGAAGTTTTCCTACAAACCACGTACCGGGAGCTAAAGGGCCGAACGGTTGGAGTCGTGACCAACCAGACCGGCGTGACGTCGTCGCTCGAAACGGTCGTCGATGCGATTCGCCGTAACCCGGAGATCGCGTTACGCGCTATCTACTCCCCCGAACACGGCCTGCGCGGCGACCAAGCGGCCGGCGCCTACGTGAATTCGTACGTCGATCCGCACAGCGGACTGCCCGTTTACAGCCTTTACGGGGCGACTCGGCGACCGAGCGCCGCGATGCTCGAAGGCATCGACGTGTTGCTTTTCGACATCCAAGACGTCGGCGACCGCGCGTACACCTATATCTCGACGCTGGCCTACGTGATGCAGGCCGCGAAGTCGCTCGGCAAGAGCGTGTGGGTCCTGGACCGGCCCAATCCCGTAGGCGGCGCCGTCGTCGAAGGGCCGGTACTCGATCCGCGCTTCGCGTCGTTCATCGGGCTCTATCCCATTCCAGTCCGTCACGGCATGACCGTCGGCGAGCTGGCCACGATGTTCAACGAACGCTTCGGTATTGAAGCGTCGCTGCGCGTCGTCGCGATGAAAGGGTACACGCGGGCGATGCTCTGGCCCGACACGGGACTCGCCTGGGTCCAAACGTCGCCGAACATCCCGGAATGGGACACGACCCTGGTCTATCCCGCGACCGGCTTGATCGACTCGGCCGGAATCAATAACGGCACGGGGTACACGAAGCCGTTCAAGTACGCAGGCGCCTATAAGCTCGACGGTCTCAAACTCGCCGACGACCTCAACGCGCGGCCGATTCCGGGGATTCATTTCCGGGCCGCGTCCTGGACGCCGATCGCCGGCTTCTGGCAAGGCAAGACGCTCTCGGGCGTCGAGCTGATCGTGACCGATCCGCGCGCCTTCCGGCCGGTGCGCACCGCCGTCGAGATCCTCGTCGCCGTGCGCAAGCTCGCGCCCGGCCTGCTGACGATCGATGGCGCTGCGCTCGACCGGGATTGGGGCACGGACTCACTGCGCCGCGGGCTCGCCGACGGCCTCGACGCCGACGCGATCTTGCGCCGCTGGGAGCCTGCGACCCGAGCCTTCGAGGCCGCGCGGCAGCGCTACCTGATCTATAGTTAAACGGGGGGACCCCGGACTTACGACTTAAACGGGGGGACACGTCCCCCCGATCCCCCCGCCGCGCCCTTCGACAGGCTCAGGGTGACATCGACCCTTCGACAAGCTCAGGGTGACCGCACCCCGTTCGTCACCCTGAGCCTGTCGAAGGGCCGCGGCTCTCCACCGGCTGGCCACCTTCGCGTGGCGCCGTGGCGTTAGGCCCAGGAACCGCGGCGGGCGCGTGCAAAGCGCATTCGGGCGATGGAGACTTCGTCCGCCGAGCGACTGCGCGAGCGACTGAGCGCCGTGCTCGGTGCACAGGGCATCCTGACGTCGCGCGAAGACCTCGGCTCGTACGCCTTCGACGCGTTTTGCGAGGATCGGCTGCCCGACGCGGTCGCGTTGCCGCGGGACGCGCGCGAGGTCGCGGCCGTCGTTCGCATCGCGCGCGACTGCGGCGTGCCGATCGTCGCCCGCGGGGCGGGCACGGGATTGTGCGGCGGCGCGGTGCCCACCGCGGGCGGCGTCGTTATCTCTTTTTCGCGAATGAACCGGCTGCTGGCCCTCGATGCCGCGAACCGCCGGGTCCGCGTGCAACCGGGCTACGTGAACCTCGAGCTTTCGCGAACGGTGGCGAGCCACGGCCTTTTCTTCGGCCCCGATCCGTCGAGCCAGAAGACCTCGACGCTGGGCGGCAACACCGCGACCAACGCGGGCGGACCGCACGCGCTCTCGTACGGTTCGATGAGCGCGCACGTGCTCGGCCTCGAATACGTCGACGGTGCGGGTGAAATCCAGCGCGCCGACATCGATGATGCGGGCTATGACATCACCGGCGCGCTGGTCGGCAGCGAGGGGACCCTCGGCATCGTGACCGCCATCGACCTGCGGCTGCTGCGCCTGCCGCGCGCCATTCGCGTCTGCGTGGCCGCGTTTCCCGACGTCGAGAGCGCCTCGGAGACCGTCTCCGCGGTCATCGGCGCGGGCATCTCGGCCACGGCACTGGAGATCATGGACCGCACGATCGTCGGCGCAGTCGAAGCGCACTATCACGCGGGCTACCCGCTCGACGCGGGCGCCGTGCTGCTGCTGGAGATCGCGGGCGAGCACGAGGACGTCGAATACGCCGAAGGCGCGATCGCCAAGCTGGCTCGCGAATTCGGCGCGCTCTCCTGGCGCTCGGCCGCGACGCCGCGCGAACGCGACGCCTTGTGGGCCTCGCGCAAGGGGGCGGCGGGCGCGCTCGGACGCATCGCGCCGAACTACTACATTCAGGACGCGACCGTGCCGCGCACGCGATTGCCGCAAGCCGTGCACCGCGTCAACGAGATCGCGCGCGATCACGGCCTCACCGTCGGGAACGTCTTTCACGCGGGCGACGGGAACCTTCACCCGTTATTGCTTTTCGACCGGCGCGAAGCCCGCCAAGTCGCGGCCGTCTCGTCGGCCGGTCACGACATCCTGGCCGCCTGCATCGCGCTCGGCGGGACGATCAGCGGCGAGCACGGGATCGGTTACGAGAAACGCGAGACGTTGCCGTACGTTTTCACGCCGGAGGATCTGGCGACGATGCAACGGCTGCGCGACGTGTTCGATCCGGCGCGGCACTTCAATCCCGACAAGATCTTCCCGAGCGGCGCCGTCTGCGGAGAAGTGCGCGCGCCGCGCGACCCGGTCGCGGCCGGCGCCTGAACGCGTGGTCTCGACGGACCTCGACACCGCCGCGTTCGCCCTCGACGATCGGCGTCCGAAAGCGGCATTTGCCCCGGCGACCGACGCCGAGTTCGCCGCCCGGCTGCGCGCGTGCGACGCGAGCGGCGAAGCCGTCGTCTTGTTCGGCGGCGGCACGCTGCAGGGGCTTGGGTTCGTGCCGGAGCGCTACGACGTCGCACTCTCGTGCGCTCGGCTCGATGCGGTACTCGAGTACGAGCACCGCGACCTGACGATCGCCGTCGGGGCGGGCTGCACGCTCGCGGCGCTCGAGCGCCGCTTGGCCGCGCACGGACAATTCGTACCGCTCGACGCGCCCCGGGCCGCCGCCGCGACGGCCGGCGGCACCCTCGCGGCCGGTTGGCTCGGGCCGCGCCGCGCCGCTTACGGAAGGCCGCGAGATTTCGTCATCGGCACGACCGTGGCGCTCGCCGACGGCACGCTCGCGAAGTCCGGCGGCATGGTCGTGAAGAACTCGACCGGCTACGACGTCACGAAACTGTACCTGGGGTCGCTCGGAACCTTGGGCGCGATCCTGCGCGTAAACTTCAAGACCTTACCGATTCCGGCCGCGCGGCGCCTCGCCATCGCCCGCCTGCCCGAAGCGACGCGGGCGCGCGCGGCGGCGCACGTCGCGGCGCTGGCGGTCGAACCGGCGGCCGCGCTGATCGTACGCGGCTTTGCCGACGAGATCGACGGCCGCGACGGGGTCGACGGCCGCATGCTGCTGCTCTTCGAAGGCTCGGAGCGGCTCGTCGCGCGCGCCACCCGCGAACTTCGCTCGGCGCTCGGTTCCGCCGGCGTCCCCGAAACGCAACTGATCGACGCCGGCGCGGGCGCCGCGTTCGCGCGCATCGTCGACGCATACGTGACGTCGCGCGGCCGGCGTTCCGCCACCTATCGCAGCGGCGGCCTGCCGAGCGACGCACCGCTGCGCCTCGAGGCTTTCGCGCGCGTCGCACGCGTCAACGAACTCGAACTCGAGAGCATCGAAGATGCGCGGACGGGCGACGTGATCGCACGCGTGTCGGCCGCATCGGAAGAGGCTTTCGCGGAACGGCTGATCGCGTTTGACGGCGAACGCCGGACCGTGCTGTCGGAAGCTCGCGTCGTCGCCGCGCCGGCGGGCGCGCGGGCGCGGCTCGACGTCTGGGGCGCGCCGCCCGCATCGCTGGCGACGATGCGCGCGCTCAAAGCGCGCTTCGATCCCAACCGCACGCTCGCGCCGGGCCGCTTCATCGGCGGCATCTAATGACGGGACGCTGAGTGCCGACGCTCGCCCAAGTCGAAGAACAGATCTTGGTCTGCGAGGGCTTTCGCGTAACCTTGACGCCGCTGAAGCCGAAGACGAAGCTGCTGCCGTCCTACGACTTCCGGGTGATGGCGCCGCAAAAATGGCGTATCTCCGACTGGAAGACCGCGCGATTGGGCGCCTACCTGACGCTGGTGCGGGCCGTCGCGGTGCACGGCGGCGACGGCAGCGAGATCAAACGCGACCTTCAACTCGGCCACGTGCGCGATTCGTATTACCTCGCAGCGTATGGCAGCATCGCGCCGCTCGTTCAGCAACCGTAATATGTAGGAGTTCCTATTAACCCGCCGGACGAAGCCGCCGGCAAGGTTCCGCACCCTTGCGGCGGTAGAACCGGCCATGAGCGAGCAGCATTCCAACGGCACCGTCACGCGCGTTCCGATTCCACGCGATCGCGAAAACGATTACACGGCGGAGCAGGCCGCGCGCCGGCGGGAATTCGCCCGGGAGAAGACGGGCGCAGACTTGCGCAACGTGGCACAGTACTCGTTCGATCCGGCGCTGGTCAGCGGCAACACGGAGAATTTCATCGGCGTCGCGCAGGTGCCGATCGGTCTGGCCGGCCCGTTGCTGATCAACGGCGAACATGCGCGCGGCGAGTTCTACGTTCCGCTGGCGACCACCGAAGGCACGCTGGTGGCGAGCTACAACCGAGGCATGCGCCTTCTTTCGGAATGCGGCGGCGTCCGCGCGACGGTCGTCGAGGAATACATGCAGCGCACGCCGGTCTTTATTCTCGAGAACGCGCTCGAAGCGCGACTCTTCGGCGAATGGCTCGAAGGGCAGTTTGCCCAGGTCAAGGCGGTCACCGAAACGACGACGCGCGTCGGGAAGCTGGTCAACATCGGTCAGTACGCGGTCGGCCCGCTACGCTATTTGCGGTTCAATTACACGACCGGCGACGCCGCCGGCCAGAACATGACCAACAAAGCGACGCTGGCCGGCTGCGAGTGGATCGTGGCCAACTATCCCGGCAACGCCCGCTATCTGCTTTCCGGAAATCTCGATACCGACAAGAAGCACTCGAGCGCGAACATGATCCTCACGCGCGGCAAGCGCGTCGTGGCCGAGGCCGTCATCAAACGCAGCATCCTGCAGAAAATCATGGGCGTCGACACCTACGACCTCTTTCACAATCGGCAGATTTCGCAGGTCGGCTCGTTTCTGGCCGGTTCGGCCAACAACGGCGCGCACGCCGCGAACGGCTTGACGGCGCTCTTCATCGCGACCGGCCAGGACGTCGCCAACGTCGCCGAGTCGCATGCGGGCATCGTCTACACGCAGATGCTCGACGACGGCGACTACTACTGGTCGATCACGCTGACGTCGCTGATCGTGGCGACCTACGGCGGCGGGACGGGCCTCGCGACCCAGCGCGAGTGTCTTGAGATGCTGGGATGCTACGGCAACGGCGGCGCGCATAAATTCGCGGAGATCTGCGCCGCGGTCGTGCTAGCGGGCGAGACCTCGTTGACCGGCGCGATCCTGGCCGGTGACTGGGTCTCGAGCCACGATGCCCTCGGCCGCAACCGGCCTTAGCGTTCGGCTATCGGCCCTTCGCTTTCCCTTCGCGTACCTGACGTTCGATGAAGGGATC
>Ga0116227_10011873_pt1 | contig 14453 bp, 5 predicted proteins | sample S1TSphgellanicum_FD_89693 | JGI IMG/M metagenome (GOLD analysis project Ga0116227, IMG submission 89693) | Host-associated microbial communities from peat moss isolated from Minnesota, USA - S1T2_Fb - Sphagnum magellanicum MG | ecosystem: Host-associated > Plants > Peat moss > Unclassified... | reverse complement strand
GCACGAACATTAAGCCCAAAGTAGGTTAGCTCTTTTCTCCCACAACTAAGAGCCATGTAAAGTGTATCTAGTAGGTACCTACTTCAGTTATTGGTGTGCTTGGCACTTCACCACCCACAAAGGCCAAAAGAAATGTTTCACACTCTACTTGCTACCTAGTGTGGAAGAAGAACCTATGTCTCATAGGCGTACACTTTTAAATAGGGATATATGCTGGGTATTTAGCTTGTCATTTTTGCCTATAAGGTTTTTTTCTTTGCATTTGAATTTTGAAAGCATTTTCTCACACTGCTGATGTTTTCATCATTCAAAGACACCTTCTTCCACCGTGCCCATATCAAACCTTTGGGAGGGCATACTCATACAGAAATAGGATCCCACACAGCTTTGTGACATCATTCATTCATTTATACTATGATGTACAAAACTCAGATGTGATCAAATAGGTCAACTTTTATGAAGTGGATCAGTAAGCTCATTGCCCACCGCATTGTGGACGCTTGGCATGTCATCTCCAACTAGTAAATGGTAGAAACTCAGTGGTGAATTATAATTTGGAATTGGATTATGGGGAATTTTTATGAGGATGATCATGATCGATTCCTTTGTGCGAGGGAAAATATTAATTGGTAGTTTTCATATTATTTTTCATTTAAATTTAGATTGCAATATCTATTTATAAAGGAAGGTTGTTTGTTTGTTGGGCCCTACCCCCACAAAGACTATCACATTGGATCCAAGTTTTGAAAGTTTTATTTTATTAGAATCAATTTCGAATTAGGTGATTTGGTTTTTTTGCTGGAAATGTTTAGATTGTTTAAATTGAAATGAGTTTTTTGGTGTTCAAAGCATGAACACAATAGGTGGATTAAGGAAGAAAATTTAGGGATTTTTTTAAGTGTGAAAAGGTGATGGTGGCAATTTTTTGGGTTCTGAAATTTGTTGTTGAGGTATCGGGTTTGTGTGATGAACCTACTTGTTGTTTTTGTTTTCGTTCAAAGTGTTGTTGTTTTTGTTGTTATCGTCATTACACTCCTTCCCCCTTGCTTGCTTGCATGTCATCAAGTCCACCCACCATCACCATTGCTATTAGAAATAATAGTTTGTTTATTGTTTGTTGTGCTTTTATGCTCTATACTCGCAGGGACAAAAAACAGTGCATGATGTAAGCACTCTTTCTATGTATGGCATCTCTACCTTGGTTGTCAATAAGAGTCAAAAATTCATGACGTAACATAAGTAGTTCCATTGACCAAGATTTTAGGAACAATGGAAGAAAAAAATGCATCCAAAGTGGATGCAACAACGACAACAACAACTATTGCAACATTCACACAACAACAACATGAGTGCCAAAAGTTCGATGATCAACATTTACACACTTTAGTCACTCACCAAGAAGAAATCCTTGACAACAATGTAATTTGGCTTTAGAAAAATTGTATCAATGTGTTTTTCAATAAATGGTAGAATGTTTATAGCTTAGGGTGGAGCACCAAATTAAAAGTTGTTTTTGCGAACAAAGTTGATGCTTCCATGTAGAATGTGGATGGAATAGTTGTTTACCAAGTTAGTTTTTCTCATGGTTAGGTTTTTCTTCTCACGTTCTTCCTCCTCCTATACCTTTATTTAACATTACAATTGTATTCATCATAAATTTAACATTTCATGATTTAGGTTGTTTATTAGGTTTTTTTTTCTCTTTGTTAGATTTTCCTATGGTTAATTCTTTTCTTTCATGTTCCTCCTCCTCCTATAGATTTGTTTAACATTACAATTTATACTCATCATAAACTTAACATTTCATGCGTTAGTAATAAAAATCATGCAAAATTCGTTCATTTGTAATTTGTACATTTCATACACTGATATCATGCATTGAAAACACATTTGACATGCATACTTATAGGAAGATGCAAAATTTGTATAACATTCGTTCATTCGTAAGTTCATACATCATTTATCAACACATTTATATGTGTATCAAACGTGTTTTCAACTTATGATGTTCATGTATAAAATGTACAAGCCTATGAATGAACAAATTTCATATGATTTTCATTATTAATTTGACACATGTTAGATTTATGGTGTAAGACCTAATTCAATCCCAATGTGATTTGATTTACTTCAATGACATCCAAAATTCTTCTTGATGATTTTTATGTGAGATGCTAGTTAGTTAATGAATCCTTGGTTACAATAATGGGTGATGGATTTGCAAAGACATTCAAGTATACATGTTCGAGTTTCAAACAAATGACAATTAATGTTACCAACCAAGAACCTCATAAGGTTTTGTGCCACATTTGGTTACCCTCTCTTTTGAATTGGTGGCCAAGCATAAGAACAACAAGGGCAAAGACAAAATTAAATAAAATGGCACATTTGACCACAAGGACAACAACAATGAAAAAGATGACAACAATAATGAGAAAACTACCAATGAGAAAACAAACCCATCATGTTGTCTGTACTTTTTAAACTCTTAGGAACTTATATATATTGAAGATGGGAAGGTAGTCCTCAACATAGCCCATTTTTTGGGAAACATTTTTTCATCAAACTACAAGAATAATTGTACTTTTTTTTCCACACAATTGAATATTTTGTCACAATTTTTCTCATCTCCACCAATTTGGAAAAGAAAGTTAAATCTTGAGAACTTTGTAATTGCCTACAAGGAAGTTTGGTTCTAACATTGTAGGTGTTTTGGTTGGTTGAAATTTTCCAACTTAGAAGGTTGATTTGTATGTGGCTTCAACAATCACCCAAAGAAGTGGGAATAGGGTAGGTGTTGCGAATGTTGTAATGTAATGTTCAATCGGATTCATCTATGGGGAGGATGGATACGTTTCCATTTATGAATATGAAGGAACAAAAAAGAACTACATGAAAGTTCAGTCAACTAAAGTGGATGAAAACAAAGCTCAAGTCTATGGATTAGTTTTGTCACTTGTTAAGGATGTTTTGATGTGCACCATGGCCAACAATACTTTCACCTACTTACCTTATCAACAACTTTACTTCCTTTCAACTAATTTGATTCCAAAATAAATGGTTATTGAGGTAATTGTTGTTGTGCCTTTGGACTACTTTTGTGATGTACTTTGATTTCAAGTTACAATGAACATTACAAGGTTGTGGATTGCCAACAAAGTTGCGTTCTTGTTGGCCCTGCCCCCACAAGGACTAATACTTTGGAATAAATGTAGTAGTTTTGTATTTTTAGAATTGATCAAATGTTCTCATGGTCTCTATCTTGTTGTGTATGATTATATATGGCAAGAACACGATTTAGATTAATTATTCAAAAGAAGTGTTTGTCAATGTATTGGGTCTTCTATGTAATTCTTTAAGATATTTTTAGATGAATTGTATGGTCTTAAATCTTTTTCCATCAACTATGTTTGTTGCTACCATTGGTGGTGGCAAATGTCAATAGAAAGCAACATGATGATATCAAAAATCGGATTATTACTTTCAAACCAAATTTTTTGGTTCATAGTTAGTTGTAAGTGACATCTAGCAATGATGTTCCAAACAATATCTAGGGAATAGTGACTTGATGAAGTTCCTTGTTTTTACCCTCCTACATGTGTGCACATGGGCTAGCCATCGAAGTTGACAATAAAAAAGGTGCACACACCTTATTTGTTGGTCCTACTTGAGGTGGATTGCATGTGGGATAAAGGTTGTGACTAGTTCATCTTTTAGTAATTAATTATTCAAACCTCTAAGTGAGAAAATTTAGGAAGCCAACCAAGTCTTTAATGTTTGCATGCTATAGATCGTGAAATACGCTCACATTATTCAAAAGCTAGGTGTCCTTGCCCAATTCAAGGTATAGTATCATTTTTTCCCTTTTCAATGCTTCAATATATGTGGGAAAAAAGGTTGTTACAATGTGATGGTGGTAATGGTGTATTCCTAAACCTGATGTTAATGATGTATATATATTGATTACAATTTTGAAACTTGAACTAGATCCATCTAACTATCTCGCATTAGCTACATGATTTCAAGATCCAAAATATAATGGGATCATGTGATGCAAAATTTCCTATCAAATTGAAGGGGCTAGCATACGCCCATGGACATTTTTTTAATGTAAGGATTAAATCTTATGATTATTTGTTTGCCCCATTTAAAAGAATCTTGGCCCTAAGGAGGTCAAGTTTCCATTTTACTATAAAAAATGTGTAAAAATATGTAGGGTGTAACTTATTTTTAAAAGTAAAATTATAATTTATTTAAAGGTATATAGGGTGCCAATAATTTATTTTGAAAATATACTTAGAATATACCTAAAATATGCTAAAAATGTGTTATTATTAAAAAATATCCTTTTGTTTCAAATGCTTCCTAAAATATGCAAGGAGTGACCTCCCCAAGTTCTTAATGTTGGTTTTTGGTTTTTATCAGCAAAAGGTTCATGTAGTTTCCATCAGAGGTGCTTGAAATTTATGAGACTGATGTTTTTGAACCTTCACACAAGGTTCGCTTGAACATGTGGAAAGTTTTTCATGTAGGAAAAAGGTTTTTACACTTTGCATTTTTGTCGATGTTTGCACTTCATGGTGTTGGATTACCATCAAATATGATGATATATATTATCATTCTTAGGTCATGCAAAACCCATTTCTTTTTGTCCATTCCAATGTCTTTTTCTTGATAACCTATTTTGGGTTATAATACAAATTTGATTTGTTTCTAAGATTGATTTATAGAATGAAACAACCTAAGATGGTATTGTTCATTTTGTCTCTGGTAAGATTGTTATGACTAATGCAAAAGTATGTTTTTTTCCTCATCACATTTTGTTTGTTTGTTTTAAATTTCATTATTGTGTAAGGGGATTTGTTTGAACAAGCTCTAGGTGTGTGATCAATGGGTGCAATTTGTGTATTGCATACACATATTTTGCCATTAACATATTATCGAACATATCAAGTTGTGTGTGATATTTAAGGTGAATGATCACTAATAAAAAAATGGGGTGTAATTCATTACCATAAATCACTATGGGACCTTAAAAATGAACTAAGTTCATTACACTTTAGTGATTTCATCATGATTAAAGTTATTTCACTATAATATCACCGTGTAAACATTTTGTTTCACTACTAGTTGACATAATTCACTATTATAATTTATTGTGATAAATAATTTTTTTTTTTTATGTTGTTGTTTTGAATACGCTATGTTACTTTGTGATATACATTATATTATTTTAGGTTACTTTAGTTATTCTAACTTATGCCTTAAATTAATATAAATTATTATACCTTAAACTATTATACATTATTTTACTTTAATGTATCTTAACTAGCTTATTATAGGTTTTTTACTTTAAATTATTCAAATTATTTTATTTTAAATTAATATATGTTATTTCAAATTATATTTTAAGTTATTCAAAGTCATTCTACTTTATGTTATTATAAGTTAATTTATCTTGAGTATAATGATTTTAAATAATTAAAAATAAAATACAATGACCTAAAGTAAAATAACCTAAAATAGCCAATAATAGTATATGAAAAATAATTTAGAATATCCTAAAATAAAATACCTATCAATAGCTTAGAATATCCAATAATAATTTATAATAAATCAACCACCAATAGCCATTAATAAAATAACCATTAATAGTCAATAGAATAGTCATCAATAACCACAATAAGATAACCACCAATGGCCTATAATAGCCACTAATGTAATAGCCACAATAGCCATTAATAAAATAGTCAATAATAGCCATTAATAAAATAACCATTAATAGAACATCCACTAATAATCATTCATAGAATAACCATTAATAATCACCAATAAAATAACTACCAATAGCCATTAATAGCCACCAATAAAATATCCACAAAAAGCCTATGGTAATATAACCTAAAATAACCAATTATAGCATAAAATGAAATAGGTTTCAATCGCCCAAAATAACCAATAATAGCCTCACATAGTCAAAAACACCTAATATGAAATAACTTAAAATTAAAAAAATATATTTTATAATAGTTGCAAATAACCTAAAGTGAAATAGCCTATAATAAACAAAATAACATAGAATAGTAAAAAAAATTATACTAGTTGAAAATAGTTTAATGTGAAATAACCTAAAATAACCAAAAGTAACTTAGAATAACTGAAAGTAACTTAGGGTGAAATAATTAAAAATAACCAAAAAAACTAAGAATAGCCATAAATAACCATAAATAATGAAAGGTGAAATAACTTGGAACAATGAAAAATAACCGTAGAATAATTGAAAATAGCCTAACATAAGTAATATTATTATATTAACAAAAATCTTATCCATTTATTAAACATTTTTTTTCCCAAAATAATGGTTATTGAAATGTTATTAAATAATGATATTTTTTAAAAATGTTCAAATGATTTTACACTCTCAAAAGGAAATAAATGTAATTATGTACATTATTGAAAAAAAATTAAATTAAAGTTTAATCATTTCACTTGGACTTAAAATATAAATTTTCAAATTTTATGTTTTTTTAAGAAATTAATTATTTGATAAATAAACATTACTACAAAAGTGGGTGCAGTTCATTAACGTATATCATTATGGGATCTTAAAGGTGAAATGAATTCATTACATTTTAATGATTTCACCATGGTTAAAATTATTTCATTATAATTTCACTATGTAAACATCGTGTTTTGGTACTAGTTGACATAGATAATTTATTATAATAAATAAATTTATTTCTATGTTATTTTATATATTTTATATATGTTACTTTATAATATATCCTATATTATTTTAGGTTACTTCAGTTATTTTAATTTATACCTTATGTTATAATAAGTTATTATAGGAAAATATATATGATTATACCCTAGATTATTATATGTTATTCTACCTTAAGGTATTTTAACAAACTTATTATAGATTTTAAGTTATTCTAAATTAAATTATTCAATTAACCTTAAACTATACCTTAAGTTATTTTATTTTAAGTTAATATATGTTATTTCAAATTATACATTAATTTATTCAAGGTGATTATACTTTATGTTGTTATAAATTATTTTATCCTAAATATGATAACTTAAAATAATTTAAAATAAAATATAATGACCTAAAATAAAACAGCCTAAAATAATTAATAATAGCCTATGAAAAATAATTTAGAAGAACCTACAATAGAATAACTACCAATAGCCTATGATAAGATAACCTAAAATAAGCACCAATAAACACTAATAGAATAAACACCAATAGGCACTAATAGAATAGCCATTAATAACCACCAATAAAATAATCATCAATAGTCATCAATAGCCACCAATAGAATAGCCATCAATAGCCAACAATAGAATAGCCATCAATAGCCATCAATAGAATAACCATCAATAGCCACCAATAGAATAACCATTAATAGCCACCAATAACTTCTAGTAAATTAACCACAAATAGCCATTAATAACCACCAATAGAATAACTACTAATAACCATTAATAAAATAACCATTAATAACCACTTATAAAGTAGCTACCAATAACCATTAATAAAATAACCATTAATAACCACCAATAGAATAGCTATCAATAACCATTAATAGCATAGCCATTGATAACCACTAATAGAATAATTACCAATAGCCATTAATGGCCACCAATATAATAACTACTAATAATCATTAATTGCCCCCAATAGAATAACTATTAATAGCCATGAATAACCACCAATAGAATAATTACCAATAACCTTTAATGGCCACCAATAGAATAACCACTAATAGTCATTAATAACCACCAATAGAATAATTACTAATAGTCATTAAAAATCACTAATACAATAATTATTAATAGTCATTAATGGCCTCCAATAAAATAGGTACGAATAACTATTAATAGTCACCAATAAAATAGCTACCAATAGCCATTAATAGCCACCAATCGCACCAATAAAATAAACCAATAACCACCAAAAAAATAGCCACCAATAACCATATATTAGAATTGCTTAAAACTGTCAAAGAAAATATAGGGTGAAATAATTTACAATAGACTAAAATAATTTAAGGGAAAATAGTCTATAATAACTTAAAATTGTCAATAATAACATAAGGTAAAATAGCCTTCAATAACCAAAAGTAATCAACAATAGTTTCACATAGTCAAAAATAATTTAAAATGAAATAGTTTAAAATAGCCAAAAGTAATTTATAATACCACAAACAACCTAAAATTAAATAATTTATAATAGTCGAATATAGCCTAAAGTGAAATAGGTTGAAATAGCCAAAAGTAATTTAGAATAACCAAAAGTAGCCTAGGGTGAAATAACCAAAAATAATAATTTTTTAAAAAAATAACCATAAGTAGCTATAAACAATGTAGGGTGAAATAATTTAAATTAATAAAAAGTAGCCCTATAATAGCTAAAAGTAGCGTAACATATGTAGTATTATTATATTAACAAAAATCTTATCCATTTATTAAATTTTTTTTAAAAATGGTCATTGAAATGTTATTGAATAATGATATTCAAAAAAATATTATTAAAATGATTTTACACTTTCAAAAGGAAATAAATCTAATTATGTATATTAATGATTTTTTTGAAAAAAACTTGAATAATTTCATTTGAACAAAATTTCAATAAAATACAAATTTTCAAAGTTTATGTTTTTGTGATGCTTAAAATGAAGTATTTGGGTAGCAACTAGTCCCCATTCACTACAGGATTGACTAGTTTCAACATGGTAAAAATGTTCAAATTCATTCAAAATATAATAAAACCTATAATGAACTACGACACATTTTGGTGTAATTAAAATGCAATGTAACACATTATTACAACAAGTGTGTTGGTTTGATGGTAAGGGTGTTTGCTTCCATTCTAGACGTTAAGGGATCAAACTTCACAAATGGTGTGTTTATGGTCAACAGTGCTAAGTTGACCAAATATTCTCTTATGTAGTTCCTTAGAATAAATGCCTACTTAAGTTGATTACATGACCTATGTGCCTAAATTAGGTTTTTAACCTAACATAAGTAGTGACATGTCAATAATTCATATGCTGAAAATCATGATTATCAATAATATTAAATATTCCATTAAATATTAAATATTGTAAATTTAATTGATTTCTATGTTATTTAGTTAATTAACTAGCAAATGAAATGGTTTGGTAAATTTGTATTTCATTTGAAAATAACCTCGTTTCACTAGGTAATAGTGGACCAATTCATTGTTCATAACAATCGATCCTTATTCATTGGGGGGTTGACTAGTTTCACCATGGTAAAAATATCCAAATTCATTCAAAATTTAGTGAAACCCATAATGAACTAAGATGCATTTTGGTGTAATGGATGAAATATATAAGGCTTTTGAAAACATCTACCATGCGTAAAATAGTTCTATAATGGTAAGTTTGACCACTTCATTAATTTTTCTAAAATCACTTCTCCATGGAATTGAAATATTTTCATTATGTTGTTTCAAGGCTACGAAAATTAGTAACAACATCTATTGCTTTTAGTGGGGTCATTGCTATTTTGCTCTCTAAGATTGACAAAATCAAATAATTGGAAAAAAAACTAGAAGGGAAATTTGTTTTGAGCCCAATTATAAAACTAATCAGTTTTGTTCTTTCAAAAGTGAGAAGTCAGATCCCTTAGTTTAGGGTGAGGGTAGCTCAAAAACATGAGGGTCAAACCATCTAATGTTGCTTAAAAGCTAGGATGAAAGTAGCTCCACAAAATAATGAGTTAAAAGGTTTTTTTGTCATAGTTATAAAAAAAAAATCTTATATGATAGTTTTGGTAAACTATAATATTATTTTAGTTTTACACATCTTTGGTGTTATATTAAAATTTTGGAATTGGATTTTGGACTTTGGGGTGCAATCACAATCCAATGAGTCAAAAAGGGCATCAAACCACAAAGAAAAATAATTAACATTGGATAAATATTTATGTTTTTCCATTTAAAGCCATGGCAATCATGGTAAGTTTTTTTTTTTTCATTCATATGAATGTCAAGGAGTTCAAACCAAAAATTCATTTGATGAAATTTTAAGTTTAAGTCTTGATTTAGGATCTTTAAAAGTGAACAACACATTGAACAAGAGTCAATTTTGCAAAGGACTATCAAAAGGACTCATATAATAAAAACACATTTGATAAGAAAAAAATTAAGAGGATAAAGAGCTATTCACCACATTTAAACGACATTTAAACCTTAAAATAAATGGAATTGTAAAACTTTGAAAATCCAAAGAACTTTCCAAAATTGATTTAGAATTTTAGAAGTTCAAAAGTCCTTTGTGACACATGAATGGGGTAAAATGTACATGATGTATTAAGAAATGTTGTAGTTTATTATACAAGAAAACATAAAAATGTAAAAAACAAAAACTTAGTTATGATTTGAAATTGTTATCATTTTTAAAGACAAAACATTGAATTTACAAGGAATTAGGACACTTTCAAAAGTTCATATTTATTCAAAAATGATGAAAAAAAAACATGTCATGTACTTGGATAACTATAAACATTTATTATGACAAGTTGCAAAAAAGTTGTTCCAAAATTCATTCATATGAAAAAAACATTTTGGGGAAAAAGGACATATAGTCCTTTTTTATAGTAATCTTGTTGGTCCATTATATCATGTTTGGACCCTTTGATATATTCAATATTTGAATTTAAGGTTTCAAATATTTGGATTTTTGAGTTTTTGATTTTGGATATTTGGATATTGGATTTTGCACTAAGTAATACAAATGCTTTTGGCTAGTGATGAATCAATGGGTGTTTGGGGTTTGAATGACTAATTTTTTTTTGTAATTGTTTATACATTATTTGTTTTGTCAAAATTAAAAACTCAAAGCCATTTCATATTTTTGTGGTTATTGGAGTGCTTAGAATTATAAGTAAGTTTTTAATTTATGTATGTTATGTTGCATTTGTTCAAAGAAAATGTTCATATTCAATTGTCTTTTGCATTTGAATGTTTTCATTTTTAATGATGAAAAATATTAATCTTACAAATGATTTTTTTTTCTTTAATGAAATTATTTAATTTTCATTTGATGAATGTTCATTTCGTGCATTGGTCATTCAATGATTTCATTTTCTTAATCAACATGCATTAATGTTTTCAATTACAAAATATGTTATGTGACTTTAATAAATTACAATCACATAAGTGGCTCAAAATTGCAACAATAATATTCTTAACGTGATTACACATGTATAAACACATATATGCACATACATTCAAATAAATCACACAATAATATATGTATTTGTATACATACATAAATGCACATGTAGAAGATCTTATCTATTGGTAGGGCCAACATGTTTGTGACGCCTTGTTTGTAATGTTGAGATGTCTTATACCATTGTAATTGCCATCACATTTTTGGTACCATTGGAAAGCCTTCAATGAGGAAGAGTTCACGAAGGTAGTTTTGTAATGTTTAAACTTATGATGCAAGAGTTATTCAATATTGAACAATTTGTTATTGAAAACTAAATAAAAGAAAAATTAAAAATTTTAGGGAAATTGGGGCACGTTTTTCGTATTGTTGGAAAATGTTAAATGAGTAGGATTTTATGGAGGTTAATGTTTTGCAATTTTTACACTTAAGGTGTGGGATATATTGAACTTTGAATACTATTTGGAAGGAGAAGTTAGTTTGGTAACAAGTTCACATTTGGGCCAATTGCACATGCCACACTAGTAAACTTTAAATTCAAAACTTGATATTGGATTGATTGTTGTGATTAATGATCATATTTAAGTTGGGAAGGTGAATTGTGGTTGGTTTTTATTGAGGTGTATGGCATGAGCTTTTAGTGGAACAACATTAAATCTTGTTTCATTTTGTTGTCCTTTTTGTGTGAAGATAAAACCATTATTTTTTAAATTTTGTATTTGAATTCTAGGTTAAGATTTGTGTAGATTTTATTATCATATTCATGAGTATTGTGATAGCAATAAAACTTGAATTAACTTTGTGTGCAAAGTATATAACATGAACTTTTAGTGGAACAATAGATCAAATCTTATTTTAATCACAATATTTTTGGATTTGATGAAAAGGAAATAATATTTTGAATTCTCATAGCTCCCAAATTTCAATGATAGGTTTTTTGGTAAAAATAAACTTGACACAACCAATTATGTTCTTAAATTATCATGACCATAACCAAGGTTGGGGCATAAAAAATGATGCAAAGTAAAAGAACATCTTAAGACTCATGCACATTCTCAAAAATGTGTGAAATTGCAAAGGAAGAAAATCCAAACACTTTGAAATGATAATCAACTTGGGAGTTGTCCTTTAGTAGTCTAAAATCTTTGAGTAAATATGCATGTAACGAACATGGCTCAAATTTTCCAATATACCATTAAAAAGGTTTTGAAACATAGGTATCAAAAGTGGGTTTGACTTATCCATTTGGAGCTATGAGGTAAAAGTTATGGTAAAAAAATAGTTGAAAATAAGATTCCTAACTATTAAAACTTGACAAAAAAAAGTTAAATGACCTTTAATAGAAACTTGTAACATACCATTATTTGTTTTTTTTGAAAAATACACCTTTGTGATTCAAAAAACTTTTCCATTAAAGCTTGTGAGGAAATCATGAGCTTGTAAAGTTGTAAAACTCATAATTTGGCAATTTCAAACTCTTCAAAAAATTTAGCCATTTCACTATGTCTTCCATCACCATTCATGAAATATATTACATAAAAAAATGGTGGTTTCCTCACAAGTTAGGACCATGTGAACATATTGAATCCATTAAAGCAAGTAAATGATCCTTAAGGTTGGTTCCATTTGCATTAATATTAACCTTGTAATAACCACATATTTGACTTTTATAAGAATTAATTTGTAGTTATTAGTCATATATTAAGATGTATTAAGCATAGATTTGACTTTTATAAATGTTATTTTAAAATATTTCTATTAATAAATTTGTATTGACCTTTTTAAGTGTTAAGTTATAATTTTAATTATTTTTTAATTAGATAATTAGATGTTAACATATATTAAGTACAAATCTGACTTTTGTAAATGTAAAGTTCGAATATGTAGTTATTTTGTTAGTTAGATGTTATCATGTATTAAATACAAATATGACATATGTATGTGTAAAGTTAGAATTTGGATAAATGTTAACTAACTAATTATTAGTTACCATATTAGTCCCTACTTTAGTTACTAGTAAGAATCATTTATAGTTTATTTAAGCAAGTGATTTTGAATCTTTTGTATTCTTGTTCATTTGCAATAACATTCATAGAATTGTCTTGTTAGTGATAAGATTTTTGCAAGTTAATTAGTCCTTCATAATTAATTATCATTATTGGGTTTTTTCAAAAAAAACATTTCAAACACCACATGATAAGATAATTAGGGCAATTAATCATGTTTGGGAAAATCTTTATTAATTAATACAATTCTACTACAATTATTCACAATACATCTTTATCTATATATTTAAAATTTTATTCCTATTTTTATAATCCATATAATTATTCCCATCAATACCAATCAAGTATAAATATTATTCACATATGAAAGTATACCAATCAAGGTCACTTATGTTATTCACTTTTATTATGTTATTTTACTTCTTTGGCTAGGTTAATATGATTATTTTGTAATACAATTGATAATTTCTTACCTAACATCATCATAAAAAGCTTTGAATATCATGAAATTTCAATAAAATCTATGTGAAAATTATAAATCAATATTTGAAGAAATAGGTTTCCAAAACTATTGACAATGGATTCTTTCATTCAAAATGTCATAATATCTTCACAAGAACCTAAAACCAAGCAAACTTAAGCTTATTGGGAAATTCACAACAAGATGCATAATCACCTTAAGCTACAAATTTAAAACTTTGGTTACAATAAAACTATGACTTTAAAACAATTTTTTTTTTAAAAACATCCCAAAAACCCAAAATTCAATATTTATCTTTTATAAAAAGAACACTACAATGTGTTCATAAACCCAGGGGGGGACACTAGTAAAAAAAGTAGAATATACATGAGTAGAAATATAGGGTATGTTTCATTCAAATAATCAATTTAATTATAATATTGAGTATGTAATAATCTGAAATAATGGATTGTAATTAATATATGGTGGCTTCAATATGTATATATTTAAAAATTAGATAATAATAAAATGATAAGTTGGACAATTATCTAATATTCCCCCTAAAAATGGTTGTTTGACACATGTAAATTCTAACCTTTACACTAAGTGAGCCCCCCCCCCCCCCCCCCACCAAAAAAAACCACCCCCAACCCCTCCACCAAAAAAAAAAAAAAAAAATAAAAAAACACCAAAAAAAAAAAAAAAAAATTTTTTTATTAAATCTTAAAATTTTTTTCATTTTTTTTCTTTTTTTTATTTTTTATTTTTTTTTTC
>Ga0116227_10011870_pt1 | contig 14455 bp, 10 predicted proteins | sample S1TSphgellanicum_FD_89693 | JGI IMG/M metagenome (GOLD analysis project Ga0116227, IMG submission 89693) | Host-associated microbial communities from peat moss isolated from Minnesota, USA - S1T2_Fb - Sphagnum magellanicum MG | ecosystem: Host-associated > Plants > Peat moss > Unclassified... | reverse complement strand
TTTCTTAATAAATTGAACAATGAATGGTATCCAAGTTGTAGTTGTTTTCAATCTTTTCATTTTTATATCTACTCTTGGATCCATAGAAAAGTTTTAATGTTGGAAAGGAGTCATTAAATTTATTTTTTTTCTTTCGATCAAATGCAAGACAAAATTGTATATGCTAAACCATGCTTTTAAACATTAACAAGATCAAAAACCAATTCATTTAATAATAGTTTTTGGGAACAATGGTTAATTCTAATGATTACAAATCAAATTGGAAATTGAATCATTGTTATGATAAATGATTAAATTTTACCAACTCTTACATCTTTGATGATAGGTTCGATTGGTTTGCATTTTGATTCAATATGGTCATTATAGTCATGACTAATTTTTTGTCTTGTTAATGTTAATGTTAATTTTGAAACATTATCCATATTAAGGTTTTGTCCTCATATGTTGTTGATGCGTTAAATACATCAATTCTATTCATAAAACCATCAAATGTTGCATGATTATTAACATGTAATTCAACTAACATATTTTTTTATTTATGAATTGTAAAATGCAAATCTATAATTTTTCTTGGATCATTTAAAAGTTTGTAAGATGGCAAATATGATGCCAGGTGATTAATGTTCATTGTTTTGAAAACAAAATGGGACTTAATGCATTAATGAACACATTTTCTTCTTCTTTTTGACAAGTTTATTTGTATAAAACAAATATGGAATAGTAAAATTATTGGGTGATTATCAATAAATTGAATATCCTTTATATTTTTTTGTTGTGATACAAAATTTATTCAAAGTTTATAAAAAAGCACATTAGGTTGTCACATAATTTTATTTAATTCATAACATTAGACATATGTTTGCCAAAAATTTGGTGATAATGGATTAATATTATCCTTGATATTTTGAAAGATTCACCTATTTTTCATTGGGTATCCCTAATAAAAGTCACATGTCATAATAAAATCATTACCACCACAAGAATTTGTTGTGAATATATTTTATGAACTTTAATCTATTATCTATAACATTATGCATTTCAACATTAAAGAGTGATATTCCATGTATCACAACAAATTGCAATTGTTCATATCAACATGTAAGCCTACTTAATAAGTATAATGATAAATTTGATAAATTAGATAATGATTATTAGACAAGTATGTTCAACTTTGAATGTATTGTTAGACCATCATTATTCAATGTAATTTTACTTATCAACACCATGAACAAAGTTTTGACTTTTGTTAAATTAAAAAATATGTCTTTTGTGTATATTTGTATTAATCTTGAATTATAAATTCTAATGTGAATGTTTTACTTCATAATGTCAAAGCACAACTTTCATGATTAGGACATCTTGTGACTAATGTTCAACCTAGGTTTACCCTAATTTTAGCCTTTACTTTTAACTTGGGTTTTACTTAATTTTAAGATGGTTTTAATATTAAAGTTTAATTTTTAAATCTAACCTAGATTTTGCTTTTAAGATTATCCCATAGGTTTAATTTATGTAGCCTTTAGGTCTATCTTAAGTTTAGCCTCTAGCTTTCATACAGGTTTAACATTTATGTTTAATTTAGGTTTAGCTTCAAGGTTTAACCTAAATAATTTTAAAGTTTAACCTCTATGTTTAGCCTCCATGTTTAACTTAGGTTTAGCCTTCAAGTTCAGCCTCTAAGTTTAGTTTTTTAGGTTGGACTTAGGTTTAACCTTCAAGGTTAACATCTATATTTAATTTATAAATTTAACCATTAAATTTGTTCATTAAGTTTAACCATTAAGTTTAAATGTTAAATTTAATCACTAGGTTCAACCATTGGGTTTAACCATTAAATTAACTATTAAATTTAATTGTTAGGCTTAGCCATTAGGTTTAAGCATTGGGTTTAATTGTTCGATGTAACCACTAAGTTTAACCATTGGATTTAAGAATAGGGTTTAAACACTAGGTTTAAACATTGGGTTTAACTATTTGACTTAACCACTAAATTTAACCATTGGATTTAAGAATAGTGTTTAAACACTAAGTTTAAACATTGGGTTTAACTATTTGACTTAACCACTAAATTTAACCATTGGATTTTAAAATAGTGTTTAAACACTAGGTTTAAACATTGGGTTTAACTATTTGACTTAACCACTAAATTTAACCATTGGATTTAAGAATAGTGTTTTAACACTAGGTTTGAACATTGGGTTTAGTTGTTAGGTTTAATCACTAGGTTCAATTAATGAATTTAACCATTAAGTTTAGTCATTGGATTTAGACATTAGGTTTACACAATGAGTTTAACCATTAATTTTAACCAAATGTTTGGTTTAACCACTATATTTACCATTATGTTCAATTGTTAAACTCAGTCATTAGGTTTTGCCTAGGTTGGCATCAAGTTTAGCCATTATGTTTAACCTAGATTTACCCATTAAATTTAACTGAGGGTGGTTTAAATTAACCTAGGTCAAACTTGGTTACTAACTTAAGTTAGCCTAGGTCAACCTAGTTCAATTTAAGGTGGCGTAGGTTAGTTTAGGTTAGACAGTTAATAGCCTAAATTAACTTACATCAATCTAGTTTAGTTAGGGTAAAATAGGTTAGTTAAGCTAAAATATGTTAATTTTTATAATTTTATCTCTACTTGAACACTACAAAATGAATTAAATGATTTGAAGAAAGCATCAATACATACATAATTCTTATCATGTTCTTGGCTTAAATACTACGAAAGGAATTAAATGATTGGAGGAGAGCGTGGAATTAAGAGTCACAGTTGTGGGTAAAAACAAAATGTGACCGTTGAGAGCGCCAAAGGTTTTTTGAAAACCCCACCCCGCTATTCCTCCACATCTTCCCCTCGACCCTCCCGTTGCACTGGCACGTTGTCGTTGCTTGCGAGCTGCTCTTCGCCATCGCCGCTTGTCTGCTGCGCTTCTGTTTTCGGTTTTTGTTGTTGTTGTTATTGTTGTTGTTTTCGGGGGATTTTGTTTCCCTTATTATTGTCGAGAAGTAGAGAGTCTTTTTGTGTCGAGCCGCATGGACCCATGGTCTTCTGTTGTTGTTCTCTTTTGGGAAGTTCTTGAGTAGAGAGAGAGAGAGAGAGAGAGGGTTTTTGTGTTGTGGCATTGAGGGCGGTGGAAGGAGGAGGTGGTGTCTGAGCTCGAGTCCGGTGCGTTCATAGACGAACTGTTAACAGAACGTGGGGGGAAAGGACTCTGTGGGACAGAAGAAGGCTGAACATATATATATACATACACAAAGACTTCCTTGGTTGTTGCAAACATGGGTGGAGCTCCAGAAACTAAGGTTAGTTTCGCTGCTTTTTGGGGAGGGGAAGTGAGTGACTTGGACTCAGAGAAATGCTTCTTGGCTGCATCAGAGAGTGACTTGTAAAGATGAAATTGTTTGCTGGATTTTTAGGTCATGATGTAACTCGGTATCATGATGTAACTAGTATTGCTGCCTAATATGAATCGGTATTTGGTTCTGATCTGTATTGTTGGAACAGGATTCTCATAATAATGGAGGCTCTGAAAACAATGGCAGGAAAGAGAAGCGATGGTCCTTAACTGACTTTGATATAGGCAAGCCTTTGGGTCGGGGCAAGTTTGGCAATGTGTATCTTGCTCGAGAGAGAGAGGTATGTCCCCACACAACGTACGCACGCATGCCCTGATTATACTCTCTACATCAATGTAGGAATTTCGAATTTCTCACACATCCTTCACAACACAATATACCAAAGCTTCAGAATTTGATCCTCATGTTCAAGCCACGTCCGAACATATTTGCGAGGTTCCTGTGTCTTACATATTGAGAGTATTATGCAGTCATCCCCTTATATGCATTGTATCATGTTCTGGTTTTGCTGCTGTTGGCAGAGCAAATACGTAGTGGCGTTGAAGGTGCTGTTCAAGAATCAGTTGCAGCAGTCCCAGGTTGAGCATCAGCTAAGGCGTGAAATCGAAATTCAATCTCATCTCCGGCATCCTAACATTCTGCGCCTCTATGGCTACTTCTATGACCAGGTATACTGTTACATATTCACCTATTGCTTTTCTGTTTGGTCCATCAGCATTCTTTGATTGCTTCCCTTTTCAACAATGACATATCATTCAGACACCCAGCTCCAGTTTTGTATATTTGCTGCACTCCTTCACCTGAAGGTAGTCCTGCCTGGTTGATGGATACTGATCTCTGCCCACTTGCTTTTGACAATTCTAATGTTGAGACATGTCTAGTGTGTGACTCATGAGATGGAAATGCAACATTGAGTGATTGGCATGACAGACAAGGGTATACTTGATACTAGAGTATGCGGCCAAGGGGGAGCTTTACAAAGAGCTGCAGCGCTGCAGAGTCTTCAGTGAGAAAAGAGCAGCCACTGTATGTTCCCTAACTCCCTAATCACACATGCAAAATCTTTTGCTTCTAATTTGTGTAATTTGTGTTGAGCAACATGCAATTGGATGTGTATTGCCAAAGGAATCATATTGGACATCAGGTCATGTTGTGGTTATTTGTCCACTAAATCAGCGTGGGTGTCTGCAGTACATTGCATCCCTTGCCCGTGCTTTGATGTACTGTCATGAGAAACATGTCATCCATCGGGATATCAAACCTGAGAATCTTCTCATTGGGTCAAAAGTACATCCCTTATCCTTCATGGAAAGTTCTGTTTACGTTTAGGTTTGAATTTAAGATCAACTCTCCTTAGTGGGATCTAATGACACCTATTGTGGACCCAGGGAGAGCTGAAGATTGCAGATTTTGGGTGGTCTGTGCACACATCCAGCAGGCGCAGAACTTTATGTGGCACTCTTGACTACCTTCCCCCTGAAATGGGTAAGATCCTCACCATAACAAAGCCTAATAACATCCTTCTAACCCACCATATTTACAACTATAATCGTTTTCTAGTGGTGATTGTGGAAATGGGATATACGCAACTGGAAAATGTCTTGATACTTGAGTGTGCCCAATTGCTGCTGGCTTGGAAGTGAAATACTGCTTGCTTGATCTCAGTTGAAGGGAAGGAGCATGATGCTGGTGTTGATGTGTGGAGCCTAGGCATCCTCTGCTTTGAATTCTTGTTTGGTACTCCACCCTTTGAAGCCAAAAAGCATTCTGACACATACAAACGGTCAACTTCTACCACAACCAATGTTATTCCTTTCATGGAGAAACCAGATGCTGTTTATTTGTGTAGACATCTATGATTTCACTGGATCCACCTGAATGCAGACCATCACCACAATTGCAGAATGCATGTTGAAGGTACTCCATATGTAACTTTTGCAGGATTGTGCGTGTTGATCTAAAGTTTCCTTCTAAGCCTGTCATTTCTGCTGCAGCCAAAGATCTCATCTGTCAGGTATATCAACAATCTTGCCTGTATTCTCCTAAGATGGTAGTGTAGAGTGCACATAGATTTGTTTATTGCTCTGCTTGATTCTGTATCTGACCAGCCAAAGTTGGTGAACAAGTAGCTTGATTCTGGTTGTCGGTACCTGTGGATGTTGAGTGCAGCTTCTGGTAAAAGACTCCTCACGACGGTTGCCCCTTCAAAAAGTGGTGAACCATCCCTGGATTGTGAACAATGCTGATGCCAGTGGAATCTATGGCCATACTTCATAGCTCCTTGCTATCCCTAACAAATACCACTATTTGCTAATGCATCAGAGACCCCCCCACTGTAATTTGCAATGAAAACTTCATTCATTCACTGCCCAAGGTTCTTCACTGTATCAGGACCAGCCTTTGTCTTTTAAAGAGCTTCACAGTGTCCTAACTTGATTCCACACCTAAACTGTACACAATTTACTGAGCAATTATATATATTTTGGATTACTCTAGTCTTTGCAGAGAAGCTCGACTTTTTCCTTGGCACAGGTGAATGTGGCAGCAGGCCATGTTAATTAGAAAAAGAAGTGTGTATTGTGCCACATCTTTTGATGAATGGAAGTCAATTGAGATTTGCACAAATCTCAATTACTTAATGTGAGCTTTGGCAGCCAGCCACAAGAAGACATTCTTTTCAAGCATTCTGTTGAGATTGTGCTGGTGCATTAAATAGTACACTGTCATCTGTCCCTTGTGCACAGAAGATGCATTGATAGATGGTTGTGTTTCTAATGGTGTGCGTAATTCATTTCTGAGTAATGCCAATCTTCTCCAAAGCTGCCCAGTCTCCTAGCACCTGCTCTAGAAAAAGGTTGGTGGTTATTTAATTGAAAGGAAATTGCAATGTAGGATGCAGTGATGTTGAGTTGAGAACTAGTGTATGCTGGAAAGGTGCATCAATCACCAGTCACATGGTAAATAGGGTTGGACAATGGTGAATTGGATCAGGATGGGCTTGATGATTTCAGAAAGCATTTCACAGATAGAAGGGCAGGTATCACAGAAGCTGGAAGTTGCACTCCAAAAGGAGCTTCACACCACATGGCTGTGCTATATCCATATGACTGCATTCAGAAAATGTCAAAAGCTAGAGTGCTTATTGCAGGATGAGAGGATGAAACCTGAAATGACAGATGAAGCTCAACTAAAGCAGAGGGGTAAATTGAAGACATTCGAGAATGTAACATGTTTTATTGTGTTGCTTGGTTGGTCTTTAGCACAGGTTGTAGTAGCTCCCTCCAGATAGACTGGAGGGTGAACAGAGCTGATACTTTTCCTGAGCTTCAGACACCTCCCAACCAAGTAAATAATGCAATAAAACTCATGGCCAGATTCCATGCCCAGATGATTTAAAGCTCATGAAATGCCAGCTCCCCAAGACCAAAGTTTGAGAACAACTCTTTTCAAAGCACTAAAATTGGGCCTCTTCAGGACTATAGTTTCATGGTAAATGGGAGAAATGATCATACAGGTAGGGATGTCAACCACTTGATCACTGCTTCATAGACAACAAATGTGACAGCTGCAGCTGGTGCTGCTTTTACAACAGAGGGCAGAGTGCCCTTATAAAGTCCCCTCCATCCTTCCTTTGCTAAAATTGACTGAATTGCATCCCATATGCTCGTGTATTCTCTCACTTGTACACCAGCTCCATAACGTGGATGTCGAGCTAGTCCTTCTACCTGAAACAGTCCACCACCTTTCATTACAGAAAGCTCTGATACATCTCTCAACCTTGATTGCAAGTAGCCAGTAAAAGTAATTATTCCCCTGAAACAGTTATCATGCTCAGCAAGACATCTAACACTTGGTCAACAGTTGAACTTCAGTGATTCATGTGAGGGCAAAACAAGCACAAGGCCATACAGCACAATGCAATACAGAATTATAAATGTAATTAATAAGGGTCAACAAGATGAACAAAAAGTCATACCTGAAATCGCTTTTTGACCACATCAAGGGGATGGCAAGATAACTTAGCAAATAAGCCAGCTCCTAAACCACACACAAAATGTTGAGTGCCTGACAGTGTTTCATCCCCACCTCCACCTGACAGCACTCTACTTCGATTCAATGCCTGCCAGTCACAAGGTTATCCAAGAATAACTCAGCAAACGTCAGATGAGCATACAAGTTTGTGATTTGAAAGTCTCCAACCACCAACTGTATCTGTCAACAGATCTGCTGGAAATGCATGTCAGGGCCAGTGAATACAGGACATAAGGATGAAAATATTTTGTCTGCTTAGTGCAAAAAGCAAACAACAAACATCTTGAAGGCACGTACAGCAGTCCAACGCTTGAGGACATCATAAGTGCCAAATTGTAGCCCAGCATATGGCACAATTTCTAGGAGTGATGGTGTGAGTCCTGCATACAATCCCGTCACTCCTTTTGTCCGCAATATCTCCATCAGTGCCACTCTTAAGTTTGGATACACCTGCTCAATCACAACCCCTACAACACCATTCACATAGGTTGCAGAGAAATAGGTTTCTGTCCATGTTCAATCCTGCATGGGTTCTATCTCTTTACAGACAAGTCCAAGAAACACGAAGTTGCAACTCTAGAGTCCAACAAGAATATAGGACCTGAAATTTTGCACAACAACGAGTCCAAACTACCACTACAACATGAAGTAGAATCTTGCTCCCTTCCATCAAAAGTAGTAGACAGCTCCGTGTACACATTACAAGTGAATCATTCAAAGTCAGAAAACACAAAAGGATTCCAAAAAATGATGCAAAAGATGGATGACAGAAGTCAATCATTGACTTTGCACAAACCTGCATCAAGTATTGCAAAACTTAATTAAGTTAAATGGACCAAAAAGACAGTAGACAGGAGAATAGTAAGAACTCACCTTTGGTTCCCCTTGGGCTGCAAGGATGGTGCGAAGAAGGTCAAAGGGGTATGACCCAATTGTAGCTGCAGTCCCTGCTATTGACCCACCTATGAAGGACATCTTTGGACTTAGGCGCATATGCTCATCTGATGCCACATCCAAAGACACCTCTTAGTCCATATACATCTTCAACTAGTACCCTCTAAAAAGTCTCAACCCAAGGTGATTGAACATAGCTTCTAAGAGCATGCACAGCAGCAGTGCTCATTTGAGCCTCTATCAGCATTTAGCACATCCAATGTGCAGTGTTAACTCCTCCCACATACCCGCCCATAAACCTGGAAACATGGACTGTACAAAATGATTGACTATTTAAGGCTCACCACCTGGCCAATTATTATGGTTGGCAAATGAAAAACAGTCATTTCCTGTTATTGGTGCTCTTGTAGACCAGAGGAGTTTCAGTATGTAACTGCAAAACTTCATCCAAAAAATACCATACAGGACATTTTACTACTGCCATTGGGCATGCTCTAATGTCCATCTAATTCCTCTGTATCATCCCATGGAAACAGAATGGTGCATTAACTTGAAAACAAACTTATAACTCAACAGATAAGAAGAAACTTTGAAGCCTTGTTTGAGCTCTGAACAGGGGAAAGATGCAAACCTTCCCTAGGAGAGCCAGAAGCCAATGTCTTGAATTTTTCAATGACCACAAACTGGATGGCTGTATATGGCATCACCAACAGCAGTGCTGGAACATTCCCCCGCCAAAACCCCTGGTCCACAGACCCCACAAAATTTGTTGTTACCATAACTTGGATGATACACCACTCCCAGTCATAGACATAGATGTTGGCATACTGTTGCATATATGAATTTGCTAGCTACTTCTATGACTGTGGAAAGAAATTCATAAAATCTGCATTCCTTTGTCTTCCTTCTGATGTCTTTCCTGAATGTGCTTGAAAAGATTTATCTACTGACTATAGTCAGCAATCAGTCTTGGAAAGAGGTTCCTCTACTAGAAATCTCATGTCAGACCAATTGTGTCAACTACTACTACTGCACCAAAGGAGGAGAGAGGGATACCACAGCATTCACAGATTTCAAGGAACATAGTTACCCATGTCTCTACATGACCGCATTTACTTGTACCAACCACTATCCAGCTCCCGTCATGGTAAACATTGAGTAGACATGTGCAGCATTTCTAGAAGAGTAGTTGCTATCAGCATCTGACACTTTCTCAAATGGCATTCGAAAGGTTTCCTTTCTAGAGTTGCAGGGAAGAGCCAGTTTATCACAGCCAATCAAACATGTGGTTGCAGTAAGTAACCCTTGCATCAAATCCTCTGTTTGATATATGTTTCAAACAAACTGGCAGAGAGTATTGTTTTTTTTCCAAAACTCACCACCACTCCCTCCTCCCGAAAGATGTCTTGAATGGCTTGAGTCAATCCAGTGTACTTTGAAAGTACTTTTGCCTGAGTACCTAGAAGTTGACGTCTACTTGTCGGCTCCAGCTGCACCTGCCCTTGCAAGACACCAACCACTGTCTCCAGACATTTATTGCAATGCTTGCTCCCATATAGAAATTCTTTCCAAATTTCTAGCTTCTGTCAGTAGCTTATCTAGAATATGACTCACATGACCATGACTACAGAACTCCAATAGATTCATCAACACGACTTGATTGTGCCAAGGTTATTGTCCTCATCAAAGGATTCACACTAAGATCATCTCCAGTGGTGCTTAGTATGTGACATTTGCAAAAATATTTCTCACATCCAAGTTTAGTTATTTTACCTTTTTCTAGCCACGCCCATAAAACTAAACTGGGACTAGAAATAGGTGGGAGACCTCTAATAGGAACCCACCTGGACCAATCAAACTATCTAGGCAATCAACAGCCAGAGTTAAGCTCTGCTGTGCCTTTTGCCAGCCTCAGCACACTGAAATCAGCATGTTTTGATTTTTTTATCCAAATTTAATTCGCATGGTCACATACTGAGAACTGGTGGAGTTGCTCTAAGAGATCAGTTAGATAGACTTCACAAAGGTCTGAGGGAAACTCTAAAGGCACAGCAGAGATATTCTGCGACACAAAATCCAATCAAGATTGATAGGGGAAGAAACAAGAAACCCTCAACCCTTGAAGACCATTGAGGCGACGAATTGGAAACGACCAAAGGATGCCTTACGACGAGAAAGCGATGCAAAAAACGTGATACTCAAATTCCAGTACAAAATGATAAAACGAATTCCCGAAAAAGGCTGCTCTCAAAGACGAGAAAAACAAAAGCAAGAAGCCTCCACCAAGAAGAATCGGTCCTCAAAGCTGTTCTTGATGACATACAAGCGGAGAAACTAAGGTTCTGGATGCCCGTTTGTGAGGAGAACATATTTCCTCCTCGCGCACTGGGAAAAAATAATTCAAAAGAGAAATATCCAGCATTCCTCTAAAACAACCAACGAATTCCCGGATCTACTACACGTAAAGACGAAAGAAGAAAAAGAAACCACTCGAAACGAAGCAAGAAATCGAACCTAAAACCGGATCTTGATGGCATCAAGCGGGGAAAAAAGGAAAAACAAACTACAGTTCTGGACAGCCCCATTGCGAGGAGCAAATATTTCCTCACACACTAGAAAAAATCCAAACAAAGAGTATCCAGTATATCTAGAATTCCTCTAAAACGGCAACGAATTCCCGGCTACACTGCACGCAAAAACGAAAGAAACAAATGCAAGCACTCAAATAAAAGCAAGAAATCGAACCTGAAATCGGATCTTGATGACATCAAGCGGAGAAACTACGGTTCTGGACACCCCGCCCGCCACAGCTCCAGCTACAGCATCCACAGTGGCTCTATGCCTGACTCGCTGTTGTCGTTGTTCTTGTGCTTGTTCCTGTTCCCCGCGCGATTTCTGGAACTCCATCACATCCTCTCCTTTCTGGCTTCCTGATGATCCCTCCCGCGACCGAAGCTGCATCTTGCTCCTCCTCCCGCTGTATCCTCCGTGTGCGCGATCGATTTCCTTCGCGATGCAACAGCGCGCGAGCGCGCGCACAGTGGTTTGGTCAGACCTCTCGCAGGCCATAGCCATGTGTCTTGAGCGCGGCGAAGGGACGAGGGAAACAAATCCTTTTCACACTGGGGGGTGACAACTCGAGTGCAGCGAAGAAAGATAACATATTCTTTTCACACGGGGGGGGAGCGGGGGGGACGTTACAAGTCACAACCGAGGGGACAATTCCGACTGGACTTAGCCAAGTCATTGGGGTCATGAAAGTCATCATGGGCAACTGATTGTTGGATCCTTCCTTTCGGTTAAATAAGATGAGATTTTATTTTTATTTAATTCAAATAATTCTCTTTTATTTAATTTATTTAACCCATTTCCACTAAAGATTTTTTTTTTGAGCCGGATTTTCGTCATTTTGTGAAAACTATATTTTGAAAATGGAATAGTCTGTCACAAATTCCTTATTTTTTGGAAAAACATTCGCCAAAAAAAGAATTTTTTTAAAAATTCTTATAGTCGCCAAAATTTTCTACAATTTCCTGCAACGTGAAAGGGTGCTTAAGATTTTCTACTTTCATATTTTGAATATCATCACATCTGGCTAAATATACTGACAGACAATCACCAAATGTGCAACATCACAAAAATAAATAAATAAATTTAAACTGCAGATGTCCACTAACATTCCAATTTTTACAAAACAAGAACTCTTACTTTTAATGAATATGGGGGGAAAAAAAATGTAAAATATGGATGGATTTAAACTAAAACTCCTCAATTGAAGCTAGCTCTAAACAAGTTCTACTTGGTCTAATTGGATAATTGTTCAACTTGGGAGCACATGGAGGTTTTTCAAGTAGAAGAAGAGGAAATAAATGAAATAAATAAATAATTAATTTAGAGAAAAGCTTAGATGTGAATTTATTGTTTTTGGATTTTCATAAAGGCTTTCAATCTCATCCCTATATCCAAATTTTTAACAAACTTAGGAACTTATCTAAAGACAAACTTAGGTGACTAGACAATGTTTTTTTCCCCCCCTCTTCATGTTCCTGTGCTTCATTCACACACACAAACCCATCCACCCATCCCACCCCCACACACTCGTAGAACTTGGCCAATAGGGTTTGAGGTGTCTGGGCTGGGTTGAAGACTGGCTATCAACCCTAAATGGGTGCAAATAGACTCTCTTAAAATCCTCCAGCTGAGCTTCTGGTGGTCTCAAGTGTTTTCTTTCTTCAAGTTTGTGACGTAGCCGAGGTGGCTATCATACAGAAGCCAATTTAGCCAAATTTGGCTATACAAAATATGAAAGGAAAAAAATTAATATCAATTATAATTTTTTTGGCTACCTACTTGAACCATATATAAAATGTGACGATTTTTTAGATTTTTTGAAATTATCAAAAATTGATGATTCTCTTCTCAAAAAATCATTGAATTTTTTTACCGAATTTTTTTTTTTAAAAATTCCAACAGTGTGAAATTTCTCACCAATAAAAGACCTTGTCCATATCTGAAAGAAATGGTTTAATTCTCGGTGTTTCAGAACCCAGCAATTTGGATCTGGCTTCAATGCCAAAATCAAGTAGCATGGTTTTGTTCAGCATGTGGGGGTAGAAGAGAGAGGTAGGCACTAAACTTGGGATCTCAAATTTGCAATACTCTCGCATTCCCATCTCTTGTAGGTTGTGAATGACACAAGTGAGTATGCAATCACTGGAGATTTTCACTTGGAGCTTCAGTCAAATCTCAGGGGCCTTATGGTAGGAACTCATGAGCATCATGCACATATATATATGTGATGCTCAATTGATAGTCTATTACTCTAATCATGTTACATTTTGGTGAAGAGAGTCAGTTGCTGTTCTGTGTGAAGCATTACTGCATAAAGACCTGCACCCATTTTTCTAGTGTAATTGGAGAGCTCCTTACAAAGCATACTTTTCTTCCCGCTATCTGTAGGGCATTTCAAAAATTGGAGTGACCACTGTGATGTGCACTCTGTTTTTCAAAATGCCCCTCAAATTATTTTTTATTTTTGTTTTTTTCTTGTGATACCTGCCACGCATCATGAGAGAGAAAAAAATTGGCAAAGGTCTTTTAGCTCTGTAAATCCCACAGCCTCTAGGCTGTTGTACTCTTTAGACTTTTTTCCAGTTTATGCACACAAGCTGCTTCGTGAATTGGATGCATGGAATTGTAGTTGGAGCACATGTTTCTAGAATGTTTGAAAATATCCGATGTTGAACCTCTTGTCCTCTGTGTGAGGTCAAAGGAGAGCTCATTGAACACAGAAAGCAGATATACAGAAATACGAAAAAAAACCCCTAAACCCTAAACCCTTCGAGAGCATGCGGGTCAAAGCTAATGCTGGCTCATGATCATCTCTGTGAGAAAGTGTATGAAATGGTTTTGAGTGAGCTGAATTGAAAATGCCAACTGAAATTGAACGCACAATAGAGCCCAGATGCAGTCTGCTGTTGATTACAGAACAAACAGATGCACAACCCTGAACTTACTTTACCAAAAGAATGTATTGGGGGAAGTCCTCATCCACATGGACTTCATGGAATTGAAGTCACGCCTTCGAGGGCGATGGTCTGAGTAGGTGCAGCTAAATTCCAGGAAGTCGTGCGCGGGGGATGAGGACTTTTCACTGTGCAAAAAACTCTGGAATTCTTTCTTGGAGTTTGAAACCTTACAGCAATTCCCCAGGGATCTGACGACAAATCCTATGGACCTTATGGTGCTTCCAGGGGTGTAATGCAACCTAAAGTAGGATCTTGGCAATTTAGGTCAAATAAAGGTTTAAATTTGGTAATCAAAACCCTAAAAATATTTTTTCTATCTTTTTTTTTTCTTTAAAAGTCACCTTGATTGCAAAAAAAATCATTTAAAGAAAATCCTAATTTGTCTTAAGGTTTGGAGACAATTAATTTGCAAGTTGTGATTCCTTTGTTTTAATGCATGAGAAATTAGGTTTATGGATTGTGGTACAATTGTGTTAAAGCACATGACATTTAATTTAGGTTCAAAACATTTCATGCAAAAATAATCATATTTACTATTTTTTATTGCTAGGAAGATTTAACAAAGCTTTAAGATTTCATATATGGCCAAAAAAAAAAAAAAAAAAAAAACAAAAAAAAGAAGAAAAAACAAAAATTTTTATCAC
>Ga0116227_10011868_pt1 | contig 14456 bp, 18 predicted proteins | sample S1TSphgellanicum_FD_89693 | JGI IMG/M metagenome (GOLD analysis project Ga0116227, IMG submission 89693) | Host-associated microbial communities from peat moss isolated from Minnesota, USA - S1T2_Fb - Sphagnum magellanicum MG | ecosystem: Host-associated > Plants > Peat moss > Unclassified... | reverse complement strand
CGTGACCGTCGAGCGGCGCGGCGGGGTGGTGGTCTCCGATCGTTCTCGCGTCGCCGCCGTCGCGCACAGCAGTTAATCCGACCGCGCGAGCAGTGTCATCGATTTGTCATAACTTAGATCGGCGGGTTGAATCCAATCTCGCACCACATTGCGTATAGGTAAGAGCGGTTCGGCCAGGGAGCTCACGGACGTCAACGGGGCATGTCCCCTTGGGTCATGGGCTCCCGGAAAGATTCGCGCACTCTTAAAATCCAATCATTCTCAGGGGACTAATCGTATGAAACAACCATTGATCGGTGTCGTCGCCGCCGCTTGTATCGGAGTGTTCGGACTGGGTGCGGCACCAGCCTTCGCCGATGGCACCAGCGCTACCATCGATACGAGCAGATCGAAGCACAATATTGTGCAAATTGCGGTGTCGGATCCCGACCTGTCCACTCTGGTCACGGCGCTGACCGATACGAGTCTGGTGAAGACGCTTGAAGGACCGGGGCCCTTCATCGTATTTGCGCCGACTAATCAGGCTTTCGCAAAGCTTCCGACCGCAATATTGGATTTCCTGCTCGCCAATCCGTCCATCCTGAAGGAGGTTCTTCTCTATCATGTCGCGGGTGGGTCGGGAACACTGAGCGCCGACCCGATAAAGACCGTGCAGGGGGAAATCGTGTTCCCCTCGTTTAGCTTCGGCCCGTCCGGTTTGGCGCTCGAGGTGAATAACTCACCGGTGTCGGGCAAGCCCATCCAGGCATCGAACGGGGTGATTTACATCATCGATAGCGTTCTGTTACCGCAGTTCAAATGACCTGAGGCGAGAGAACGACTCCGCACGATGTGAAATCTTCGTTCACATCGTGCGGAGCGCGAGTTGGACAGTGCGAGCGGCCTCAACCGGGCAGGGGAATCGTAGGCGATCGTAACAAGTCTTTGACGATAGAGGGAGCGAACTCGCACCATTCGACACCGATGCCCTCTTTCGACTTTCGAGATACATACGCCGCGATCGTCGCGGCGCGCTGCGACGGCGATGAGGTTTCAATGTTCACCTGAATGAGTGAGTGCATCCCGGGATCCACATCGGCCTTCAGGAGCGCACCGCTCAAACTGAGGTTCTTGATGAAGCCGTCGGCACTCAAGCCGTTCGCCGATACCTCGACCGGGATGTTGACCCGGACCCGATCACCCCAGCGACTCTCTTTTCCGTGCCAGCGCTTGTCCATGATCTTCACCTTCTCGGTTTGAAAACCGCAAACAGCGGGATCAGGCTTTGCGCGACCCGGCTGGTGAATCGGCGCAGCCGACGCTTGACCGTGACAGTCCCTTCAACTTCAGCCCAAGTGACACTCTTGAGAAGACGATGGCGCGTTTTTTTCGGCAAATCTTGGAGGAGCATTGAAAAGCGCCTACGCTATTTGAATTGAAGACCTTCCCTCCGAGTCTTACGCGTCGCGATCACGACTTTCTGTTCGGTACCGTACTTAGTGATGGTGTGGAATTGCGCGTCAGATGACCATCGAATCCCCTATTCTACGCCTAATGCAATACCTCACAGTGGGAGGCTTGCAAGCAGAGTATGCTGAGGGGGAGATAGAACTGCATGATCAACCGGAGGCAGAGTATTTCGATGACCGCGCAACCGCACCGCCCTCGCACATTCGCACCACCGAAACAACAGAGGAGTGTTCCGGCGAACCGGGCGATTGTCACGTTAAAGGGTACAGCGGATGTACCAGAAATTGCTGCGGAGACGATCCATGCGACGGTCCTGTTCGCCGACATGCGGGGATACACCGGTCTCGCCGAGCGATTGCGGCCCGCACAGGTGGTGACCCTGCTCGATGAATTTTTCACCGTTCTTGCGCGCGTTACCATGGCGTTCGGCGGCGAAGTGTTTCACATGGCCGGTGACGAAATGATGGCTGGATTTGGGATCCGAGATCCGGACCGGTCGGGCGCGTGCGCAGCCCTCGCCGCCGGCCACGCGATGCTTCAGACTTTTGCGCCGATGGCGGCTCGATGGCGGGACGAGTTCGCAGTCATCACCGGCATCGGCATCGGCCTGCATTGCGGCGAAGTTGCGTTGGGATCACTCGGGCCGCCAGGTAGACAGGTCCTAACCATGATCGGTGACACCGCCAACGTTGCTGCCCGCCTTTGCAGCCGCGCGCGCGCCGGCGAGGTGCTGTTCTCCGGCGCAATTGCTGCTGCTCTTCGCACTGAGGAGAACGGTTTGGACATGGGAGGGAAGCCGTTCCTGCAACTGCCTAAATTCGAACTGCGCGGACGGAGCGAATTGCTGGATATCTGGTGCGTACCCGCGGCTGAGAGGCTCAGGCACTGAAAAATATCTGAGGTGTTCGTGCGTTACCGTACAGACCGGATCAGGCGATGTTCGTATGTTTGAGGACGCGGCATTCCCTCGGAGCAACTCACGCCCTACGCTCCCTAGCTCCGAGTTCATGGCCGCCGCAACCCGGCGGCCCCTTTTATCGTTCCACGCTAAGAGGCTAATCGATATGACTAAAGCCGTGACCTATCTGCCGTTTGAAGACGCACTCGACCGCTTTGCGTGGGATACCCCGCGCGGGGCGGAGACCCGCAGGCCGAAACGCATCAAGGTCGGCACGCCCGAGCTGGAGGCGTTCAAAACCTGGTCGCTCAAGCAGCCGGGAGGCTTCAGCGCCACGCAAATCGAGTACGCCGGCTTTACCGTCGAATGCGTGAGTCCGAAGAGCTGCACGCCGACCGCTGACTAGGCGTACCTTCGGCGATATCCAATATTCAATGAGCGATCCCCCGCGTCCTGTGATCGCCTCCCTTGGATTTGGTATTTCTCCAAGAGAGAAGGGTTCCAAAGCGCGAATCTTGGTCGTGGATCCGGATCTTGAGACGCGACGTCTCATGAGCTCCCGCCTTGGCGCAGCAAACTATGCCGTTGAGGCCGTGGCCGACGCACAGACTGCGCTGGATGCCTGCGTGCGAGACCGCCCCCACCTCGTAATCACAGATTGGCAGTTGGAGGGAATGGATGGGCTTTCCTTGTTGAAGGAATTGAAGGGGCGTTGGCCGGCGCTGTCCGTTATCTTTGTGACCGCCCACGGCAGCATACGCGAGGCGGTGCAAGCCACTCAGCACGGCGCTTTTGGTTTTCTGGTCAAGCCGGTGGAAAAATCCGAGTTGCTGGGACAAGTGCAACGCGCGATCGCGGAATCGCCGTTTGCGCTGGCCGATGGCGACTGGCGGGCTGCCATCGTATCCCGGGGAAAACTCATGGAGGACCGTCTCGGACAAGCCAATTGGGCTGCCGGCAGCGGGGCGCCCGTGCTATTGACCGGGGAAAATGGGACCGGCAAGGAATTGTTTGCGCGCGCGATCCATGCCGCGAGCGCGCGGCGCGGCGCGGCGTTCATCAGCGTCAATTGCCGGGGTTCAGCCGAGCAGATGTTGGAGACCGAGCTGTTCGGCGACTCGAACGATGCAGGTGCCATTCGCGCCGCGCGTGGCGGGACCTTATTGCTCGAAGAAATCGGCGATCTTTCGGCCAGGCTGCAAGTGAAACTGGGCGACTTGCTGTCGGTAGAATTGGCTGATGACGGCAGGCATCAAACGCCCGCCGACGTGCGGCTCATCTGCACCACCTCTTGCGACCTCAAGCAGTTGATGGAGGCGGGGAAATTTCGCGAAGACTTGTATTATCGAATCAATATTTTGCCGATCGAGATTCCCCCGCTGGGACGCCGCCGCGAAGACATTCCGTTATTGATCTCGCATTTTCTCGAGCAAGCCACCGAACCGGGCGGCGACCAGAAAATATATTCCACTGAAGCGATCGAACTGCTGGCGACCGCCGATTGGCCCGGAAATGTGCGGCAGCTCTTTGACCTGGTGAAGCAGAATGTCGCGCTCTCGCGTGGTGCGGTCATGACGAAAGCTTTTGTGCAGCAATCGTTGGGGACCGATGCAATGCGGAGCCCGACCCTCGATGAGGCGCGGGATAAGTTTGCGCACGATTATTTATCCCATATGTTGGAAGCCACCAGCGGCAACGTCACCAAGTCGGCGCGCCTCGCCAAGCGCAATCGCTCGGATTTCTACCGGCTCTTGGCTCGCCATCGAGTTCGGGCGGAGAACATCCAGAGCGCCGACGCATCGACCGAGGGGCATGACGAGGAGTGAAGTCGGCACGGTCGCGCCGGGCCCGATGGGGCAGACAACATTCGCTGACCTACAGACACTCGCGCTGCCGCCCGGTAGAGTAATGGTTTGAACGTCCACCCGACTTCGTCTCGCAAAGGCACATCGCCGGCACTCGATCTATCGGGCTGCGCCAGCGAGCCGATCCACATTCCCGGCGAGATCCAGCCTCATGGCGCACTGCTCGCGGCGCTGGCGGACGGGCTGCTCGTGACCCATGCCAGCGCCAACCTCGCGGCGATTTTGCGCCGTCCTGTCGACGCGGTGCTGGGGCGATCGCTCGAGAGCGCGATTGGGGAAGCGGCGTGTAGGACGCTTCTGGATGCCGGGACGAGCAGCGGGGTGGCATCGGACCGGGTGCATTCCCTGTCCCTCCCGGACGGCGGCATGCTGTACCTGCGAGCTCACCGGACGGGCCGGCACATCTGCGTGGACATCGAGCCGACAGGCGTTGAGCCGTTGCAGAGATGGCCAATCTTCATGGCACGGTCGGTGGTCGAAACGTTTTGGCATGCGGCCAGCGTGGTCAAACTCTGCGAGCTCGCGGTTCAAGGATTGAAATCGATCAGCGGCTACGACCGGGTCATGGCGTACCGCTTTTACGAGGACGGGCACGGTGAAGTGATCGCCGAGGCCCGCGATGCATCGCTCAAAGCCTATCTAGGGCAGCACTATCCGGCGTCCGACATCCCGCCGCAGGCCCGGAGCCTGTACCTGCGCCAGCGCGTTGGCGCGATCGCCGATTCCAGCTATACACCGGTGCCCTTATGTGTCGATCCCACGCTGGATGACGGCATGCCGCTCGACCTCACGCACAGTGTTCTGCGCAGCGTCTCGCCCGTCCATTGCGAATACATGCGCAACATGAATACCGCGGCGAGTCTGACGGTCGGACTTAGCTTTGGGCCGGATCTTTGGGGAATGCTGGTATGCCATGACACAAAGCCGCGTCGGGCGGGAGTCGAAATGCGCGCGGCCGCCGACATGATCGGCCAGGTGGTATCGTTGCTGCTCGTCAGCACCGGCGAGGCCGAACTTGCGGCCCAACGTCTCCAGCGCAATGTCATCCTGAGCGCGCTAACCGATCGGCTTGCCGCCCCCGTGCCGCTGCCGGAAGCGTTTGCCGCGGCAGAGGCTGAATTGCTCCATCTCGTGGGTGCGGCCGGAGCCGTGGTCCGCCTGTCGGGGACTCTTCTCTTTTTCGGGCGCACTCCCGAGCCTTCCGTGATCGAATCTGCCCTGGCGGTGCTGCATTCCTTGGCGGACGGCGGCCCCGTGGCGGTCGATGATCTGGGTGTGCGCTATCCTGAATTCGCCGGTAGCATCAGCGAGGCGAGCGGGGCGTTGCTGTTACCGCTCGCTTCCGCCGCCGACGATTCGATCCTCTGGTTCCGGCCGGAGCTGGAGCGAACCATCGTCTGGGCGGGCGATCCGGCAGAGCACGCGGTCACCAATCCGGCTACCGCCCGAATCTCGCCGCGCACCTCTTTCGCGGCGTGGAAGGAAACGGTAAAGGGCTATTCCGCACCCTGGACCGAGACCGATCTGGCGCTGGCTCGCGCGGCGCGCAACGCGGTCGGAGCCGAGGTGGCGAAGCGCGCCCAGGCGGCACTGCGGGAAAGCCAGGCGCAACTCGGACTGATCGTCGAACATTCCAGCGATGTCATCATGCTCATCGGCCTCGACGGCATCCGGCGTTACGTTTCGCCCTCCGTCGAACGCCTGCTCGGCTGGCGCCCCGAGGAGATGGTTGGCAGTGCCGCCCTGCTCGGGAGCACGCTCGTAGAGTTCGTCCATCCCGAAGACCAACAAGTTCTCGCGGATGCTCGTGCAGCCCTGCAGACGGGCGATACCGGTGAATATTCGGTGTGTTTTCGGCATTTGTGCCGCGATGGGTCCTGGCTTTGGGTCGATAGCCGCGCGCGCCTGCGCAGCGCGGGCGGCGCAGGCCCAACCGGCATTGTCGCCTCGCTGCGCGATGCGACGGACCGCAAAACAGCGGAGATCCATCTCCAGGACGCGCTCCAGCAAATGGAGCGGATGGCGGCAACGGACGGACTGACGGGTCTCGCCAACCGCCGGCACTTTGATGGCGTTGCGGACGCGGAATGGCGGCGATGCGGGCGGGAGCATCAGCCGCTTTCCGTGCTGCTGCTGGACGTCGATCACTTCAAGCTCTTCAACGATCGCTATGGGCACCTCGCGGGTGATGGCTGTCTACGCGCCATCGCCTCCCGACTCGGCGAGGCTGCTCGGCGCCCGGGAGACCTTGTGGCACGCTATGGCGGGGAGGAGTTCCTGGTCTTGATGCCGCACACGGATCGGGCCGGCGCACGGTGCGTCGCCGAACGTGTTCGCGAACTCGTGCTGGATCTCGCCATAGCGCATGAAGGAAGTCCCGCCCCGAGTATCGTGACCGTCAGCATCGGCGTCGCGACGGCGTCGCCTGGAGATCCCGGTAGCGGACCCAAGAACGTGGGCGCGTTGCTGACGGCGGCCGATACTGCGCTGTACCAAGCGAAGAGCGGTGGACGAAATCGGGTCGTGATCGCCGGGGAGTAGAAGCCACGCTTGCAGTGGAGCGGAAGGAATAACGCAAAAATAGGTGGCTGGCACCGCGTCGAACGTCGGTCAGTGTGCCCCACAGCGTCTTGCCCGGAGGGAACGCTTGACCCATCACGAGACTGAGTCGTCCGTCGCCATACTCGTGGCCGGCGATTTGAGGGGCCAGGGTCAGAAACTGTTCGTCCAACAGCCCGCGTGCGTAGAATTCCCCGATCAATCGGGGGCCTCCTTCGATGAGAATCCATTTGCCGGCATTCATCCGACGGACAGCATCGAGGATCGAACTCGGTGGGATCATACTGCGACAGCGAGGAACGGCGTGGATCTTGACCCATGGGGGCGCCTTGCGCTTGATCAAGCGCTTTGCGCCCGCGGTAGTTGTTATTACGACCGTTTGCGCCCGGCCGGACGTGAACACCGGTAAACGCAGATCGATCTGGCCGCTGCCGCTGACGAGGACGTTCAGTGGGACAGCGGGTTTGCGAAGCGCCGCTCTCAGCGTTCGAAAGTCGTCGGCCAGACCCGGACATATGCCGTCCGGCGTCCAGACGTGCTGAGGGTCCGCCTCGAGCGTACCGGTGCCGACGATCACGACATCGGCAATGGCACGTAGCAGCCCCATCACCATGCGATCTTGGACACTAAACCCGCTGATGTCGGCGCCGCCGTCGTGTCCTCGTGCCTGCAGCGACACGACACCATCCAAAGTGGACACAAAATTGCTAAAGACGTGCTGACGAGAATGTGCTTGCGACATTCGCAATTTGCCGTACAGTCGCGTGAGATTCGGGGTCAGCCGGAGCGCGCGGCCGCGCTTGGCTTCAAACAGCGTCTCGAGCGGTGAAAGAATGGCATCGTTTTGCATGTTCCGAGTGACCTCCATAGAAAGAAGGAATTGATCCATGCCCAATAGAATCTGCTTCGTCGAACTTCCCGCCGCGTCCACAGGCCCTGCAAAGTCGTTTTATGCGGACGCTTTCGGCTTTGCGATGACTGACTTTGGTCCGACCTATTCATGTACGATGACAGGGGACGTAGATCTCGGACTTCAGGGCGACGCGAAAGAAGCCCCGCTCGCTCCTCTGCCGGTTATTCAGGTGGAATCCGTCGAAGCGACTGAGACAGCGGTGAAGCGCGCCGGCGGAGTTATCACAAAAACAACCTTCAGTTTTCCGGGCGGCAGGCGCTTTCACTTCCGTGACCCTGCCGGCAATGAACTCGCCGCCATGCAGCCGGACTGATCCTCTCGATGGCGCAGAATATACGGCGAGTTAGAGTAACTCGATCGCATCTGCCAGGTGCTTGACTGCCTCGTTCAGCGGTGCCGTCGCACGCAACTGCTCAATTTCCGTCGATATTGCAAGTAACTCCCGTTCCGCACTGACAGCGTCGTCGCGCCACAGGGCGTCGCCTGGCGTCAAAGTCCGCTCAACCTTCTTGATGCGCCCCGTTAGCGGATGGTCGGGACCGAGCGCGCTGCGGGCCAAGGATAAGTGGTCACGGATCGCTTTCAGTTCCATAGAGTTCCTTCGCTTCGCGTAGGTTAGCGCTATTATCGTAGCCTGGCTGGAACGGTTGCAACGCTTGCGGAGGTGCTGTGCTTGTCGTGACAACAGAGAACGTGCCCGGACATCGCGTGCGCGAGGTCAAGGGTCAGGTCTTCGGCGTGGTCGTCAGAAGCCGCGGACTTGGCGGGAATATCATGGCGGGGCTGCGCTCGATCGTCGGCGGCGAAATTACCGAGTACACGCAATTGCTCGAGGAGGCGCGGCGTCACGCTGTCGACCGAATGGTCCGCAACGCGAGTCTCATGCACGCCAATGCCATTGTCATGATGCGATTCGACTCGGCCGAGATCGGCCAGACGATGAGCGAGATCGTCGCGTACGGAACGGCAGTGGTGCTGGAATCGGCGGCTTGAGCATGTTGCGGACTGTCGTGATTGCGGGGGCAGCGATCCTCACGTGCGTCGGTATCGGTCTCATCGCCTGCGGAGTTCACGCGGCTGGCTGGCAGGCGCTGGTCACCGGCGTGATCGTCCTCATCGGCACGCTGTTCGAGCGCTGGCGCTACCGGCACATCGAAGAACCGCCCAAGGGCGATTGGCAGCAGACGGGTGAGCAATTTATCGATCCGTCGAGCGGCGAGCCCGTTGAAGTGATGTTCAATCCACGCACCGGTGAGCGGCGCTATGTCGCCGCAAAGTCATGGGGAGCAAAGGATCCGGCACCCTGAAATTCCCATGATTATGGATGCGCACAAGGGCACGAGCTATATTTCGCTCCATGGATGCGCCCAAGAGCTTTCTGATTTCAAATCTGCTGCAAGAGTATCGCAGTCAGCGGCTCACGCCGCGGCAATTGGTCGAGCACGCGATACGGTGCGCCGACCTCGCGGCCCCGCGGAACGTGTGGATATCGCGGCTGTCGCGCGAGTGGCTCTTGGAGCGGGCCGCTGCCCTTTCGCGGCGCGCCATGGACGAGCTGCCCCTGTACGGCATCCCGTTCGTGATCAAGGATAATATCGACCTCGCGGGCGTGCCGACGAGCGCCGGTTGCGCGGAGTATGCGTATCTTCCGGAGCAATCCTCCGTCGCCGTACAGAAGCTCCTCGATGCGGGGGCAATTCCACTCGGCAAGACCAATCTCGATCAATTTGCGACCGGCTTGGTAGGCACCCGATCGCCCTACGGCGCCTGTCTGAACAGCTTTGATGCCGCCTACGTTTCCGGCGGCTCGAGCTCGGGCTCCGCCGTGGCTGTGGCCACGGGGCTGGCGAGCTTTGCACTCGGCACGGACACGGCGGGCTCCGGCCGGGTGCCGGCGGCCTTCAACAACATCATCGGGATGAAGCCGAGCTGCGGCCGAGTCAGCACTCGAGGGGTGGTTCCAGCTTGCCGCTCGCTCGACTGCGTGTCGATATTCTCCCTGACCTGCGAGGACGCCGGGCGCGTCCTATCGGTGATCGAGGGGTTCGACGCGGCGGATCCCTATTCGCGGGCACTCTCCGATGTGCCGCTTCGCGGCCGCCGATTCGGGATCCCGCGCCGCGAGCAGCTGCAATTCTTCGGCGACCTCGAATACTCGCGCTTGTTCGATGAGGCGGTGGAGCGCATCGGATTGGTGGGGGGCACGACGACGGAGATCGATTTTGCGCCCTTTCTCGAGACTGGACGGCTGCTCTATGGAGGTCCATGGGTTGCCGAGCGCTACGTCGCAGTTCAGGGCTTCATCGAACGGCACGCGGAGGCGATGCATCCCGTGACGCGCGAGATCATCATGGCGGGCAAATCACCGTCCGCGGTCGACCTCTTCAAGGCACAGGACCGCTTGATGTCCTTGAGCCGCGCAACGGAGGAGATTTGGAATCGCGTGGACGTGATGATGACGCCGACGAGCGGCACGATTTACGAGCGCGCGAGCGTCGATGCGGCGCCCATTCAACTCAATGCGAATCTCGGCTACTACACCACTTTCATGAATCTGCTCGACCTGGCGGGGGTCGCGGTTCCCGCCGGATTTCGGGAGGACGGTTTACCCTTCGGCGTGACCCTGGTGGGACCGAAAGCCACGGATTATGCGCTGCTCGATCTGGCCGCCGAGTTGCACGCTGCGCTGGCCGGTCGTCTGGGCGCGCTGCAGTGGTCTCTCCCTCCCATGACTCCCTAGTCAACCTCAGAGTGGATGACTAACCGGGGTTCGTTGTAGCGGCCGCGCGCATGCATAGAATGGGAGAAACATTCCGGCGGCGGCGCCGCATGTGAAACAAATCCGTAACAATTCAAGGGGCGTCACTGCATGCAGAACACCAACTCGCCGATTGATCCCCATGATGCCGTTGTCCTGTTCGTCGATCTTCAGACCGGCATCGTGGAATTGTCCAAGACCATTGCTTTGGATCGACTGAAGAAAGGGGTCCTCGGACTTTCCAAACTCGCGCGGATTTTCGGCATTCCCGTGATCGTGTCGGGCGTGTCCGGTCAAGATGGCTCCGCGCCGACGATGATCCCGCAGATTGCCGAGGGAGTGGGCGAGTACGCGGTTTACCCGCGCACAACCGCCGACTCTTTTCGGAATGATTCGATCGTGGCGGCCATCAAGGCGACGCAGCGGCAAACACTGCTCATATCCGGAGTTTCTTCCGAGGTTGCGGTGCAGCTGCCTGCATTGACTGCCGCCGACGCGGGATACCGGGTCTTTGTGGTCGCCGATGCGTGTGGCGGAATGAGTGAACGCACCGAACAGGCGGCAATTCAGCGGATCGCCAAGACCGGTGGTGCCCTCGTGTCGGTGATGACGCTGGCGGGTGAGTTGGCCGGGGATTTCCGTACGCCGGAAGCGCAGGCCGCGATCGGAGTTCTCTACGAAATGGCCACGGCCTAGAATGAAGGTACTCGCCCTGTTGAGCCTGGTCCCAGAGGCACAGCTCGGCACCGTGCGCAGCGAGCTTGCCGACGAGCTCAGGGGTTCTTGGGCACTATATGCCTCCGGGGTGTTGCGGGAGGTCTACGCGACCGAGGATCCGAAGCGAGTGGTCTTCGTGATGGAAGCGGAGGACGCCGCGGCGGCGAGACGGCAACTTGCTCCACTGCCATTGGTTGCCGCGGGAATGTTCAACGTGGAATGCCTGGAACTCCGGCCTTTCGTGAATTGGTCGATGCTTTTTGCGCAATGACTCCCTCCGCTGACAAGTAGCCGGGCGGCGGAGGGACGTCCATGGAAGTTGCCGGTGCGCCATCGGGGGCCGTCGCGACGATAGCGGCGATGATTACGCCCGCGCTGCTGCTTCTGGGGTCGGCCTCTCTGGTTGCCTCTGCGCTTTTGCGCATGGCCAGGGTCGTCGATCGGGCCCGCGTCCTCGTCTCCATTGCCCATGAGAGCGCTTGGGACAAAATTGGCATCACGCCTGATCAAATGCGTTCATGGCTGGATAGCCATGCGCAGCGAGCACGTTATGCGGAGCGCTCGATCACATTTCTATATACCGCGATCGTCGTTTTCATACTGACCTGCTTGTCCATTGCTTTGGATCGCGCACTGGGCGGCTCGTTGAGCTGGTTGCCCGTATTGCTCGCGGTCGCGGGTACTTTACTGCTGCTGACCGGCGGTGCTTACATGGTGGCCGAATCACGACTGAGCGGTGAGCAAATCAGTGCCGAGATTCGACTGGCACTTGATAAGCTGCAGAAGAACAGGACCTGAGGAGCGACGCATGAGGTCGTTCACCCGCGTTCCACCCGCGCCGCGTAGCAGCCCGGCTTCGCGAAATGCACCTGCAAGTAATCCACATTTTCATTCGCCAAGAATCGGCGAATAAGGCCGTCAAGTCGCAGTCCGTCACAAAGATCTGCGTCCACCATCCAGTGCCCTGCGTCGAACGCCCGGACCGATAGGGGTCGTAGCTTAAGTGCCTCCGGAACCTCGTTTCGAAACGTGACGGCCTGTTCAGCGCCTTCGCGAACGAACACAGCGTGACTCGCCCGGTAAGGAGTGGCACCGTCCTGGTGAACGAAATTGACGAGAAGGACGCGTTCACCCGGCTCGACGTCCCGGATCTCGATTCGATCGGGAAACCCCGGCCGCGTATCGGCCCGGTAACGCTTGGCGTTGCGCTCCGCGAGTGCGGCATCGGACAGGCCGTATAGTGCGAGGAATGGCTCCGGCGAAAGGCCAATGATCTGGTAGTCCATGTCGGTGTCTCCATACGATGAAGTATGCGTCTATCATCGGGTACGCGGCGCTCTCCGGCGCTCCGTTTCTTGCGATGTGCTTAAAAAAGCCGATAGGGCGATTTGAACCGCAAGAATCGGAGTGTGTCGCGCGCTCGCGACTCGCTAAACTGACTCTCACATTGATGCTCATGGAGAACGCTGTGAAGCACACACAGGATCGGCACGACGGTCTCATGCAGGAACTGGCGCGCTACATCGAGAAGCATGCCGACGAGCCGCTTTCTCTCAAGAAACTCGCCGAACAGGCACAGCTTTCACCGGCTCACCTGCAACGGGTGTTCAAGGACGCCCTGGGCGTCTCACCGAAGGTTTACCACGACGCGGCGCGAATGCGACTGTTCAAGGGCGCCCTCAAGTCGAGGAAGAGCGTATTGGAGTCGATCACCGAAGCGGGATTTCAGTCAACGAGCCGAGTGTACGGGCACGCGATGCGAACGCTGGGCATGACCCCGTCGGCGTATCGTTCCGGGGGCTCCGGCGAGATGATCGCCTATGCCTTTCGCAATACGTCGCTCGGTCCACTCCTGATGGCGGCTACCGATCGCGGCGTATGTTTCGCACAGTTCGGTCGGAGCGAGAGGTCTCTCATCGAGCAGCTGCATACGGAGTTTCCAAAGGCGACGATCCACGAATCGGCTGCGAAAGAGTCTCCGGATCTGGACGCATGGATAAGGGCGCTCGAGGCACACGTCGCGGGAAATGCGCCGCGGCCGAATGTCCCGCTCGATCTGCGCGGTACCGCGTTCCAGGTTCGCGTGTGGCGATTCCTGCTTGACGTACCGGAAGGCGATGTTCTGAGCTATTCGGAGGTCGCACGCGGGATTCGCTCTCCGAAAGCAGTGCGGGCCGCAGCTGCCGCGTGCGCCGCCAACCGAATTGCGATACTCGTGCCGTGTCATCGCGTGTTGCGTGGCGATGGAGGACTTGGCGGCTATCGTTGGGGCCTCGAACGCAAGCGGCTGCTGATCGACCACGAGCGTGCCCGGCGAGCGTCAAACAAACCCTAACGTGCTCGGCGTGAAAGCGGAAAGATTCGGCAGCACGGACGCGAGCTCGGCCTGGGTGGCGCCGAGCCAGGTCGACAGCGTCGCCGCATATTGATCGACCGCGATGGTGGGGATCCAGCGTCCCTCATCGCCCGCGTCGTCGGGTCCTCCGATCTCAAGCGTAGGCATCTTTCCGTACATCTGCCCCCCGCGCACCGCGCCGCCCACCACGATCTGGTGGCTGCCCCACGCGTGATCCGTGCCGCCGCCGGTATTCGGCAGGAACGTGCGCGAGAAGTCCGAGAGCGTGAACGAGGTGACGCTGTTGCCCGCACCGATTCCGGCCATGGCTGCGCAAAAAGCGCTGAGGGCGGGGTCGAGGTCGGCAAACAGGGCCTGCTGTCGATAGAGCTGGTTCGTGTGAGTATCGAAGGAGCCTAGCGTCGCCAGAAACACTTGGCGGCGCGTGCCGAGCTGTTCCCGCGCTTGGATGACCTTGGCGATCGCCAGCAGCTGTTCCGAGATATTGCTGGTCAGGCCGGCGAAGTAGCTCTCCAAGGTCGGGCTCGGGCCGGTGAGGATCGGGTTCAAAATGGCGCTGGCGCTGAGCGCGTCGGTCATGATGTTTTGCGCAGCTCTGGTCAAGCCATCGCGCTGGTCGATCCCCAAGAGCTGCACCAGGGCCGAGCGCCGCACCACATCGGCGCTGCTGTTTGAGAAGCCCTGGAGGATGAAGGGGCCGGTGGCCGGGATGACGAGTGCTTGCGAGTCGGCGGCCGTGACGAACAAGTTGTTGCCGCCGGCCGAGATCATGGGAGGCACGCTGGCGGTTGCGTTGAAGCTGGTCAATTGATCGATGAGACGCCCGCCCCATCCGGTCGTCAGCGAAGGAGTGTCCGAGAGGGAGGCTTCCCACTGGTGTTGCTGGTCGATGTGGGAGAAGAGGTTGTCCGGCTTGATCGTGCTCGGAGATAGATACTGTG
>Ga0116227_10011867_pt1 | contig 14457 bp, 13 predicted proteins | sample S1TSphgellanicum_FD_89693 | JGI IMG/M metagenome (GOLD analysis project Ga0116227, IMG submission 89693) | Host-associated microbial communities from peat moss isolated from Minnesota, USA - S1T2_Fb - Sphagnum magellanicum MG | ecosystem: Host-associated > Plants > Peat moss > Unclassified... | reverse complement strand
AAAAGTAAAATTATTTTTTTTAGTTTTTAAAAACATGTTTAAATTTATAAAAAAAAAAAAAAAAAATTAGAAAAAAAATTGAAGCGAATGTCATAAAATCTTTTTAAATCCAATCTCAACGGTTCTCAAAAAAAACAAAGAATTGCCCAACATTCTGCATAACTATTTCATAGGTGTGTCTTGTCCATTCACTAAAGATGTTAATAATGTAATGGAATGGGGTCCTAGCTACCCATTATGATGCATGTGCCACCCATTTGGCTATCTTACACTTGCTAAGTGCAACTTACCAAGCATGTGAGGAGCTTCTATTTTCCCATTGCATAATATATTAGGTCACAATTTGACATGTGAAGCAAGATAATAACCATGAAATGCATCATTTGTCAATCTTGTGTGCCATTTAAAAGTACCAAATTTCACATGCCTTCCTCAATGTATATTATCTTCTAGTGTTGTTTACTCAATATGTGAAGGTGAGTTCATCTGTAATTAGTTTGAAATTTCAAACTTAGTAACTAGCTAAGATTTAACTAACCACAAAGTTTTGTTTAGTAAAACACAAAGCAAAGTTTCAATTAGTGACAAATATAGTTAGATATGATAAACATTTGTAGGAGACCAATTTCCTTGTTTGATTTTTGTCCAAAAATTGATGATCATGTGCACTTGACGAGCATTAATTAACTAGCATTACTTCAAGAAGAAATTTGAATCAAAAGGACACCCCCTCAAATCTGATATGGGGCTCTTACTTTTCTACTTTTTATCAGGGTTATGTTAAAACTTTTTAAATAACAATCTTAGCTCTCAAAGGAGTATCATTCTACATTCATTTGTCTTAACTATATATATTCAATGTTGCATAAAGAGTTGACATTCTAACATTGCACAAATAAATAAACTTGATTTTGATTGGTTCTTGTATAAGTAATTTGTGAACATTTTATGAGTGTATCCGAGTTTGGTGAAACACCATAGTATCATTTGCAAAATCACTTACATGGCAAAACCAACAATCAGGAGATATCAAACCACATGTTAAGACATGATGTTTTTAAGTTGACCTTAGATATCATCTTCTCCACCATACTAGGCAAGAACAAGTAATAGGAAAAGTTAAAGGAAAAACTTAATTACCAAGTTAACCACATATAACGGCTCGAGTTTTGTCTCCTTGCATTTGATATCATGCAAAAGGATTTGATTTCCTCACCTCAAAATTATATTCTAAGTAATGTAAAATGTATTGATCCATATACCAAGGCAAAAGAGCCACATGGGTCAATTTTTTTTAAATATTGTAATAATACCTTGGCAACTTTAACACAAATAAATTATTTATAGAAATGTAGAAATTTTCATATTATACTTTTTTCAAAGAACAAAATTTTGTGAAGGAAAATAAAGAATCTATTGAAATATTCTATTTTTGGACATGGAATCTTCAAATTTAATTAATTATTCGACAGATGGGTGTTGCAGGTGGCCTTCTACTGTATATAGTATATGATTCACCTCCCAATAAAAAAAAATTGTGAAGTTATTTGGGTTCAGCTGATGTGAACATTTTATGAACAAGGGATGATTGTTCATGTAACACCCTAAAATGGCAATTGATCAAAAAAATTGGCTAAATATTGAAAATCTAGAAAAACACTTAATTTTAGCACTTTTAACTTTTAATCCTATAATATTTGGCTGTATATTGCCAGAAATTGTAAAAAAAAGGGCTGGAAAAGGCAGGCCTAAAAAGGGGTGATTTTGAGGATAACTTTTAAGAATTCTCTGTTTCCTGTGTGCAGGAGTTTGGAAAAGTAACAGCACTGTTTCTACTATTCAAATAGATATAAAAAAATTCTCTGCCATAACTCGTCAGCATGGCCGAGTGGTCTAAGGCGCCAGACTCAAGTTCTGGTCTTCGTAAGGGGGCGTGGGTTCGAACCCCACTGCTGACAGAAGGTCGACATAATGACCTATATCTCTGTTTTGCCAGTCTCAATATTTACCTGGAGGAGTTGAGAATAAGCAATAGCTTGGTATTAGTTCCAACCTTTTTAAAATAACCTCTAATTCTAGTTCAAGGAATTTTTTTTGGTTTGCTAGAACCTCTGGTCCAGTTGCAAACTTGGTTTTTTCACACTTCAAAATTCCCGAATTCTGGGTTCTTTAAAAGGAAATCCTAGGCAAGTCTGGTTCCAAATCAGATCCAGTTCTATTTACATATGCATAGCCCAAAACTGATTTCTTTTAGTTGCTAGCATCCATAACCAATAAAAAGTGACAACACATATCAACTACATGACTCTACATGGTTCCCACAAAACAAGAGATATCAGCTTGGTCACAAGAGCATTGCCTCTACCAAGTGTGCACAATGGAGGAAAGTGGTGGGGGGAAGATTGAGAGACAACCCATTTACCTTGCTCCCAGATGGTGTACTTTTCTTGGGTCAGAATGTGCATTGATCCCACATTCATTCACTTGGCTATCCATGGCAGTCATGGACTATATAGACCAAACTGCCGTGATGGGTGTAAGAAAAAAGGCATTGGAACTTATGGAGGGCTCTGGCATGTGTGATCTTTGTCGTTCATTACTTGGAGCCTTGATGGGTTTTAGCATTTGGAACCAAATTCAATGCAGCCACATTTGCTTTCTCCTAACAACTCTTGAGTACTCTTGCATTTGCAACCTCAAATCCAAGTATGAGTTAGGTTTCTTCTACAGCTCTATGGAATTGCAGCATCCCCCTCTATCTATGTCAGGAAGTAGAGCTAGTTAGTTGTTCATAAAGCTTAAGTGTATGTGCAAAAGAAATTGATGAAGAAAATTTGTTTTCTCATGTTTTTTGCATATGGAATTTGCAATGTAGGACAGATGCATTGGTACAAAACTCAAACCTGCCCATGCCAAAGAGACTCATGTTGCTTCTTCCAATTACACAGTTTGTATCTGCAGCTTTGATGATGATCCCCTCTGGTATGATGAGCTTCAGACTCCACTCTGTTTCATATGTGGATTGCTTACAAAAAACTTCAACCAGAATCTGAGCCCCATAACAAATGACCCAGGAAACCAGACACCCGGAAAAAACAACAACAAATCAAGAAACTGGCCCAAAAAAACACACACACGCACTCATAACCAGAACTACTTGCAGCAAATCTTTGTCAAAATTGCACCCATAACCCAAGCTCTGAAAAAACACAACAAAAAAGAAATATCCAGCTCAGAAACCCTAAACACTACATGAAGGAAAACTGCACCACTTTCAGAGCATGAGGAGAACACAATGACAAAACCCACAACAAGAAAAACTAGCTACCTCAACGAGCACATCATCATCACTGCACCCATTACCCCAAGAGCTGAGAAAAAACAGCAACTACAAAGAAGTGGAAGGAGAAGTGGTGCACAAAGTAGGAGAAGAAAAGAAAGCTCGATTCCCAACTCAAGACCAAAATACTTACTCTGCAAAAGAATAAAAATAAAATCTGTATCACTTTGGCAGCATGAGGACAACACACATCCACCAACAAAAAAACACAGGCAGATTTGCAAAGACACACAATCAGAATCAGGTAAGCTGTTAATTGACTGCAATCATGCAACAATTCGTGTTGGTTTTTCTTGTACTTGGAATCTGTGCACTGATATTTTATTTATTTATTTATTTATTTTGGTGATGATGCTCATCAAAGAGAAAGATCAGCAGAGAGATTTGGCCTTCTATCAGGGATTGATCTTGCTGCTGGAATGCTCTGATTTCTGCTTCAGATTTGTGTGAAGTTGGGAAATTTCATTTTGCTTGCTTGATTATGTCCTGGGTTTTTTCTTGAGACTCCAACAATGGAGTATGTTAAACAAGCCATTGTCTTTAATGTAACAAGTACAAAAAGGCAACCTTTATAGTGTTATGCAGTTTGTCAAACGTGTATGTCTTTTTTCAAATGCCCTATTGTGTATCATGTGTTTTACAACCATGTCTTCGTGTGAAGCAATTCCATCATTCCTCAGCATTTTTGACTCAAATGTATATACAAGACAAACATAAACTCTAGGTTTTAATACCCAAACTGCTATCTAAGTACGTAAAAACATCATCTGATTTTCACAATTCATGCTACATATTGCTTCTCATAGATTGAGTTGTACTAATTCTACTCACAATGATTCATTAGAGCTTGTTTAGGTCTAGCAACCTTAGTTTTCATAAGTTATCCTTTGAAGGAAAGTTTCAAATTGGAATCTGTTTAGCCAATTCCCAAGTAAAGAAGAATGGAAAGGTGTTTTTTCAGATCTCCATGTTTTCAAAATTTTCTGTTTTTCAACACCATTCTGATATTGTGGAACCCAACTTGAACAATAGCAAAGTGCCCTTTACCCTGCTGTATACACAGTGTACTGAGAAGAGGCTTTCAATCAAAACTAGATTCAAATAACAAATATCCTTCAATTTGATTTTCTCAAAGTTTGAAATACAACTCCAAAACACTCTCAAATCAATCAGTAAATTGATTATACAAAAGATCCCAATCATCTATCCCTTTTTACATTTTCCAATTCTCTTTCCAGAAAACTCCAAGGTCCTTGAACCAGACTATGTGTTGAACGCTAAAATCGTGCCCTTCAAGTATCTTGTTGCTTCTTCTAGACTACTGGCTTTTGTGAACCCATCCACAAACTGGATTGGTTGTGTACAAAGACAGTTTTTGGGTCTCAACAGGTCCACACTCCACACACCCCAACATGATAGCCCTTCAACAAGATGCTTTAAGTCACATTGAAAATCAAACCTAACTTCTAAACACAGAAAAAAAGAGAATGTTACACGAGATTCTGAAGTTGCAACTTGGAAATTCTAGCGAAAATGGAGCTCAGATCTCCTAATCCTGAGCATACTCAAGTTTGTACTTTCCATGGACAACTGACAGACAGTGTATACTGCTGGCTGGCTTCGCTTCATTGCTGCTCAAAGGTTCTACAACTTGATATGCTTACCCATGTCAGTCCACTAGTATGCTCAAGGCATGACAAAGGTTTAGGGTTCCCACCTTACACCCACCATGTAGAGGTCACTGAAAGCCGCAATCAAGGGTAATGTCTCCAACTCATTGACTTTCAATTTACTGGGTCCACAGCAGCAGTGGGGGACTCAAGAGCTTGGTAGCGCGGTTTATTTCTCTTCAATAGAACATATGTTAGCCAGTACCAGAAAAGTGCAATTCGAGCCTCTTGTGTAATTGCACCCCTTACAGTGCTTTTTCCAAATGATAGCCTTTCCAACACCTGCATTCCATGTCTCCACCAAAACCAACAGCATTAAACCACCTACACTGAAATAAATAAGACAATAGGACAGTAGGGTCATCCTATACTCCAAGAATGCTGAAGTGTCACCACTAATCCCAAGAAGGGATTGCTTACATTACGATAGAACAGTTGATTCATACAATACTCATACATATACCTGCACATTGAAACCTGATTCTCAAGGTCGAATCTCCTGCATATCTTGACAGCACAATCTCTGAAGGGATAGAAGCCAATAAGCTACTGAGTAACACGTTTACAATCTATGTTTAAGAACCACCAACAAAGTGAACAGTTATGTGAAAGGTAAATACGCTGACAGAAAATCCTTTCATTAATGGATAGAACAATTCCATCTTGGTTGTCCACATTGCACTTACATGCAAGAGGAAAAGTCAACAGGCATGTGGGAGAAAGTATTCTGTGAAAGATCACACTGAAAGTTGAAGCATTCAGTGGAGGATCACACTGTGGACCACTGATGTGATTGGTTTAATTGAATCCCAGAAACCCAAAATGACCAGTCTTTCCTTGCCTTGAAAAGCAAATTCATTATGGTGCCAAGAAACAAGCAGGACAAGAGCACACATGACTTAGTACAAATGTCTGATGTGGTACTGGAATGACCTGGAACATACTCACCTGCTCACCATCACTTAAATCAAATGTGTTTGTGCCCTGAAATTTGAGCCCTTTGAACTCATTGACTGATAAAGCTTGGAATGCCCTGGCATTATCACCAAAAAGAACAAAACCACATGAACTCAGTAAAAACCTCAATTCTGGTGTCTGACATTACCAATGGTCAAGCTTCCTTGAGCACTTCCAGTTATAGTGAACTTCCTCCATTCTCTTCCTATTCCTTCAGATTTCTCTCATGCAATGGAGAAATAACATACCAGCGGATAAGAGAGACTTCTGGAATCCAACGGAAAATTGTTGGAGTGTTTTCTGAGTTTACATAGTAGCCCCCAAATACAATGAAAACTGTCATCAATGAAGGACCAAGGGCCAAAGCAGCCTCAGTTGAGGGTGCAATAGCCCCAACAGTCAATCCCATTGCTGATGCTGCAAAAGCCTCAACCATCACTATCCCTGAAAATGCACTAAACCTGCTCCCTCCAAAATAAACAAAATGATCAAATTTCAAGTCAGAAAGGCATCTGTATCTTTTCATAGAGATACCAGTCAGAATGGTGCATGACTACGTTTGCATATTCATATTTGCTATCTGCTTTCTGTAACTTGACTTTCCATTCCACATGAGGGAGCAACCAAATGGTTTAGCACAGTGGTTAGAATACCTACTGATTTTGGGGAAATTAGAAGTTGACTCTAATCTCTGCAAATTTCAACCCTCTTGGTTCCTAGTAGGTGAGCAAAATAGGACCAATAGTAAGGACAATTTCACCATCATTGGTAAGGACAATCAACTGCAGATTATTATTCCTGTAAATGAATATGATCTCCTTACAAGCCTCGAATTCCCTGCTCCTACTCCATAAGATGGGGAGAAATAGAACCTTCCAAGAGTGGGATGAAGGCGAGCCATTGGATAAAGAATGGCACCAAACATGAGTGGAAAAGCAGCACTAACTGGAGCCTCTGCTACTAGCTTGGCCACCAAATATGGGGTCAATGCATAACTTCCTTTGGCCTGCTCCCTTTGGACTATCAATCTTTCAGTTGGAAACACATTCACAGTCTTTGTGAGTGCTGCCATTGCTGTATTAACAGCTGCCACCTGAAACCTCCACAACAAAGTTTTCCAATTAGAAATTCCTGTTATGGAAAGCTGCTCAGTAAATATGAATCCACTCAAGTTTCATCAGCTTGAATGTGGACTCCATGAGCACATTCTCTGAAGAGTTCACAGGCAGTTTTAGTCTCCAGTTCAGTTGGACTACACTTTGAACCAATTTCTGATTGCCCTGATTGAGAAATACCTTTGCCTTGAGCATCTCCAACAGAACAGCTTCTGTAATGCCTTGTCTAAATTTCAGACCAAATTTGCAAATCCAAGTCATGCATCATAGCAGATGAAAGATGTTTTGAGAAGGATACAGGTAGAATGCCCCCAAAAACTCTGCACAAGGACTCTAATACAGGGTAAGATAGCAGTGAAAGAAGTCCTGCTAATACCTGTAATAGGCCCATTCGATCCTGAATTGAAGTCTGGGAGTGTCCCATACGCCAAAAGATTGAACCAAAGATGAGTGCTGATGTCAGTGCCATATTGCCTCGCACTTTGTTTGTTACCTTGTCACGTGTTACCTACAAAAACCTCCACCCCTATCAAAATACCATCCAGGCTACACAGGCCTATGGATTCCCATACACTGCCATGCCTAAAGCTCATGTCTTTTTAATTTCTACCAGTTGTACTTGGTAAACTTGCTTTGTGGTGTGAAGGACCTCAGTTCTCCATATGCTAGGTCATATCTGTGTACAAGGTCAGCCCATCAAACCTGGCCCTATTGACAAAATAGAGCACACTTTCAGCTACTCCAGGATTTTCTGCTTCCTGGCTAGACTATGAAGCTAATTGTAATCCTAATTGTTGTCATTTCCATGACTACTATAACTACTAATTCTCAACTACTAGTTATTCTCAGTTGAGAGAAATTGCTTTCTAATACAGGAATTTGATCCTTTTCTCTACAGCAGATGAAAGCCATACCTGCATCCATGCCCGCCGTAGTAGCAACCGGAACTGTCGCCACCAGCTCCCCCTTTGAATTGCAACACTCTGTGGAGGTTGGATCTCAACTTTCATTTCGTCTTCTGCTTTGTTGGCACCATAGAGAAATGAGTGGTTTAATTTTACTCCCTTCTGAGCAAATGCATCCACCAGACCTGCAATCTTCTCTTTGGTGACTGCTTCAGTCTCAGAGGAGCTGTAGTCGACTGAAATCAGGTCAGCAAAGTACTCCGCAGGATTCATGTGCTCTGGGCATGTGTGCCTATGAACATGCATGCAAACAGACCCAGTTTTCAGGTTGAAATCTGTATACATATTCCTACAATTGAACCAATTTGGAGGTAAACTGAAAAGAGAGACATTCTGTCAGGCCAATTATAATTGAAATATAGCTGCTGAGAAGACAACTTCAAACTGCTGACTTCTGAGGCCTAATAGTGCAAAAACACTGTGCTAATTGCCAGAATGATTCCAATTCAGACTTCAAAAAAAATAGAGAGCAAACAAACAGCACAATTTGTTCTCTATTTCATAGAGAACATAGTTGTTAGGCTTGGATGCAGGTGATATTGCATTCTATGTCAACTCAAATGAGTCAGGAAGGGTGATTAATCACCCCAGTTCTGCAAAGTGCATGAGAGCATGGTCGTGGGCTGGGCCAGCATAGACAAGTGCCCCACTGGACAGAAGAACAAGGTCATCAAACTTGGAATAGATCGATCCACGTGGCTGATGAATGGAACAGACAACAGTGTGACCTTCCTGTGCAAGTTTTCGTAGAGTTTCCATCACCTTTTCTGCCTGAAATGCATCCAAACCTGGCAACAAGCAATTGCTCACAAATGACTATAGACATACAGAGTTGAACAGAAACTTCTGGATAGCCTGACTCCTCAAATCCAGACACAGAAAGATCAAAAGTTACTCAAAATGAAGGTGGAACAAAAGAAAAATTCCTTGACACTAGTTCAAGCTGGCTGGCATGGCTGAGAACCTCTTCCCTATGCAGTATACATACTGCCTCATTTTATAGGAGGTGTGCTTTTTTCATTGTTGTAACAGCAAGAGGCTTGCACATCCTAGTACTCTTTCCAGCCTGAGGTGCTTAACTTCAGTGTTCTTGTGGGTTCTGGCATATCAACCTTGATTTAGTCACAAACACCCAAACAAACACCTATGATTGGTTGCAAGGTTCTTATTGGATGCGAAGATAAAGATATATCTATGAGATTGCAGGGAAAAATCTACCACAACACGTTGAAGGTAACCACTCTGGCAGTTCCAGGAAGACCAAAATTAACATGACAAGAATGGGTTTGGTCATAACCCTATGAGTGTCACTCACAAAGTGCTGGACCATCACCTTAATCATAAATGACAGTGACCGGCTGCCATGACTCCACACTAACTTCATCAGCTCCCAGTGGTGGATGTAGATAAGCATATGATTTTCTGGTGAATATTGAGTTCAAAACATTATACACACATCTGCATCCTGAGCTGCTGTCAAATTTCTGGAAGCAACTGAAAGACTCATTCATGGTGTTAGCTAGCATTCCAGTGACATAGCTAATAAAAAATCTCAATAATAGTGTCATCTAAAAGAAGCTTGTAAGGGCAAGTTTTGTTCACTTCAGCTTGCACCTGTACACACAAGCATTTAAGCCTAAGGCATGGAGAGGCCCACACCTACTGCACCCTGAACATATCCTTTAAACAAAACACTGGTGACTACTTGGATGCAGAACATCTGTGAAGGCACTTGAAAACATAACTATGAGAATCGCAGAGAGAAACTCCACAGAAACAATTTGAGGATAACTGTTCTGTCAGTTCCAGTAAAACAAAACTAACACAAACAGAATGAGTGGGGTCATAACCTTATGAGTGTCACTTAAAAAAGATAAAAAAGACAGTGAGTTAATCTCCAAAATGGACCCATATATTCTGATTCAAGGGGGGATGATTTGTATTGAGTAAGAGGTTAGATCACCTGTGGTAGGCTCATCAGCAAAAATTACTGAAGGGCTTGCAATAAGTTCACAGGCTATGGAAAGTCTCTTCTTTTCACCCCCGCTGATTCCACGTGTTTTTGCATCACCGACAGCAGTATCTGCACAGGTCACCTGCTTCCAGCGCAGGTAGTGCAAATCATTCTGTCTACAATAAGTCCCCTGTAATTGACCCTCATGAGGCTGTGGTTGCAAAGTTAACTAATGGAAATCTCTCAGGTTGACACAGACCAAAATTAATGTTGCACAAAAGCACACGAGCATACACGCTCAGAGAACAACAGTTAGTTATCCACATTATTGCAATTATCCAGGGGATTGCACCCACCAGGCCAAGGCGATAGAGCAATTCATCCACATAACGGTCCTTGGCCTTTGATTTCCAGGTCCTTGGCAACTGAAGCTCAGCTGCAAGGGACAGGGTCTCTCTCACTGTGAGTTGAGAGAAGAAAAGGTCCTCTTGTCTCACATATGCCAGCCTGAATGCACACAGCACATCCACCTTCAATACTAAACTCCTATTCCATGCAGTATATTATTACAGGTCATAATTTGAAGGAATCCATTGACAAAATACAAGGGCAACAGACCTGTGCTTCATGGATGAGAAAGGACGTCCATTAATCATGATAGATCCATTGATATGTAAGCGAGCAGATGCTGGAAGCTGGCCAGCTAGCACATTGAGAAAAGTTGTTTTTCCTGATCCTGATGGCCCCATGATAGCAAGTAATCGCCCTGCTTTTGCCTCACCACTCACAGATTGCAAAAGCACTTTTGACTGCACACATAATGTAAGATGCATCAATAAGGTCTTCTTATTGCAAAACCCCTCCCTTAAGCAGCTTTACAATTAGGCACTCCAATGCATTCAAAAGATGCTTTGTCTCTTTTTTCTATAGGTTACCATAACACTCTCCACAAAACCTAACAGAGTGATCTATTCTGGAAGGCAGCTACCTGTTCAAGCCTCACCACTCAACAGATTGCAGCAGCACTTTTGACTGCATACAATAATAGAAGATCCATGCATAAAAAGATCTTCCTATTATTTCAAATCCCCTCATTGCACAAGCCTTCTAATGCATTCCAATGTGTTCACACGAGAATTCCATTCTTTTGTTTCTCTAGGTTATAGCCCTAACATTGTCTGCAAAAACACCATGATCGACTCTGGAAGGTGGGCTACCTACCTGTTCAAGCCTGAACTTGCAGCACATGTACATATTGTAGTCTACTGGTCTACAGAAAACACCAGAGTCTTCTGGTACTGAACTGTTGTAAATGATAAATACCAACACTCTCCCCGGTCGAGTTTGGGAGCTGGAAATTTTGCTCCAGAAAATGACCTATATGATGATGACTCTCGAAAAGAGAAGGAGCAGCAGCTGCGAAGATAGGACGAAGGGATTCGTACCACTTTGTTAGCCTTGTCGAGAAGGACACAGGTAATGTTATGCCAGGTGATTGTTGTAGGTTCGACAACAAAGTCACGTTTCTTTCCAAATTGTTGTTGTTGTGCTGCTGCTGCGTCCTCCTCCGCCTCCTCCTCTGGATTGCCATTGCTAGCAGGGTCAGAAGATTCCGGAGCACCGCGTCTGGAAGCTACAAATCGCACTGTCAGGGCGACGGCCGCAGTTGCAAGCACGGCTACAACATTAGGAGGCACCATCTTCCTGCTGCTTGAACAACGCCACCGCCGCAGTCACAGCAGAAACGTTGTGACAGAAGAAGCAGCCAAAGAAAAGCTCGGGAATGGGAGCCTGTCTGGAGGAGGCTCACGGAACAAGTGGGGAACAGCATGCGCGCACAAACACACACGCAATCCACACATCCTCTCTCTCTCTCTCTCTCTCTCTGTCTTCCAAACAAGAGCTCTTCTCAGCGTCAGCCCTTTTTTTCCTGGCTACGTTTCGCCAAAAAGCGAAAATGAAAATTGAAAATTCGAAAATGAAGTGATAGATTTGGAGGTTTTCAATCGCCATAAGTGAGGGAAAATTTTAGCACAAATTGTCAAATTTCTATATTTGGTTTTGCGTGTTTTGGCGAAACTTCAAATTGAAAACTCGAAAATGAAGCGATAAATTTGGAGGTTTTCAATCGCCATAAGTGAGGGAAATTTTTTGCACAAATGGTCAGATTTCTATGTTTGGTTTTGCGTGTCTAAGTAGCAGTGATTTTTTTTTTTAAATTTTTTGGCGAAGATTCGCAATTTTGCTACCAAAAAAAAGTCCCAAGTGACAACGTGGTCAAGGGAACTTTTTGAGAAAAATCCAAAAAGAATCGCCACATTTCTTTTGAGAGGAAAAAAAAAAGTTATGAAATCACCAAGATTTTTTATTTTTAGCTTCTTTTTTTTCTTATGAAATCGCCATATTCTAGTTTATACGTTCTAATGTTTGGGTAACATGTAATAAGATTCCTAGAATTTCTTTTTCTTTTATTTGTGTTGTAGCCAGATTTGGCTAAATAAATCTTCTTGCGACTGATTGTCACTTTTGGAGCAACATTTGGAGAAAATTGCAAAAAAAATTAAAACACTGATGGGTATGTAGCCAAAGATATAAAAAGGATGATTAAAGTTTTGTACTTTATATCTGGTTTATTATAGCCAGATTTGGCTAAATCTTTAGGGATGATCGTCACTTTTTTCACATCTTCCTATTAAAAAAACATTCATCTATTAGATGAAGAGAATCCTCAGAAATTTCATTGAAATTTTGATGAATGTTTTTTAAAATTTTCAAAATTGGAAAATCTTAAAGTTTTATGTAGTAGGCAATTTTTGTTGTTATTTTATTTATTTATTTAATGATTTTCTTTTTTTTGTTGAACTTTTTTCAAAAAACAAAGAATTTTCAAAAGACCATTCTTAATATTTCAAAATATTTTACTCAAAATGGCGAAAACTTGCCTTTAAAAAATTCACAAAAATCTTTCCCTTTGGCTGACCTACCTATATATTGGTTACAAGCAGGGATTGGTTTTACTTTCTCAATTTTGTGAGGGAAGTGGATTGGCTATGGTCAACAAGATGATTTAGCCAATTTTGGCTACGAGTCATAGAGGAAAGTGGAAGTTTTTTGGAAAACCCACAAGGAATATTTACCTAGTATGAAGGAAGGTTGTTTAGGTTTTTTTTTTCTTGTTAAGATTTTCCAAAAATCATAGTCTTCTTGCCATGTTTTTTGGTACCATAGGAATTCCCATATTATTGAGTAGGGGTGTGTGCCAAGCTATTTTCATAATATTTCAAGCAATTGTGGAGAAGTTATTGAATATTGATCATTTTTTCCATTGAAAATTCATTTAAATCAAAACTAAAAATTAATGGGGGAATTGGGGCACATTCTTGGGATTGTTGGGAAGTTGTTAATGAGTGGGATTTTAGTGAAAATGATTCTGAAATTTTGAGACCTAAAGTGCATTAGATATTGAATTTTGAGTAGTTTTTTTCATTGGAAATTCAATTAAATTTAGACCAAAAATGATTTTGAAAATAAAAATTAATTGGGTAACCAATTCACACTTGGGCTAAGAGCATAGGCTACACTAGTTATGGTGACATGTTAGAAGCTATCATGGTTTTAATTTGGTAATTTTAACTTTTTTTTCTCCTAAAAATATGGCTAATGTCAAGCATTTTTTCCAAAAGAAACCTTGAAAAATTAGCAACCCATTTCTTTTTTCATCAAGTGATGAAAATTCTCCCCAAAAGAAAATGGTAGGTATGAGGAGGAGGTTTTTGACTTTTTTGATTTTGTGATGTAGCCACAATGGCAATTGCCAATATAAGGAATGAGTCAAATTTGGCTAATTTAGGTCTTGGACAAAATTTAAGAATCATGCTATATTTTTGTGACCTCATGGAGCCGATTGATCAAAATATGCTAGTTACAAGAGTAAATTGTAGGATATTTGTTAGTGTTTGTGTAAGGAATTGTTTTGTGTAGCTTAATGGCCGTTTTCCAAAGGAAGATGTAGAAAAAGTGACAATCGTCCCCAGGAAGATTTAGTTAAATCTGGCTATAAACCAAATATGAAGCATATTAGTCCTTGCTTTATATTTTTGGCTACTTACTAGAAAGATCTAAATATAACAATTCGGTGAATTTTCCTTTTCAAAAAATTTCAACTTTTGATGATTGAAACCCCAAAAAAATAATGTAATTAATTTTATTTTTTTATTGTGGGCAAGTAAAAATTTTGCCTAGTAAAAACCACTAAATATCATAATGTGGCAATTTTACCTTCTTTTTTTCAACTTCTAGCAATGGAAATCCTCAAAAATGAACATCATTATTTTATTTTTCATTTTTATTGTTTTCAAAGTTTTCCCAAAAAAAAAAAAAAAAAAAAAAACTCAATATATAATTTAAAAAATATATAATTATAATTTTTTTTATATATTATTTTTTTTTTTTTTTT
>Ga0116227_10011865_pt1 | contig 14458 bp, 15 predicted proteins | sample S1TSphgellanicum_FD_89693 | JGI IMG/M metagenome (GOLD analysis project Ga0116227, IMG submission 89693) | Host-associated microbial communities from peat moss isolated from Minnesota, USA - S1T2_Fb - Sphagnum magellanicum MG | ecosystem: Host-associated > Plants > Peat moss > Unclassified... | reverse complement strand
CTCGGCATCCTTCTCTGCGCCCGGGGCGTAGCGCTGCACATCGAGGTCGTGCGGGCGCACATAGGCATAGGCCCGCGCATCCTGCGCACCCGCGTGCTCCGGTGCGTCGAGCCGGATGCCTTCCACGTGCACCTGCCCTTGATCGGCGCGGCCATGGAACAGGTTGACGTCGCCCAGAAAGCCGTAGACGAAGGGGCTGGCCGGATGGTCCCAGACCTCCTGTGGCGAACCGCTCTGCTCGACGCGGCCGCCGTTCATCAGCACCACGCGGTCGGCCACTTCAAGGGCCTCTTCCTGGTCGTGGGTGACGAAGATGCTGGTGACGTGCAGCTCGTCGTGCAGCCGGCGCAGCCAGCGGCGCAGTTCCTTGCGCACCTTGGCATCGAGCGCGCCGAAAGGTTCGTCCAGCAGCAGCACCTTGGGCTCCACGGCCAGGGCGCGCGCCAGGGCGATGCGCTGGCGCTGCCCGCCGGAGAGCTGTGCCGGGTAACGGTCGGCCAGCCAGTCGAGCTGCACCAGGCTGAGCAGCGAATGCACCTTTTCCTTGATCTGCGCCTCGCTCGGGCGCTGGCCGCGCGGCTTCACCCGCAGGCCGAACGCGACGTTCTCGAACACCGTCATGTGGCGGAACAACGCATAGTGCTGGAATACGAAGCCTACCTGCCGATCGCGCACATGCACGTCGGTGGTGTCCTCGCCGGCAAACAGGATGCTGCCGGCATCGGCCGTCTCAAGGCCTGCGATGATGCGCAGCAAGGTGGTCTTGCCGCAGCCCGAGGGACCGAGCAAGGCGATGAGTTCGCCGGATTCGATGTCCAGGCTGACGTCGCGCAACGCGTGGAAGTCGCCGAACTGCTTGCTGACGTTACGGATTTCAATGCTCATGTCTGTCCTTGTTCACGCGAGGGCGCCACTGGAGGCTTGCGGCCGCTCGGGCGGCAGGTCGGCGATGGCCTTGCGTTCCTGCTCGCTGCGCCACTCCACCACCGACTTGATCACCAGCGTGACCAGCGCCAGCAAGGCCAGCAGGGAGGCCACGGCAAACGCCGCCACCGACTGGTATTCGTTGTAGAGGATTTCCACGTGCAGGGGAATGGTGTTGGTCTGGCCGCGGATATGGCCCGACACCACCGACACCGCGCCAAACTCGCCCATGGCACGCGCGTTGCACAGGATCACGCCATAGATCAGGCCCCACTTGATGTTGGGCAGGGTCACGTACCAGAAGGTCTGCCAGCCCGAGGCACCAAGCACCGTGGCAGCCTGCTCTTCGTCATTGCCCTGCGCCTGCATCAGCGGGATCAGCTCGCGCGCGATGAAGGGGAAGGTCACGAAGACCGTGGCCAGCACGATGCCCGGCACCGCGAAGATGATCTTGATGTTGTGGTCCGACAGCCAGTTGCCGAACCAGCCGTGCGAGCCGAACACCAGCACGTACATCAGGCCCGCCACCACCGGCGACACCGAGAACGGCAGATCGATCAGCGTGGTGAGAAAGGCCTTGCCACGGAACTCATACTTGGCAACGGCCCAGGCTGCCGCCACGCCGAAGACCAGGTTCAGCGGCACCGCGATGGCAGCGGTCAGCAGCGTCAGCTTGATCGCCGCCCAGGCATCAGGTTCGAGCAGGCCGTCAAAGTAAGGACCGAAGCCCTTGCGCAGCGCCTCGGTGAAGACGGCCGCCAGCGGCAGGACCAGGAACAGCAGCATGAACACGAGCGCGATGCCGATGAGGGTGCGGCGCACCCAGGGCGACTCGGTGGTCCCCGCGCGTACGCGGCTCAGATTGGTGGAAGTGCTCATGCGGGCATCCCTGCGCGGCGCCGTTGCCAGGCCTGCAGGCCATTGATGACCAGCAGCAGAATGAAGGAAAACACCAGCATCACCACGGCCACGGCCGTAGCGCCGCCGTAGTCATACTGCTCCAGCTTGCCGATGATGATCAGCGGCGTGATCTCGGAAATCATGGGCATGTTGCCGGCGATGAAGATGACCGAGCCGTATTCGCCGATGGCCCGCGCAAAGGCCATGGCGAAACCGGTCAGCAGCGCAGGCGTGATGGACGGCAGGATCACCTTGGTGAAGGTCTGCAGGCGCGTGGCCCCGAGGCAGGTGGCGGCTTCCTCCAGCTCCTTTTCGGTGTCTTCCAGCACCGGCTGCACCGTGCGCACCACGAAAGGCAGGCCGATGAAGATCAGGGCGATCACCACGCCCGCAGGCGTGAAGGCCAGCTTGATGCCCAGCGGTTCCAGGTACTGGCCGATCCAGCCGTTGCCCGCCAGCAGGGCGGTGAGCGAGATGCCGGCCACTGCCGTGGGCAAGGCAAACGGAAGGTCCACGAGCGCATCGACGATCTTCTTGCCCGGGAACTTGTAGCGCACCAGCACCCAGGCCAGCAGCAAGCCGAACACCAGATTGACCAGCGCAGCCAGCAACGAGGCGCCGAAGGTCAGCCGATAGGATGCCAGTACCCGCGGCGACGTCACCGCCGTCCAGAACTGCTCGCCGGTCAGGCTGAAGCTGCGCAGGACCAGCGCCGACAAGGGAATGAGCACAATCACGCTCAGGTAGAACAGCGTGTAGCCCAGCGTCAGGCCAAAGCCGGGCAGCACACGCTTGGCGCCTCCGCGGCGCACGGGCACCGCGACGGGCGGTGCCATGGTGGCAGTAGCCGACATTTACCGGCCGACGGTGTAGAGCTTGTCGAACTGGCCGCCGTCGTTGAAGTGCACCTTCTGCGCTTCACCCAGGCTGCCGAACAGCTCCTGCACCGTGAACAGCTGCAGCGGCTTGAACACGTCGGCGTGCTTCTTCAGCACCGTCTGCGAGCGCGGACGCAATGCATGCTTGGCGGCGATTTCCTGGGCATCCTCGGAATACAGCCAATCCAGGTAAGCCTTGGCCAGCTCGCCCGTACCCTTCTTGGCTACCGTGCGCTCGACCACCGCCACCGGGTTTTCGGCCACGATGCTGATCGAGGGGTAGACCGCATCCACCTTGCCATCGCCGAACTCGCGGTTGATCGAGACCACCTCGGATTCGAAGGTGATCAGCACATCGCCGACGTTGCGCTGCAGGAAGGTCGTGGTCGCGTCGCGGCCGCCCTTGCCCAGCACCGGCACATTCTTGTAGAGCTTGCCGACGAACTCGGCGGCCTGGGCGTCGCTGCCGCCCTTCTTCTTCACGTAGCCCCAGGCGGCCAGATAGGCGTAGCGGCCGTTGCCGCCGGTCTTGGGGTTGACCACCACCACCTGGATGCCGGGCTTGATCAGGTCGTCCCAGTCCTTGATGTTCTTGGGGTTGCCGTTGCGGGTCAGGAACAGCATGGTCGAGGTGGTGGGCGATGCGTTGTCGGGGAAACGCTTGGGCCAGTCCTTGGCCACCACGCCACGCTCGGCCAGGAAATCGATGTCGGTGGAAGTGTTCATGGTCACCACGTCCGCATCCAGGCCATCGGCCACGGCCCGCGCCTGGGCGCTGGAGCCGCCATGCGACTGGTCGATCTTCACGTCCTTGCCGGTGGTCTTCTTGTAGTGGGCCACGAACGCAGCGTTGTAGTCCTTGTAGAACTCGCGGGCCACGTCGTAGGAAGCATTGAGCAGGGTCTGGGCAGAAGCCAGGCCGCTGGCGGCCAGCGCTGCAGCGGCAAGCGCGATCTTGAGTCGAGAGTTCATGCGGATTCCGTAGCGAAAGTGGAAGAAGGGAAAAGGGTGGATGTTACGGGCGCGGCACCCAGCGTCAGCGCGCCCGTGAGCGACTGCAGCAGCGCCAGCCCCAGGGGCCAGTCGCCGTGGCCGGATTCGACGTTGATGTGGCCGGCATCCTGCAGGCGCACGAATTCGCTGCCCCAGGAGCGGGCATAGGCCCCCGCGAGGCGGATCGGGCAATACGGGTCGTTGCTGCTGGCCACCACGATGCTGCGGTAGGGCAGCCGCGCATGGGGCACGGGGGCGAAGTCGCTCAGCACCGCACGGCGCTCCGGATCCGCAGGCGCCACCAGCAGGGCGCCACAGATGCGCTCCTGCGCGGCCGGCCCCAGGTGGCTGACGGCAATGCAGCCCAGGCTGTGCGCGGCGATCACCACGGGCCCCGGCGCGGCGGCCACGGCACGCTCCACCGCCGCGACCCAAGCGCTGCGGCTGGGGGTGACCCAGTCGTCCTGCTCCACGCGGCACGCATCCTGCAGATGGGAAGCCCACAGGCTCTGCCAATGGCCTTCACCTGAACCGCGCCAGCCCGGCACGATGATGATGCCGGGCTGTGCGCCGCCACCGCGCGGCGCCAGGGAAGGCACGGCGCGGCCGGGCTGCGGCTCGGCCGCGGATGCCGCCGTGCTCACTTGTTCGGCTGGGGCGTCAGGCGCAGGTAGGGCTTCACGGCCTTGAAGCCCTTGGGGAAGCGCTGGGCGATCTCCGCCGGGTCCTGCAGGCTGGGCAGGATGACCACGTCGTCGCCATCGGTCCAGTCGGCCGGCGTGGCCACCTTGTGGCTGTCCGTGAGCTGCAGCGAATCGATCACGCGCAGCAGTTCGTCGAAATTGCGGCCTGTGCTGGCCGGATAGGTGAGCGTGGCGCGCACCTTCTTGTTCGGGTCGATGAAGAACACGCTGCGCACGGTCGCCGTGGCAGAGGCATTGGGATGGATCAGGTCGTACAGCTCGGACACCTTGCGATCGGCATCGGCCAGGATCGGGAAGTCGACCGTGGTGTTCTGCGTTTCGTTGATGTCCGCGATCCATTCCTGGTGCTTGCCGACCGGATCGACGCTGATCGCGATGGGCTTGACGCCACGCTTGGCGAAGTCACCCGACAGCGCGGCGGTGCGGCCCAGCTCGGTGGTGCATACAGGCGTGAAGTCAGCCGGATGGGAGAACAGCACGACCCACGAGTCGCCCGCCCATTGGTGGAAATGGATGGGGCCGACGGAGGAATCCTGCGTGAAATCAGGGGCGGTGTCGCCCAGTCGAAGAGTGGCCATGTGCGCTCCATTGGAAGGAATGCAACAATTGTGGGCAGGGTCGCTTAAATATCTAACGACTAATTTCTTCTTTCTTTATCGCACTTTCCGCATAAGCAGCCGCCGCGATGGCCCCTCCCCTGGCCTGTGACGGCCGCCCGGCGCTCACGGCGCCAGCCGCTTGACCCAATCCACGTAGCGGTCCACCCAGGCCTGCAGGAATTTGCGGCTGCCCTCGCCAATGTGGCCGTTTCCATCGAACAGCCCGTCCTTCGCCTGGATGAAGACCTCCGGCTGGCCCAGGGTGGGAACGTCCAGGTAGGCCAGCACATTGCGCAGGTGCTGCTGGGCCAGGGCCGTCCCGATGGCGCCGATCGACACGCCCAGCACCCCGGCAGGCTTGCCGGCCCAGGCATTCTGGCCATACGGCCGCGATGCGTGGTCGATGGCGTTCTTCAGCACGCCGGGCATCGAGCGGTTGTATTCCGGCGTCACGAAGAGCAGGCTCTGCGCCGCCTTGACCTCGGAGCGCAGACGGGCCACCGCTGGGGCGGGGTTGCCGTCATCGTCCTGGTTGTAGAGCGGCAGGTCGTCGATGCGCAGGTGCTCGAAAGAGAAACCTGGCGGGAACAGCGGCTCCAGCGCCCGCGCCAGCTGGCGGTTGAGGGAATCCTTGCGAAGACTGCCGACGACGACTGCGATGCGGTATTGGCTCATGCGGGCTCCAGGGAATGGTGGGCCACCATTATGGAAAGCACCGCCAGCCAGTCCTATTACAAAATGCACGGTCCCGATCGGCCCGCAGGCTTCCGCCGAGGGCGGCGCCTGCCCTAGCTTGAACCGCACGGCCCGTCATGCGGTCGTCAATGCCAAGGTGGCGGCCCTCTTGCGCCAGCACCTTGGCAGACACCGGAGCCCTAGCCCGCGCGGCGCTGGCCAGCCAGCCGCCGTACCACGGCTACCAGCCGGTCGATCTCGTCGAAGGTGTTGTAGAAGGCCAGCGACGGCCGCACCGTAGTCTCGACGCCGAAACGCCGCAGGATCGGCTGCGCGCAGTGGTGCCCCGTGCGCACCGCGATGCCCTCTTCGTTGAGTGCCTGCCCCACTTCCTCGGTGGAGTAGCCGTCGAGCACGAAGGACATCACGCTCGCCTTGTCTGCGGCCGTGCCGATCAGCCGGACACCCGGAATGCTGCCGAGTTGCTGCATGCCGTACACCAGCAGGTCATGCTCGTAGCGCGCGATGTTCTCGATGCCCACCCGGTTCACGTAGTCGATCGCCGCCCCCAGGCCCACCGCGTCGGCGATGTTGCCGGTGCCGGCCTCGAACTTGTTCGGGATCGGCTGGAACACGGTCTTCTCGAAGGTCACGTCGGCGATCATGTTGCCGCCGCCCTGCCACGGGGGCATGTCTTCGAGCACCTCGCGCTTGCCCCAGACCACGCCGATGCCGGTCGGACCGAACACCTTGTGGCCGGAGAACACGAAGAAATCCGCGCCCAGGTCCTGCACGTCCACCCGCATGTGCGAGACCGACTGCGCTCCATCGACCAGCGCCTTGGCGCCGGCACGGTGGGCCAGCTCCACGATCTCCTTGACGGGGACCACGGTGCCGAGCGCGTTGGAGACCTGCGTGACCGACACGATCCTGGTGCGGTCGTTGAGCAGCTTGCGGTACTCGTCGAGCAATACCTGGCCCGAGTCATCGACCGGGATCACGCGCAGCTTCGCCCCCTTGGCAGCGGCAAGCTGCTGCCACGGCACGATGTTGGCGTGGTGTTCCAGGTTGCTGACGATGATCTCGTCGCCCTCGCCCACGTGCTGCCAGCCCCAGCTCTTGGCCACGAGGTTGATGGCCTCGGTGGTGCCGCGCACGAAGATGACCTCGTTCACGTCGGGCGCGTTGATGAACTTCTGCACGCGCTGGCGGGCACCTTCGTAGGCGTCCGTGGCACGCGCGGCAAGCTCGTGCGCGGCACGGTGGATGTTCGAGTTCTCGTGCTCGTAGAAGTAGGCGATGCGGTCGATCACCGACTGCGGCTTGTGCGTGGTGGCGGCATTGTCAAACCACACCAGTTGCCTGCCGTTCACGCGCTCCTGCAGGATCGGGAAATCGCGCCGGATGGCGTTGACGTCGAAGGGCGGGTGCTGCCCCTGCCCCGCAAGCGGCACCGTGCCATGCGGCGCGGGCTTGGCCGGCGTCACATAGCCGCTGGGCAGCACCACGGCATCGACGAAGTAGTACTGGGGCTGCGCCGATGGCACCGTCTGCAGCACGGCAGCGCCCGCCGGCGCCGGCGTCGCGCGTGGCGCCTCGGGCAGGGCAAAGGGTTGGCTGGCCAAGGCGTCCAGCGTGCTGCTGCGCCCGCCGGGCGAAGGCTGTCCATGGTCGTCGCCAAGGAAGTAGAACGGCGACGCAGGGTGGCGTACGGCACTGGACGCCCCCGCGGCCTGGGCCTCGGGCACGCCCAGCACGGCGCTGCCAAAGCGCGGCTCGTAGGCCGGCACGGTACTGACCACCGTGTCCGGCAGGCCGTTGGCGGCGGTCGCATGCGGCAGCAGCGCGGGTGCGCGGTTGCCCAGTGACAGCACCGGTGTGGGCGAAGCCGGCAGCAGGTTGGCGCCAGGCACCAGCCCTTGCGGAATCGGCGTGCCCGGCACGCCGGGGCCGAAGCCCGCCGGACTCGCCAAGGGAGAGCCTGGCGAGGCGATGTTGACCGGCGCCTGCAGGCCCACCGGGCCAGGCGACTCGCCAGGCAATGCGGAGAACAAGGCCGTCGCCATGCGGGCCAGCACCGCCGGGTCGAAGGGGGCCTCCGGCGCCTGCGGCACGCTCACGGGGGAAGAAGCGGGGGTCATCGCCACGGCTTCTTACTTGTAGGTGTCCGGGTAGTCGTGGTACTTGTTGACCTCGACATCGTCGAGCACTGCCAGTGCATCGGTGGTCAGCACCGCGAGCGAGCAGTACAGCGAGATCAGGTACGACGCGATGGCATGGTTATTGATGCCCATGAAGCGCACCGACAGCCCCGGGCTTTGCTCGCCGGCCAGGCCGGGCTGGAACAGGCCGACCACGCCCTGGCGCTTGTCGCCCACGCGCAGCAGCAGGATCTTGCTCTTGCCGTCGGCCACGGGCACCTTGTTCGACGGGATCAGCGGGATGCCGCGCCAGGTGATGAACTGCGAGCCGAACAGGCTCACGGTGGGCGGCGGCGTGCCGCGGCGCGTGGCTTCGCGGCCGAAGGCGGCGATGGCCAGGGGGTGCGTCAGGAAGAAGGCAGGCTCCTTCCAGACCTTGGTCAGCAGCTCGTCCAGGTCGTCCGGCGTGGGCGCGCCGGTCAGCGGGAAGATGCGCTGCTCTTCGCTCACCTGGGCCAGCAGGCCATAGTCGGGGTTGTTGATGAGCTCGCTCTCCTGGTTCTCCTTGATCGTCTCGATCGTCAGGCGCAGCTGTTCCTTGATCTGGTCGTGCGGGCTGCTGTAGAGGTCGGAGATGCGGGTGTGCACGTCCAGCACGGTGCTGACGGCATTCAGGAAGTACTCGCGCGGGTTCTCCTCGTAGTCGACGAAGGTGCGCGGCAGCTGGTTCTCTTCTTCGCGCGCGGTGCAGGTGACCTTGATCGACTCCGGGTTCTTCACCTTGTTCAGGCGGTAGATGCCCGCCTCCACCGGCACCCATTGCAGCAGGTGCGTCAGCCAGCGCGGGCTGATGGTCTCCAGCTGCGGGGCGGTCTTGGTGGCGTTGGCTAGCTGGCGGGCTGCGTTGTCGCCCAGGGCGGTGGTGCCGCCTACGGTTGCCGTCATGGAAGTCTTCCGATCTAGGGGGTTGGAAAAAGAATGGACCGCAGTGTCTGGTGGCGGCAGCCAGCCATCAACATGCTATAGCCGCCAAGTTGATGCCGCGCACGGTGCGCGCACGGGTGATGGCGTCGCAGTGCCCGAACAGGACGGTGATGTTCACGCCCAGGGCGAACGCCAGTTTTTCGGCGGTGAGCAGCGACGCAATGGCACGCCCCCGCTCCACCTCGCCCACGTAGGAGCGGTTCAGGCGAGAGCGGGCGGCCAGTTCCTCTTGCGACCAGCCCCGGGCTTCTCGCAACTGCCGTACCGCCAGGCCAAAGATCTGGACCAGCTCCGACGGGCCGGCCACCGGCTCAGGTGCGGGCATCGTCGCTGCGCGAGATGGCCTGGGTGACGTGCGCGCCTGGCGGCACGTCCTGTGTCAGCCAGACATTGCCGCCGATGGTCGCGCCACGGCCCAGCGTGACGCGTCCGAGGATGGTGGCGCCCGCATAGATGACCACCTCGTCCTCCACCACCGGGTGGCGCGGCAACCCCTTTTGCAGGTGGCCCTCGCCATTGGTGGGAAAGCGCTTGGCGCCCAGGGTGACCGCCTGGTACACCCGCACCCTTTGGCCGATCACCGTGGTCTCGCCGATCACGACGCCAGTGCCATGGTCGATGAAGAAGCTCGCGCCGATCTGCGCGCCCGGATGGATGTCGATGCCGGTCTGCCCATGCGCCAGCTCGGCCACGATGCGGGCCAGCAGCGGCAGCTCCAGCCGATAGAGCCGGTGCGCCAGCCGGTGGTGGATCATGGCCAGCACGCCGGGGTAGCACAGCAGCACCTCGTCCACGCTGCGCGCGGCCGGGTCACCGCGGTAGGCCGCCAGCACGTCGCTGTCGAGCAGGCGGCGGATGTCGGGCAGCGATGCCGCGAAGGCCTGCGCAGCGGCCTCTGCGCGCGCGCCGATGTCGCCCGACGCGTCGCGGCCCAGATGGCGCGCCTGGTAGCGCAGCTCCAGCCGGATCTGCGCCAGCAGCGCATGCAGGGCGGCGTCCAGCGTGTGGCCGACGTAGAAATCCTCGCTCTCCTGGCGCAGGTCGGTCGGGCCGAGCCGCATGGGGAACAGCGCCCCCTTGAGCGACTCCACGATGTCCGCCAGCGCGTCGCGCGAGGGAAACTCGCGCCCGCCCGGCTCGTTGGAACGGGCCTGCGCCTCGCGCCAGTCCTGGCGCGCGGCATGCAGTGAAGTGACGATCTGCTGGATATCGAAGACAGCCACGGCGATCAGTCCTGCACCCAGGGCAGGCCATGGAAGCGCCAGCCATCGGCCACGCCCCGGTGCTGCTGCGCGTCGATCTCGCCCTCGAAGCCCTCGGCCACGTTGAATACGTGCGCGAAGCCGGCCTTGGCTGCGGCCTCGGCCGCCAGCGCCGAGCGCTTGCCGCTGCGGCACAGCAGCAGCACCACGGCCTCCTTGCCGCCCTCCTGGGCCAGCCTGGCTTCCAGTTCGCGCACGAAGCGCGGGTTGCGCGTCAGGCTGGTGCCGGTGGCCCAGGCCACGTGCAGGCTGCCGGGTACATGGCCGACGAACTTGCGCTCTTCCCCCGAACGGACGTCCACCAGAGCGGCGCCCCCGGACTGGAAGAGTTCCCACGCCAGGCGCGGAGGAATGCTGCCGGCATAGGGCAACCCGGTGGAAAGTGCAACGGCACGGGCGGATTCCAGGCCCGGTGCCAGAGAGGTGGATGCGGTGGTCATGCGGCTCCTTGTGCCGCAGGCCGGTCTCTTGCGGCCTGCTATGCACTGACTGTAGGAGTCGCGCCGTCCAGCATCAAAGAATAAAAATGGCGGCCCTCAGCAGAAATCTGCATAAGAGGCCGCCACGCGCCAACAGCGCGCTATCGACTTACCAGCCCGGCACCACGGCACCCTTGAACTCCGTCTGCACATACTGCTTGACGGAGTCCGAGTGGTAGGCCTTGACCAGCTTGGCGACCCAGGGCTTGTCCTTGTCGGCCGTGCGCACCACCAGCACGTTCACATAGGGGCTCTTGGCGCTTTCCTGGGCGATGGCGTCCTTGGCGATGGTGAGGCCCGCGGAGACGGCGTAGTTGGTGTTGATGCCGGCGGCGTCCAGGTCGTCCAGCGTGCGCGGCAGCTGGGCGGCGTCCACTTCGATGAACTTGAGCTTCTTGGGGTTGTCCACCACATCCAGCGGCGTGGCCTTGACGCCTGCACCGGCGCGCAGCTTGATCAGGCCCTGGTCCTGCAGCACCAGCAGCACGCGCGCGCCGTTGGTCGGGTCGTTCGGCAGGCCGAAGCGCGCGCCGGGCTTCAGGTCGGCGAGCGTCTTCACCTTCTTGGAGTAGATGCCCATCGGGTAGTTGACGGTGTAGCCCACGTCCGTGAACTTGTAGCCGCGGTCCTTGACCTGCGCATCCAGATACGGCTTGTGCTGGTAGCTGTTGGCGTCCAGGTCGCCGGCGGCCAGCGCGGCGTTGGGCTGCACGTAGTCGCTGAACTCGACGATCTGGATCTTCAGGCCATCCTGCTCGGCGACCTTCTTGACCTGCTCCATGATCTGCGCGTGCGGGCCGGCGGTGACGCCGATCTTGATCGGCTTGTCCTGCGCCAGGGCCGGCAGGCCGAGGGCCGCGGCCATGGCGCCGGCGGCGAGGATCTGCAGGGTGAAGCGTTTCGGGAATGTCATAGGGTGGTCCTGTGGATGAAAAACGGATTACTTGTGGCTCAGGCGCTTGACCAGCCAGTCGCCGGCGCCCTGCAGCACTTGTACGAAGACGATCAGCACCACGACCACGGCCAGCATCACCTCCGGCAGGAAGCGCTGGTAGCCATAGCGGATGCCCAGGTCGCCCAGGCCGCCACCGCCAATGGCACCGGCCATGGCCGAATAGCCGGTGAGGCTCACCAGCGTGATGGTGATGCCGGCGACGATGCCCGGCCGGGCTTCGGGCAGCAGCACCTTCCACACGATCTGGCGAGTGCTGGCCCCCATGGCCTGGGCGGCCTCGACCAGACCGCGGTCGACCTCGCGCAGCGCGGTCTCCACCAGCCGCGCCATGAAGGGCGCGGCGGCGATGGTCAGCGGCACGATGGCCGCCGCGGTGCCGATGGACGAGCCCGTCAGCAGCCGCGTGAACGGGATGATGGCCACCAGCAGGATGATGAAGGGCGTGGAGCGCACCGCGTTCACGGCAAAGCCCACCACCCCGTTCACCGGCCTGTTCTGCAGTACGCCGCCGGCGGCGGTCAGGTGCAGGTAGACGCCCAGCGGCACGCCCAGCAGCGAGGCGATGGCGCCCGAGATGCCGACCATCACCAGCGTCTCCCAGAGCGAGGTGGCAAAGAGTTCGAGCATGGGCCCGGTAAAGACATCAAACATCGCTCACCTCCTGCACCGATACGCCCGCGTTGCGCAAATGCGCCACGGCATCCCCCAGGGACGAGGGCGAGCCGCGCAGCAGCAGCGCCAGCGCGCCATAGGGCTGGCCCTGGATCTCGTCCATCTGGCCATGGATGACGGACAGGTCCACGCCGAAGCGCCGCACCAGGTCCGACAGCAGCGACTGGTCGGCCACCGCGTCCCCGGCGAAGGCAATGCGCAGCACGCAGGCTTCGCCCGCCGCCCGGCCGTTGAGCTGCGCGCGCAGGCGCGCCAGCACGCTCTCGGGCAGCGCCTGCGGCGTGACCTCGTCCAGCAGGCTGCGCGTGGTCGCGTGCTGCGGGCGGGTGAACACGTCCAGCACAGCGCCCTGCTCCACGATGCGGCCGGCGTCGATCACCGCCACCTGCTGCGCGATCTGCTTGATGACCTGCATCTGGTGCGTGATCAGCACCACGGTCAGGCCGAACTCGCGGTTGACCTGCTGCAGCAGCGCCAGGATGGCGCGGGTGGTCTCCGGGTCGAGTGCCGAGGTGGCCTCGTCCGACAGCAGCACCTTGGGCCGGTTCGCCAGCGCCCGGGCAATGCCCACGCGCTGCTTCTGCCCGCCGCTGATCTGCGCCGGATAGCGATCGCGCAGCGCCGCCAGCCCGACCAGGTCCAGCAGCGGCATGACCCGTGCGCGGATGCCGGCGGCGTCCATGCCCGACAGCTCCAGCGGCAGCGCGACGTTGTCGTACACCGTGCGCGAAGCCAGCAGGTTGAAATGCTGGAACACCATGCCGATGCCCTGGCGCGCCTGGCGCAGCTCGGCATCCGGCATGGCGGTGAGATCCTGGCCGGCCACGAGCACGCGGCCGGAGGTCGGCCGGTTCAGCAGGTTGATGGTGCGCACCAGCGAGCTCTTGCCCGCGCCGCTGCGCCCGATCACGCCAAAGACCTGGCCCTGAGGAACATGCAGGTCGATGCCACGCAACGCCTGCACCGGCCCGCTGGGGCCTGGATAGGTTTGATAGATGTTTTCTAGCCGAATCACAGTTTGGCGATGGAAACCTCGGTGGATTTCACCAAGGCCACGACGTCGGAGCCGACCTGCAGCTGCAGGTCGTCCACGGAACGCGTGGTGATGACGGAAGTGACGATGCCCCAGGGCGTCTCGACGTCGACTTCGGAGACGACGTCGCCGCGGATTATCTCGCGGACCTTGCCCTTGAACTGGTTGCGGACGTTGATGGCTTGGATGGACATGGAATTTCTCCGTGGGTTGAAAAATACAAAATTGATAGCTGAAAGCCAAGGCCACACCTGGGCATAAGCCATATTTCATTCAAAAACTACGCGGCGGCCAGCGCCTGGTCCAGGTCGGCGCGCAAGTCGTCGATGTGCTCGATGCCGACGGACAGGCGCACCGTTTCTTCCGAAACGCCGGCTTTGGCCAGTTCCTCGGGCGACAGCTGGCGGTGCGTGGTGGAGGCCGGGTGCGTCGCCAGCGAGCGCACGTCGCCGATGTTGACCAGCCGGGTGAACAGCCCCAGCGCATCCAGGAAGCGCGCCCCCGCCGCGCGGCCGCCCTCCTTGAGGCCAAAGGTCAGGATGCCCGAGGCCTTGCCGCGCAGGTATTTCTGCGCCAGCGCGTGGTCGGGATGGCTCGGCAGGCCGGCGTAGTTGACCCAGCTCACCTTGGGGTGGGCCTGCAGGTGCTGCGCCACGGCCAGCGCGTTGTCGTTGATGCGGTCCAGCCGCAGCGCCAGGGTCTCGATGCCCTGCAGGATCAGGAAGGCGTTGAAGGGCGAGATCGCCGCGCCGGTATTGCGCAGCGGCACCACGCGGGCGCGGCCGATGTAGGCGGCAGCGCCCAGTGCCTCGGTGTAGACCACGCCGTGGTAGCTCGGGTCGGGCTCGTTCAGGCGGCGGAACTTCTGCTTGTGCTGGCCCCAGGGGAACTTGCCCGAATCGACAATCGCCCCGCCGATGCTGCTGCCATGGCCGCCCAGGTACTTGGTGAGCGAATGCACCACGATGTCTGCGCCGTGCTCGATCGGGCGGCTCAGGTAGGGCGATGGCACGGTGTTGTCGACGATCAGCGGCACGCCGTGGCGGTGCGCGATCTCGGCAATGGCCGCGATGTCGGTCACGTTGCCCGCCGGGTTGCCCAGCGATTCGACGAACACCGCCTTGGTCTTGTCGTCGAACAGCTTCTCGAAGCTGGCCGGGTCGCGGTGGTCCGCGAAGCGCGTGGTGATGCCGAACTGCGGCAGCGTGTGGGCGAACAGGTTGTAGGTGCCGCCATACAGCGCGGTGCTGCTGATGATG
>Ga0116227_10011864_pt1 | contig 14458 bp, 12 predicted proteins | sample S1TSphgellanicum_FD_89693 | JGI IMG/M metagenome (GOLD analysis project Ga0116227, IMG submission 89693) | Host-associated microbial communities from peat moss isolated from Minnesota, USA - S1T2_Fb - Sphagnum magellanicum MG | ecosystem: Host-associated > Plants > Peat moss > Unclassified... | reverse complement strand
CACTAACTGCCTATTGACTCTTTCAGACGAACATTACAAGATCAAAGACGTACAAGTGCTTTGCTTCCACACAACAACAGAGCAGGTTTTACAGTATCCATCTCCTGCCTCGCCCATTCACACAGATGCCAGTAAGGGAAACTCTCTCAATACATTACAGACTATGTACATTCCCCTAAAGCACAAGCTTGCTTTTCCATCAAATGTTCACAAAAAAACACTAGATTCCCAATGTTGTCTAGTTTCTCTCTCTCCAATTCCTCTGTAGTAGCTTGACCGATTACTAGGCTCAGCGGAAAGTTCTAACATTCAGCCAAGCTATCCTAGCTAACAGAGCTTCTCGTGGCTATGTCCACAAGGATCGCCTCTTCTTCCTCCCAAATCTCTCCTGATCAGCTGATCATCCTCCTCGTTTTTAGAGCTACCCAAAAGTTCACTAGACTTCCGTTAGCTTCCTCCTGAAACCTCCCGAATCTCCTACCACTCCGTTCTATCCGGCTTCCACCGTCTGCCGCCATTGCTTGCTCCTCTCCATCAATTCGGCTCCATCCCTCCTCATAATTTCCAGCCGCCAATTTTCCTGGACCACTCAGCACACACCAGCAAATACCAAGCAAGCCATGCAACTCCATGCAGTAGTTAATGGGGTGCCGCAATAAGATGACGGCTGATCAGGCAATCTAAACCTCAAGATCAGCCAGCGTTTAGCTTTGCGCGGCGACCTAATTTCGCACTACAGTATGACTTATTTAACATTTCAAGGTTTATTAAAGGAGTTGACACCTTACATAGTATCAGGTGTTATCAACATATGGGTTAAGCTACCACTAAATCATATGATAACATTGAAGGTTGTTATATTTAGGTTGGCACAAGGACATTCTTGTGAAAACATGGCAGCCACTTCAATGTGGGAATGTCAACCATAAGGAAGTACACGAAGATAATTGTTAGTGCAATTGTGTAGAAAATATTTCCTAAATATATTCATACACCTAGTGGGGAATGGTTGCATAACATTATAGCTCAAAGTTTTGAAACATTGCCAAAATGAAAAATTTGGCCAAGTGTATTGATGGTTGTCACATTCCATTATATGAAAAACCAAATGAAAGGAAAACACTTGTAGTAGGGGAATTTTTTAACCAAAAAAGTTTCCATTCTTTATTATTACAAGTTTTTGATTTTGATAATCTTTTTGGAACGTCAATGGTGGAACATTTAAGCTTTCAAACTTATAGCGTTCTTTGCGAAATAAGTTGATTTTGCAAGAACATGTTATTGATGTCCATGGGGTAGAAGTTTTCCATACATTATTGGAGATTCCACCTATCCCATTTGCCCATACTTCTTGAAAAATTTCAAGCTATGAAACCCAACATTGGAGATGGACAAAATTTGATATGATCAATTGATGAATTGAGTTGTGTTTTTTATCAAAAATAATTTTGGAATCTTGAGGAACCATTGGAGAATCTGTTGATCACCAACCATGAAGATAGATAATGCACCCCCATTGGTATGGCATATTGTTTTTTACACAACTATTGCCAATTGATGGGCATGGATGCCCCTAGATATGATCATGTGACGAAAATGCAAGATATGAATGATTGGGTGTAAGCAAACCACATCCTTTGTTATTAAGAAGGTGAAGCTGCAAAAGTAGCCAAGGAGTGCATCCTAGAAGCAATCTTTGATAGTTGGTTGGAATGTAATCCAATTCCTCAATTTTATTTTTGGTAGATGAAGCTTTTTTTTTTTAGTTTCATGAATTGTGTGAGCTCATGTGTGAGTATGAACATCTACTGAAATAGAAAAAAAATGAATTTGGACTTTATGTGTGGAAATGACACTATGAGAAATGGAGTGATGTAAATTTTCCCAAAAATTCACTCCGTAGTTTCAAAGGTAAAAAATAGCGGGACAACAACTATCATTTTTTTTGGTTTTATTTTTTTTCAATTCCTTGAATTTTGTGAACTCATGTGTGACTATGAACATCTACAAGAACAAAATATATATATAATTTGGACTTTTTGTGTGGAAATTGCACTATGACAAGTGGAGGGGGTATATTGTCCCACAACACTATCTGCCCTAGTTATAGGAATAAAAAGAGTGCCCGATAACAACTACCATTTTATTTATTTTTAAATTTCAATTCCATGAATTCTATGAATATAAGCATCTATTTGAACAAAAGCAAAATTCCTTTGGACTTTCTATGTGGAAATGACATTATGACAAGTGGAGGGGGTATATTTTCCCACAACACTTTCATTCCCAAGTTCCACATCTAAAGAAAAGTGGGACAAGAGCTACCATTTTTTTGGTTTTATATTTTTCAATTTTAGGAATTACATGAGTTCGTATGTGAGTATAAGCATCTATTTGAACCAAAAAAAAAATCATTTGGATGTTCTATGTGAAAAATGGCACTATGACAAGTGGAAAGGGGGTAGAGTTTTTCCACAAAATCTAGAATTTTCATTTTTTGGTTCCACTAAGGAGTGGGACAATAACTAGATATTTTTTCAGATTTAAGAAAAAATAAATTGTCAATTCATTATGTTTAGTATGAATCTAGACATCTATTGGGAATTTTTTTTTGAATGGGACCATGATAAATGCAAGGGGTACATTAAAAAAATGAAAATTCTCAATTTTAAGATTTGGAGGTGCAGATTTGAAATCTTTATTGCATATCAAAAGACATGTTAAGGTAATCTAAAAAAATTTGTCATCTATAAGCTACATATGTCTAGCTTGTTGAATGATTATTATCATTGCCTTGTCGCATAACCCCAACAAAAAGTTGTGCAAATTGTAGTTGGCATTTAGCATTGTGATCGTCAAGCTCAATCATTTTCAAAACTATCTCCTTGTTTACTTCCATCTTCAAAAGCTCAATCTTTTGAAGATGTTTCCACAAATTTTTCCAAAACAAATGCAATGATGGTTGTTCCATCAATTGAACTTTGAATAGAAGTTTTTAACTTTTTGTTCGGTGCACCTCCAACTATCTTCTGTGCATAGGTTGCAAATCAAGGTGAGATGGGGACCTATTCTAAAATAGTTCCAAAAACCAAAACTTGAATAACTGGTGATGTCGAATCAATGTTAAAATTGGTGTCACCATTCACCTCTTGAGGATTAACTTAGGTGCCAATATTTTTTCCCATGTCCATTCCTTGAGGTATGCCATCAACCTTTGCAGTTTTGACAATAATGTCATCCATTCAATTATATTAAATCCACTTTAAAGCTTGGGTGCCAATGCCAAGGATGCCCTTCTTTTGATAATATTGTTGACACATCTTACCCCACCTTGATTGGTTTGTTCCCATGTACAAAGGTTCCCACAAGGAATTTTCCTTTGAATCTCATTACTCATTATTAACCAATATGCCTTCTTTATATTACCCATTCCGATTGCAAGACATTTTTTTTTATACAAATCCAAAAGGAGATGTTATAACACTAAAACTCCAAGCTTGATTGTTAAGGGGCAAAAATTTCTAATAATTAGTAGTTACTAGTAGTAGATTTATAATCCTTTACCAAAGGGGTGAAACTAGTGGGATTAAGTAGTCCATGTTTGTGAATGGTCAACTAGGTGTAATCCACCCAATCACCTATGAGATTTCTAAGAAGGGATTAAGATAAGGACCTTATTTTCATGGGGTCAATGTGAGCCTTGTGTGGCTTTGTGAAGAAGGAAGATTAGAGGAGGACTTGGAAGGATTCTATGACATTTGATAAGTTTGTAGTTTGGAGTGGGGAGCTCTCTCTTGGAGAGGTGTGTGGTTCAACACTAGAAAAGAAGGAGTAGTTTGAAAATGTATTTGTACTTGTGTGTTATCTCAATGGAAAATGGTTGCAAAAGCTTCAAATGTTGTGTGAGTTTATTCTATAAAAAATGAGGGAAGGTAGTATAGTTTAAACTTACATAATGTGTTGTTACATTTTATCTAGTAGTTCTATGTTTCTTCTACAAAAAGTTGTAGGAATGTATGTTAAACTTTATTTTCTAGAGTAGGAAGTCATTTATTGTCACATGGAGGTAGCAACCATTATGTGGTAGTAGGAAGGGAAAATTTTTGAAGTTGAAGTCTGTACAACAAATGGGGTTACTGCAAATGGTAGGCAACACCCCTAGAGGGTTTGTAGGTGTTGTATAAGTGGGAGAACTATTGTGGAAAGCCTTCAAACCCACTAGGGCACCATTCTGATGTACTGAAGGTATTGTAGAAATTTGGAAGGTAATTACTTCCTAGTCCCTCTCATCTTATCTACTTACTTTCTATATTTCTTTCTTTTGACACTAGTAGAATAGCCTACAGTAAGGACGATAGGTCTATCCTTAGATGATAGACCCTACCTTTTCTTTTCTTTTTTCTTTGAGTGAACTTTTAACAGTTACTACTTGAGTAGTTGTAGTAGAATAAGTAAGTGAGAGTAGTTCTTTTTGAGAGTAATAAGGAGTTGGCCTTGTTCCTTCGGCCTTACCTCCTTGAGCAAGGTAATGTTCAAAAGCCGCATTTTACTGTTCACGATTTAAGAAAATTCAAGTAGATGATCATCCCCAAAATGCATTGACAAAAAACAATAGGACTTTATGATGTCCAAATAAGGTTATAAAAAGTTCTTGAGAAAATTTGCATGGAATTTTCTAATACTTTTTAACTTCTCATCAATAGAAAAAAAACTCCCATTGTTTGTTCTGGCACCTCGTTCCAATTTGTGAACATCAATGCAAAGGATTCTCCAATAATTGCTTCTTGTTCTTATTTAGAAAGTTGAAGTAATCCTAGTTGATATAAGAGAGCTCTTAATCAAGTTGAAAATCCATTATTTGTATAAGAATATGAGCACCTCAAAATCCCAAATTAATTGCATTTCAGTTTTGTCGATCAGTGTTGAATTGAATTCACAATGGAAAATATTTTCTTGTGAGCACTTAGAAAAACTAATGTCAAATGCTACTACTACTGATCATCCACTCCATCACTCATAGTGTTGTGCTTGGCTTACATTCTCACATTCACAAAAGCATCCAAGAGTATCAGTTCAAGTCGAGCTCAATTGCAAGAGTTTGAATGAAATCATATTCACTTGTCAAGAGCTTGTCCTTATTGCTATCTACCTATATACAACAACTAGCAAGGGTCTCCAATTGCATGTGTCTAGCTATGGCTCCTCAACACCTTTCCACAATTGCAGATTGTCACATAGTCCTTTAACATAATCTGACTGCATTCCTTTTGGCACACATTAATTGCTTAATGCAGGTTGCAGTTGCCACCAAAAGAAAAATTGGCAATCCTTCAGACTGCACTACTTACTTTATCTGCCCTCCTTGTCTTGAGCAGCATTGTCACAAACACAAACATCAAAGCAACATGCATCAACCATCCAGACCACAACCACATATGGTTTACAGGGCATCTCCTTGATCATATTCTGTCTCCTGTAGGCCGTCAGCATCACCAAGAAGGTTGCTATGCAGACCTGTAGTGTCCCAATTTTGCAGAAATCATGTAAACTGTGCTCATCGTAGAACAAAACTACAGGCCATCTTCGACCAAACCTGCATCATGGTAAGGACACTCTGAAACTTATTGAACAAATGCGTCAAGATGGTACACTTCGTTTCGAAATGTTTCAGAGCTTCTTTACTGTAATACAGGTTTTGTGGATGAATGCTTGTCATGTTATTCTGCAATGAGCACATCATGTACCATTTTCACACATTGTTAAAATGTTTCAAGACTTCCTTATCATGATGCAGGTATGAATGAAGGCCTGTGGTGTTATTCTGCAATTAGAATGCCACGAGATAGAAGCTTGTTGAACACCTTCACGCTTCCACTCCTGGCATACATGTCAATGAGGCTGGTCCACACAAAAGACATCTGAATGTATATGCCAGCATTGTTGCATTTGAAGCATGGCCACACGCAGATTATTGAAATTTGGTGTGGACACATACCTTCCTGTTGCATTTATCAAAATAGTTCATAGCCTTCTGCCCTTGCCCACATTTCACAAGGCCAAATATCATCACATTCCAAGTGATCACATCTTGAGATGGCAGGCTTGTTGAACACTCTCTGAGCATCCTCCATGCAGGCTTGTTGAACACTCTGCAAGCATCCATCCCACAGAGGATGCTTGGAGAGTTGATTTTCAGACATTCTTCAACATGCATGCTCAGAGAATAGAATTCTTGTGTGCAAAGAAGCCACATAGCTTCATACAAACATACATACACACAACTGTAGCCCTCCACACCAAATTGCAGAGTGTGATAATTCAATTTGCAGACAGAAACAACGGTGAATCTAAGGAGGGAGTGTTCAAGAAGCTGCACACAACATGTGTTGTGTGTATGTCTCTATGTTGTCTCTTTGGAAGAGGATGATGATGCTCCAGGAGTGTTCAACAAGATGCCCATGACAAGTGTGTCCATCTGTCTGTTTGGAATTCCATGCTTTTTGAAGGATGTGTCATGCCTGGACAATTGCAAGGAAGCACAATAAAAACTTATTGACAGACCAACCTCTGATTATGAAAGAGCTTGTCCAAAACACTACTGTCAATCACTGATTTATGTTGCTGATTTCAGAGTTGTGATGTCTGAAACATCATACCACTTCAGGGCATGGGCATTAGCACACTTCATAATGAAGCTCTTCTACTGTAGTCTCTTTTCACCATAGTGCTGAATAGCTTCAAATCCACTTGAAGAACATGATCGAGTCCAGGAACAGCTAAGATCTGGAAACAGCTCTGGCTTCTGTGGAACTTAGATCAATAGAATACCAAGTTCAATCAATCAAGAAAACATATCTGTGCATTTCTTAAGTATTTCTAATATCAAATTTTGCAGAAGGGTTTAACATTGTAGAGTAGAAAACTTCTTTCATTGATTGGTGTCTCCACAGTGAAGAATCACTGCATAGAATATGTTCTAACACTACTATTTTCAGGGCTAGATGAGGCAGATTTGCAGCAGTGATGCACCTGAACTTATTGAGTAGCATAGTGCATCAAATACAGAGCTTACTGGCCACGAAGACTGCGCACACGTTCTTGAATCAACTGCCTTTCCCAGGTTGCAATATTGGTGAAGGCATGATCAGGTAAAGACTCAAATATTTCCTGCTTGTTGGGATCTGTTTTAGCAAGATCGTAAGTGGCTCCACGAATAGCTTCTTTCTTTGGGCCACATGGTCTCTTGGCTGTGAGGAAGTTATATGCAGTCTCCATCTGGAATGGCAGAGCAATTTGAGTAGATGATCAGACATGTGGTTCACATCCCTTGAAGAGCAAAAAACACCTTCCATGTGCTCTTCTTCCATTGCAAACCTATAAACCACTCTGATATACTGCAAGTGATTCCAAATTTTCTGACATTGAAACTGTGATATAGACACCCTGCCCTGAGGAAGCAAGCACATGCATTTGGCACTTTTATAGCCACATTTGAACCATCAGGATCTCACAAATAGATAACACATAGAGGAGTGACAGAATCAGTCACATAAAGAGAGCACGATAAAGAGAGCAGAAGCGGGACATTTTGCAGGTAGCATATAAGGGTGTGAAATCAGAAACTCACATCCATGCCATGAAACCAGTAGAGGTAGGCAATAGCAACTGCTGGAGCACGACCGAGACCTGCAGTGCAATGTACATACACCATCTTCCCCTGTGATATGGCCCATTCAAGCGCTGCCACTGCCCTAGGCAGCTCTTGCCGCAATGATTGTGGGTCAAAATCTCTGGCCTGACATTCAATTGCAGCATGCCTCAGTTACCATGAAAAACTTAGCATCAAAACCTGACAGCTGCATTCCAATCATGCCAGTACATCTACAACCATACAATTTGTGTTTGGAAAGTGCTGGTGCCCTTTTGTTGAGAAAAACATACTGGTATGCGCATGTGCCAAATGCCCAACTCTTGACATTTGTGAAGTATGGAGTTGATGTCGATTCCCCAGTATTCAATGTCCTTGTCCTGTTGCAAGTTCAGAATCGCTCTCACACCTTCATCTTCGAAGAGTCGCTCAATGTCATACTTGCTCTGTGGCTGTGACCCCACAATAAGATTGTCATAAATGTGGGTGTAATACATACCTGCAGAGAGATTTTCTCCGTGTTTCAGTAAAATGAAGCAAAAAACACACCACCATCAAATTTGAATGTGCATCTGCAATGCACATTCAAGCAAGCTCCATCTTGCTTGAATGTGTCAAGATGGAGAGCGTACACTGAGCATCATTCAAGACCATCAAGATTGACTCCCAAAAGCATTTCAAGCAATGCGTCTTCCGTTTCTTAATCCTTGAATCAGAAGAAAACAATGCATTCCAGATGACATTAAGGAGATCTCTTCTCACAAAACAACTACAAAAGCATATATCATGGATCCTCCACTAGGAAGAATCGTCAAAAAAGTTGCACTGAAAAATTCAGCACATTGAAAACATAAAGCCACATGAATGCTTGATCTTCTATGTAGAAGATCGTAGAAGAATTGGATGCTGGGATAGGAGAGAATACTAGAACGATTGCAATTTCTCAAAAGCTACTTGAATTTTTAAAAACCTACTGAAAACCTACTTTTGCAATGCAAAATTTGAAAATTAATGTACAGGGTAAGGCAAAAACTTTTCTTTTTTTCCGATCAAGAATTGGAGGAAGAATGTTACCCAGTTCGTGATGATACTCGTATGGATTCTTCATCTTGCGTTGCATCGCCTTGTTGTACTCCTCTGATTTGCGATCAGTGTCTTCTTGGTTTGAATCCTGGGCAGCAGATGCCGATATAGCCTCCACCAACACACTACTTGTTCTCCTTCTCCATTGTTGCACTGGTTCGATTTCGGTGTCTGGCACCTTCCTGTCCTGCTGCTTCAAACCAAAATCCTTGCTGTTCTTCAATGCGCCCGTCTTCACTGCGCCTCTCGTTGAGCAGTTCTTGGATCCGATGGTGTGTGTGACAACTGCATCGTGATGAATCCAGTAACGATCCAAGGAAATCGCTGGAGTCACCAGTAGTTTGCAGACTACTGGTGACATTATTTGCTCAGCGTTTTGCGATGTCTATGTACCACAGTTTTCAAGTGGTTTTCGAGGTATTCGGCACCAGTCTCTTACGGAATCTAAAACGGATTTTGGAATCGAAGAAGCAGAGAACCGATCCGACTTCAAGAGAGGACGAAGAATCGGAAAGCAAACGAATGCGTCTATTAGGTAGCAGCGACAAACAACCCTATCCTTTTTTCCAATGCTTCCTCTAACTATCTATCTATTCAAGTTTGTTTCAGCACCTGCTGTATTTTGCAGAATGATTGCAGCGCTCAAACAGAGAGACTTTAGGGATGCTTTTTCAGCCATTTGTTGAACTGTGGAATTTAACTGGAATTCCACAGTTCCAGTCGCTTCTTGAAGATCGGATGCAAACAAAGAACGGTGCCGGAAAGGAATATTACCAGTCTAGTTGTTGTGTCCGTACGCGAAGATCAAATTGCGATGGAAAGAGATGGGAGTTGAAGATGAAATCTGAGATGGTAAAGCGGAAGAATCCGACGCGTATCTGAATCTGATGCCGAATTTGAGGTTCCTCTTCCTTCCGCGACGATACGACGAACGTGTCTCTGTTTGTGATGACGCGTCGCCACAAAAACAAAGTACATTTCGCAAAGCTGCTCGTGTCCCCGCTGGACCGCACTTTTTTTTGTTACCGTATGTCACCCCCGTTTTCACGGTGAATGTCTGGTTACAGGCGATCGTTCTCGAATCTGTGGCTGGTGGAAATCAGCGATTTCTTTTGAATAGAAATTTGTACAGAAGCAGTGATGGAGATTTTCCGATTCCATTTGTGTAGAAAGAAGCAGAAGTAACCACGCCGCCCAAGAAGAGTGCTTGAGTGTAAGTGTGTTTGTGAGAGAGTCCGAGAGAAATCAAGAGCTGTCGGAAATCAGCGTTTTCTTTTGTGTAGAAATCTGTAAAGAAAAAGTGATGGAGATGTTTTGATTCCATTTGTATAGAAAGAAGCAAAAGAAGCAATTCCGGAACAAGAAGAGAGCATGTCTGTGTGAGACACTCCGAGAGAGAGAGAGAGGAAGCAGAGCAAGAGTGCCGAGCAATGGCATTAGTATGTCACACAGGGCTAGCTTGTCGAGCTTGGGGGGCACAGACAAGGACCCGCGGCGGCAGAGGAAAAGAGGACGGGGGAAGAGGATCGTGCAAACTGGTCGAGCGATTTGCTCACAACGCTCAAACCGGCCAACACAATTCAAGGAGCATTACGAAGAAGTGGACGGCAATGGCAGCACAAACCACCTCGAAACAAGTTGCTGAGAATTCAGCAGAATCTGCTCTCTTGGAAGCTTTGATCGGAGTCCAAGGCCGCGGTAGGTCAGCATCCAAGCAACAGCTTCAGGTCTCTCAATACTTACACTTTCCAAACTCCCTTTTCTGTTCGCTTTGAAGAAGCTCTCGACAATTTTGCAACGAAAGATCTCAAGACTTATAGTCTAGATTCCTGAGCTTTTGCCTGTTTTCTCCCTTGTTGCATTTTTTCCTTTTAGGAAATTGCAGAGGCGGTAAGCGCACTTGAAGCAGAGGGCGGTGTACCAGACCCTGTAAGATTCTGGCAATCCTCTTGCACTAGCAATTCTGAGTAGCACCTACCAGAAGTTATCAGAAGCAGAGAGCAAGCAGCAGTGCAACCACAAATTCTTGAGCTAAAGGCATTCAAGCAAAAACACTCATCACTACAAGATGGATCCAGTTCTTCACCATTTTTGTTTGTGTATCAAATTGGTGTTTTTGTCTGTCTGTCAACGTGCTTCCTGATTCACAACTGCGATAGTTGTCATTCTTTGAGCAAATGTCATACAGAAAATGCAGTGAAAATTTTAGTCTTGTATTGGGGGCAGACAGCATCATCGTTGATTGAAGGCAGATGGCAGCTTATATACACCACCAGACCTGGAACTGCATCTCCAATTCAGGTAAAGCTTTTGTAGCTTGCAAATCTGAGATTGCAAACAACAACACTGTGGAATTGATGCAAACAGTTTCCTGCAAATGTTGTGCTGTGCAGCACCATATTGGTGGTGTAATGTATTTAGTTGCATGGTAAGAAGAAGTAGACCTGCAATTTAGGGTTTTTTTTGTTTTAGGTTTTACAATAGTTTTGATTGTTATGGTCTCTCTCTGGTGCAGAGAACGTTTGTGGGAGTGGATGCTTTCACTGTGTTTCAAGAAATTCTATTGCGAAGCACTGACAATCCACGTGTTGCCAACATTGTGAAATTCTCAGAGAAGATTGGTGAGCTTAAAGTTGAGGTAAGAGCAGAATTGACATACTTTTTTCATGTTGCACACAGTATGTAAACCCCTGTTCATTACAATGAAGTTTTGGATATCATACTGAAGGTGGAAAGATTCTCCATCTCAGGCAGCTGCAACAATCGAGAGTGGGCAGCGGATCTTGTTTCGTTTTGACAAAGCAGCATTTACTTTCAAGTTCTTGCCCTTCAAAGTACCATATCCGGTTCCTTTCAAGCTACTTGGGGATGAAGCAAAAGGATGGTTAGATACGACCTACTTATCACCAACAGGGACTCTGCGTATTTCAAAAGGCAATAAGGTGTGTATTCTTTTGCAATCAAAGATCAAACTTTAGTTTGATTGCATAGCCACTCTTCACACACACATCATTGTTCTTGTTTTTCACATATGTCACCTTCAGGCACTTTCATTACAATAACTGCAGACACCATTGCATGACCAACATCAAGCGTTTTGAAATACGACATCAACACTTTCCTTTTCTTGTTTTTATACATACACCTTCAGACATGTTGATCATGGCAGCTGCAGACATTATCACATACTCAACATTGAGCTTCTTGCAATCATGACATACGTGGTTTCCTTTTTTTATATTCTTGCAGGGAACCACATTTGTTCTCCAAAAGACTTTAAATCCTCAACAGAGGTTGCTGCAGGCTATCTCAGCAAAAGGCGACGTTGAAAAGGTTCCATCTTCATACACTCCCCTTTTCAAAATGAGAGTTTTACAGAATATTTCAGAATCTGTCAAAGGATAAAGTAGTGGCCAGTGCCTCATGATATTTCTGTCACCATCATCAGGAGACAGGATGATCTCTTGTTCTTTCTTTGCACCTGACAAATTGCTGAAAATTGTGCAGGAGATTGAAGAGCTTGTCAGACTGAATCCTATAACAAATACAACAGATTTTTCAGCCTTTGCAGGAAAATGGCGCCAATTATGGAGTTCTCAGGTGATGTGACATCTATGAACCCTTTTGGTCCCTGCACTTACAGAATTTTTTTAAACACATGTACTATAATGCTGTTTCCTAGTGTTGCAATCATTGAACAACACATGATCACTTATGGTTTATGATGATCTTATTGTGTTTCTTGTCATACAGGCAGCAGAGGCAAACTGGCTTCAGAAGGCAACATCTGGGATCCCAAATTGGCAGGTGATTTGATCTTTCATGGTTCAGAAGTGCATGACATTTGAAGGATAAAAGGATAACCTGTTGAGCAGCTGGCACAAGATTGAGACCACAAGTTCAAGCTAGATTAAGTCTTAGCTAGAACTATGCAACATGAGCTGTTATTCTGCACACATGAACACATACTTTGATGGACATGTCAATAAATTGTCAAATGGAACCTGCTTCCTAATAGAAAATCCAAGAGATGATAAGCTTCAAACCATCATAAGTTTGGAGGATACAAAAAGCTGGGGTTTGTGAATGCAGATAGTAGAACGCAAAACAGGAAGATTTGAAAACTTAGTGAGATTTCTTCCAGGATTTCAGTTACGAGCTAAAGCTCAATCTGAGTAAGTCAATTTGCCTTTCCTAGCTGACTGATTTCTTTTTCCCTATGCCCAAGGACTCTGATCATGGACTCTCTCCGACTTTATTGTAGACGAGTTTTCAAATTCTCCTCTAGCCTCGAGTTCTGTCCTTGATGATCTGTTCATTCATGTGCTTGAAATTGCAGGGAAGTTTCTAAACAAAGACTAGAGGTGAAGATTGAAGGGGTTGATTTGGAAGTTGGGCCTTTCTGCATACCTTTCAAAATAACTGCAGCAGGCTACACTGATCTTTTGTCAGTAGCACACCTGTCGCTATATTTTTCATTATTTTCATTCACTTGCTATATAATGAATGCCCCATTGGAAATGGACCATGTCTGGTCTAGACTATTGTGATTCCTAATGTTTACTCTCTTGGATGTTGGTGCAGGTATCTCAATGAGAAGATCAGAATCACTAAGGGCAACAGAGGGAGCATCTTTGTGCATTGCCGGGAACAAGATTCTGATTAGCCAGCAGGTAAGTTTTGTTGAAGTATGAAGTATGTATGCATGAGATTGTACAATTTGATTCTGCCAAGTTGAGTTATATAAATTGCTGAACTCTCTTCTTGCTAAACCCTAAACCCTAAACCCTAGAAATATACCATAGCCTAGGGGCAGTTTTGACATTGACAAAACGAATGGTTTCTTTTTTTCAAAATATGAATTCGTTTTTTAAAATTTGAAATTATTTAATTTTCCATGATCTATTATGATATTGTCACATTTTTGAGTAGTGAAATTATTCAGGATGCAGCCTATGATAATTAGGATGATTTTTAACATGTCAACTTCATATTTTTCACAAATATTCATTTCACTATTTTGAGGATTATTTCATGACTGAAACTGACCTTAGTGTGAGGTAGTGCTTCTCCTCATGTCTGGTGTAGGCCACTATTGTACATATTGTGCCTATTATCATGGGTACCTATTACGGGTTCTACTAATACTAATTAGTTGGGGATGCATTGATATTTTTTGGGGTGATGGGTTCTTCCTGTGAGACCATCAAAAAAAAAATGTGATCAAGTTTCGACCACTCCAAAAATAGGTGTAATGTAATCCCTCATTTGGCCTAGATATAATAAGTTAAAAGAGTGAAGCTGTGAGCAAAGGATATGGCATTGTATGCGGTGTTAGTAGACACAACTTGAGGAACACATTGTGAATGTCATAGGGATCATATGGAACACATTGGGAACACTTGATTTAGAAATGCTTTGTGTGGTGGGCATATGGTGTTTTCTATACCCTTTGTATCAAATCCTTTACAATTTTTTGAAAAGGAGTATCAATTAATAAGCGTATATCATTACCCAAAAAGCTCATGACACCTTTAGAATTCTTCTCTTCCTCTTTTAGGGCCACTTTAGATGGCAGTCTGAGGTCCAAATTCCCAAGGAGCAATTTGAAGCAAATTGAACCTTTGAATTGGACCCTTCTTCACATTAAGATTTTGCTTTGTAAGGTAGAAGGAGTGTGTCTCAATTGTAAAATTGTGGGATTCACAAATGAGGGGATTAGGTTTT
>Ga0116227_10011863_pt1 | contig 14459 bp, 10 predicted proteins | sample S1TSphgellanicum_FD_89693 | JGI IMG/M metagenome (GOLD analysis project Ga0116227, IMG submission 89693) | Host-associated microbial communities from peat moss isolated from Minnesota, USA - S1T2_Fb - Sphagnum magellanicum MG | ecosystem: Host-associated > Plants > Peat moss > Unclassified... | reverse complement strand
CCATGATATAGGGGTAGGTTTTGAATTCTATAACCAACCGCCGAATCCGACAAACCTGACCTGGCTCAGCAATAACATGCAAAATGAGTTGAGAGGGCTGTATATATCCTATAATAAAATAGGCACGCAAGGTACAACTACACAACCAACAGGTAATTACTGGTCTACAGTACCGCCTTGGACAGGGGCAAACTACCAGACATATACCGATAACAATGCCAATGCAAGCTCCTCATCATTGTATTGCATAAATTCAAGTACAGGATTGCCAGCAAATAATAACGGCACTAATAGCGCCAATATATATTCTATCCATAACGGGCTATTTACTACAGCTACCACAGTGCCACCCCCCTGCCCACTAACGAAAGGAGGCGGTATTGCCGGTAACGGTGTCGGCATAAGCGGCGGTGGATTTTTGCAGGGCACATCGGCCGTAGCCGCTATGGAGCAGGTGGCGCAGGACAGTGTTGTATATGGCCAGGATGTGAATATAAACAGATGGATGGCACAGTATGCACTGTACCAGGCCATGCAGGGCGATGTGCTGTATAACGACGATAGCACGCTGAGCTATGAGACGCCGACGGACAGCAGCACCATACTGAGCACTTTCTACACGATGGCGCAGAGCAGCAGGTTTGCCTATCTGAGCAGTATAGAATATTACCTCTCGACCAACCAGACCGACAGTGCACAGGCATTATTATCCAGCCCTGTAAGCGGGTATGTAGAAATGGATGGCACCACAGGTGTGAGCATAACCGACGTGAGCGATGCCGACTATATAGTGGCCAACTATACCAAGTACTACAACATACACCTGAACTACCTGAACAGCACCATGAGCAGCGGCGACAGCAGCGACCTGGTAGCATTGACCAACCTGTGCCCGGCCACCAATGGCGATGTGGTGTACAAAGCAAGAGCGCTGTATATCACCCTATACAACGATGTGAAAGTGTGGGAGGATGGCGACCTGTGCAGCAATGATGATCTGCATGGCAGGATGCCGAGCAGTGTGGGCACAGTACACGACAGACAGCAAGCCTACAGCCTGCTCCCAAACCCCAACAATGGACACATGAACATAGTGCAGGCCACGCAGGATAACGACCCTGTGCAGGCAGAGGTATGGAACAGTGAGGGACAACGATTATATAGCACAACACTCCTATTTAAGCTAAAGAATGTGAAAATGGATATAGGTGCTGCAGTGCCGGGTATATACCTGCTACAGCTCAGGGATAGCAAAGGGAACAATTATGCATTGAAATTTGTTGTACATTAACAGTGGGTATGAATAACAAAAAAAATAGGCTAGTGGTCAGGTCCGGTATATTACTGTACCTGACCATATTTTTTCTAAATAGCTCATGTGTTGCACAAGTGAGTTATATTGTTAACGGTGGTTTCGAACAATATTCTAGGTGCCCGTATTTCTATGATCAAATAGAATTTGCTATTGGGTGGAAACCAATAGATACCGTGGCTCGACATGGAATAGACACTTTTGGAAACTACAATTGCACTCCTGAGTATTGCAATACATGTGCTGGTAGTAACAACTTTGCAGGAATACCCTACAATGGGGATTTTTATCATAACCCTCATACAGGTAACGGAATGGCAGAGGTAATGATGTATTTTGATAATGACCCCCTAAACCCGAATGAACCCTACCAGAGAGATTATCTGCAAAGCAAACTATCGAAACCATTAACGGCTGACACATCTTATTGTGTTACCTTTTTTGTAGCATTGGAACAGACCTCTGGATATGCTATAAACCATATTGGCGCTTACCTGGATAATGGCAGTATAGATACGACACAGAACTGCGGACTCCCGCAAACCACGCATATACCACAAGTGAAGGAAAACACCGTGATCAGTGATACACTACACTGGACCAAAATAGAAGGTAGCTTTACGGCCACAGGCACAGAAAAATATATAACCATCGGGAACTTTTATGATTCAGCACACACAACAGCCGTCCCTTTTCAAAATACACTCAATACTGGAAGTCCAGAGCATTGGAGCTTTTACCTGGTAGACGATGTAAGCGTAGTAGCCAGCAATACACCCGCCTATGCAGGTGGCTGGATGTACAAGACGAAGAAGGACAGCCTTTTTATAGGGCGCAACGAAATAGTGCCGGACTGCATGTGGTACCGTAATGGTGTGCTGATAGACACGGTGCATGCAGGCTTTTGGGTAAAAGATACGGTGAACGCTATCTATGTGGTGAAGCAGAGCATATGCGGGAATGTGAAGTACGATACTGCATGGGTAAACATTGCAAACCTGAGTGTGGGGAGCGTAGGGAGTGAGAGTGTGTACAGGATATACCCCAACCCGGCGAGTAAGGAGATAATGATACAAGCACCCAACAATATGAGTACTGTGGGTATGGTGGTGTATGATATGAGCGGGCGTACCTTTATGAAGCAGGAAGTACAATTTAAAAATGGCACCTGCCAGGTTCCGATAAGTTTAAGCACAGGGGTATACATAGTAGAACTTGTAGATGAAAGTGGGGTGAGGAGCGTGCAAAGGTTGAGTGTGTTGTAGGGCGCGAGTGACCGGCGCGAGGGCCAACCACCTCGGCCTAAAGGCCACTCCTCCTTGACTAAGGAGGAGCATATATAAGACTTGCTGAATAGTGAACTGAACGCACAAGAGTGCGACGCAACGATGATCAATAGTAGTTAGTAGCTGGTGGCAAAAGAATATTTTCTTGCCTTTTTAAAGTATATGGTAATTCCCTGTTTTAATAAATATATAACTGCATTGTAGCACATTATAGGAGCAGTTCAGCCCATTTATGTGGCGGGTAATAGGGGGTACTTTGCTATTGTTTTATATGCCCAATGATCCTACCAGCATGTACCCGCGAATTCTCGATGAACCATTTATGCGTATCGAGTCCGCCACAAACTACACCAGCTAAGTAAATACCTGGAACATTGGTTTCCATGGTGTCTGTGTTGTGATGGGGATGTAAGCGGGTGTCAGACAAAGTAATGCCTGTATCGGTAAGGAATTGAAAATTGGGCCGGTAGCCGGTAAGTGCCAGTACCCGATCGTTGGGTATTGTGAGTGTTCCTTCTGGTGTTTCTATGTCGGCCTCGTACTCTCTAATCTCTCTTATCTCTGAATTGAAATAGGCCTTTATACTTCCTTCGTTCATGCGGTTGATGATATCCGGGCGTACCCAGTATTTTACGCGCTCGCCTACCTGTGGGCCGCGGATGACCATGGTGACATGTGCCCCTTTGCGATAGGTTTCTAAAGCTGCATCTACTGCGCTATTGCTTGCGCCTACAACTATTACATGCTGCATGGCATAAAAGTGTGGGTCGCGGTAGTAGTGGCTTACTTTGGGCAGGTGCTCACCGGGAACGTTCAGTAAGGATGGGATATCGTAGAAACCAGTAGCTATGATGACCTTACGGCCTGTGTAAGCATCTTTGGAGGTGTGTATATGAAAATTTCCCTCCATGCCCGAAACAGATATTACGGGTTCGAAAAGCTGAATATTGAGGTTGTATGCCCCTGCGACCCGCCGGTAATACTCCAAGGCTTCGATCCTATTGGGTTTAGGGTTTACAGACATGAAGGGGATATTTCCTATTTCCAACTTTTCGGAGGTGGAAAAGAAGCTCATGTTGAGCGGATAATTGTATAGGGAATTCACCAGACAACCTTTGTCGATAATGACATAGGATAGCCCGGCTGCCTGGGCTTCTATACCACATGCAAGGCCTATGGGGCCAGCACCAATTATCACTATGTCGTACTCATTGTTCATCTAAGAGTGATGTGAAATATAACCTTGATCTGGCTTGTTGCAAATGCTCAGGAGATCGCGGGTCAAGCCCGCAATGACATCCTTTTTGTATTATCTACTTCTTACCTACACCTGCTGCAGCAGGCTGTGGTTTTATAAGGCGGTCTTTAAGATAACCACCTATACCAGCAATGCTTACATAGTTCAATGGGAACTCGAGTATGACATGAAGGAAGCTGAGGAAGAACAGCCATTGCAAGCCTATAGAATAGTTGTAGACGTAAAGGCTGATGCTGATGATCCAGATAGCAATCACTGCTAAGAAACGGGACTTAGGCACTTTGTGCCATTGTATGATCCTGGTCTTGGAGAACCAGTTGAGGTAGTGGTACGTGTATGCGAAAGCAATGAACCGCATGACGAGTATACCGGCTTCGGAGTGGAAGATCATCTCATTCCACCCCTGCTCTGACGACTGCTCGGGCACATTGAAGAATTTGGTCAAGGAGAACCTGTTCACAGAACGGAACATGTCGTAAGACCTTATCCCGTAGTCGCTTGGGCCAAAGAATCGTGTATGCGGATAGAGATTGAACAATATTACGGGACATAATACAAGTACTACTACAGATAATACACCCAATTTACTTTTACTTTTAATAGCCCCATAAAGCATGAACAGCCCAGTGAACACATATACATGTATAAGTGTAGGCAGGAACACCAGGAAGAACAACCAGAAATTTGTGGATAACTGCGCAGTGAGTATAATGAGTAAAAGACCCGCTATGCGCACGAAATTGTTCTTTACAAAAACAAAAATAATGCAGCTGAGCAATGCAATGTAGGTAAGGTAAGTAGTAAAGTGCTGGGGAAATTCGAGATCGAGGTATTTAGAGAAATTGGTGAGCGTAATGAGCAAACCAATGACAACAAGGATAACGGCATCGTACTTGCCCTTTGTATAAAAATTTTTCCCGTGTAGCCAGGATATCTCCGTAAGGTAGTGCAACGGCCCCAGGATGGCATAGGAAAATAAGAACAGCTCGAAAGGGATAACCATTGCTACAGCGCAGGATAAAAGCATTAACCCTATGTTTACTATATCCAGCCGTTCGGTTGCGGTAATACTCATTTAAAGAATAGTTAGTTAGTGTGGGCAAAAAAGGTCTGCGACTCTCAAAATTATATAGTTTTTCTTACAGATAGTAGATAAGCTGGATGATATTGGTCATATCATCCAGCATATTTTAAAATAATTACAATGCCGTTACCTTATCAACACTACGTCACCTTTAACACTGGTAGTAACAGGTTGCAGGGTCTTGGCATTGAGTGTGGTAAAAGTGACCGACCAGAAGTAATTGCCCATTTCGGCAGGCATATGCTTGTAGGTGCCATCCCAGCCTTCATCAATGTTGAACGTATGGAATACTAACTCTCCCCAGCGGTTGAAGACCTTGAGGTCGAAGTCCTTGAGGCCGGTCAGATCTTTAGCTCTTAGTCTAAATATATCATTAAGGTTATCGCCATTTGGGGTGAATGCATTGGGTACATAGAATGGGTCAGGGCAACCGGCATTTGCTACCTGCCGTGATACAGTAGCCTGGCAGCCATTAGAGTCTGTTACAGTGACAGTGTAAGCGCCGGGTCTTGTAACTACATAGCGGCCGGCATAAGAAGAATCTTGCCAATGGTAACTTTTGAAAAGGCCTGGAGTAAGTGTCAAAGTATCATACAAGTTAAAGCAGATAGCAGTATCAGGCCCGATGTATGGTGCGGGCATTGGGAATGCGGCCACTACGGCAGTATCGTAACCTATACAGCCGGTGGTGGTGGTTACCTGCAGTATGTAAACCCCGGCACCGCCATTGATGCTTTTTGTGGTAGCACCGGTGGACCAGTTGTATGCATTAAAGGTCTCGAGTGAAGATATAGGTATGGTAGTGCCCGGACATGCAGCGCTATCAGCAGTTATATGTGAATATATCTGAGGGTAGTACGCGACCTTCATAGAGTCAGATAGTATACAGTTATGAACAGTCTTGACCGTTACATAGTAAAGTCCCTTTTGAGTAACGTTGAATGTGGGGGCAGTTGAATAGTCCTGCCACCTGTAGCTGACAATGTCGCTTGCCGGCGATGGAACGAGCAACAAAGTTTTGCCATAGCATAGGCTAGTGTCGCGCCCTAAGTAAAAGACATCGTTAGCCACCTGTGCTGTATCGTCAACGATACAGCCGTAACTAGTGATGGCATGCACCGTATATGTGCCGGCATGGGTAACGATAATAGAGGAATCAGTGCCGCCTGTGGACCACTGGTAGTAGCGGTAACCGCGCGGTAAACTGATAGAGGCCGGAGAGTTGTTATTGCACACCAGGGTATCTTTCAGCGAAGGCTTGGTTAGCGCGGTAACATGGACGGAATCACTGAGCTGGCAGCCAAGTACTGTATTAACCGTTACTTTATATTCCCCTGTGCTCACTACGGAGTAAGTAGAACCAGTGCTACCATCTTGCCACAGGTAGGATGTGAAATTGCCTGCGGGTGTGGGCGATAAGGTGAATGTAGTGCTGTTGCATATAATAGTGTCTTTTGGCAGGCCCAGGCTATCGGACCTAATAATGGCGGTATCAAAAATAATACACCCAAGAGGTGTGGTGGCTTGTACCGTATATGTACCATGTTGACTGACGGTTATAGTATCGTTAGTGCCGCCTGTAGACCATAAGTACGATTGGTAACCACTGTCGAGAGCCAACGTTATAGAAAAAGCAGTACAAACGATGGTGTCTCTTAGCGATCGTTGTGGATATAAGAATGGGTTGGGCAGGCTGAACAATATACCACCGTTGGTGCCAGCAGTGGCGTAGTCGCTGGTATTGTAGCATGGGCTTGATGGGCGAAGTACCAGGCCGGGTGCACCACCAGCTACGTTCACCGCAGCTGCGGCCGGTATTGAGCTGGTAGAGAACCAAACCACACCGCCGCCGCCGCCGCCGCTAGGCGGGTGACAATTGGTAGGGAACGCGGTGTTGTAAACACTGCCCCCCGTGCCCCCTGTAGCTTCCAGGTGGACATTTGTGTAATAAGACGGGCAGTTAATATAAATAGTACCACCAGCACCAGCACCAGAGGTGCCTTCATCGTGTGTCTGTCTTATACTATCACCATCGGAACGGATGGTGAAATTATTGCCATTAATGCTTTTGGCCCGGATGAGTATTATGCCGCCACCATTTCCGCCATTGTAGACGAGGTAGCCATTATCATGCTGAGGGCCACCGCCGCCCCCACCCATGAACAACCTCCCTGCTGTTGCCCCTGTGCTGTAGCCGCCCATACCGTAGTACAAGGCGTTGGTTGCCTGGGGGCCACATCCATCGTACTGCGCACCACCACCACCACCGGCACCATAATTGGCGCCTGCACCTGCAGCGGCATTACCTGCGCCCGCACCACCACCGCCATTGGCCGATGGAGCCCTGCCACATTCTTTACCAGGTATGTACTGAGCTATGCCTTCACCCTTAAGGCCATCGGCACTTGATGTGCCAAGGTTTGGTGTACAATAGTCTGAAGCGCTACAATTAAATATCACCCCAAAAACATTACCACCTAAAAAACCTTTAGAGCTAACGTCAATATCGGCATTAAGCGTCAGTGAGTCGGCAGCATCTATGACCAATACACCGCCTACACCGCCCGCCCATGGCGCGCAAGTAAGGGTGCTGGTCACAGTAACAGGTGTGCTGTATACCGCAATTTTTATTAATTGTACACTGTCTGGTACACTATATGTGTTACAAATAGGCCCTTTAAGCGCTACCGTATCTCCATTTACGTAGGCTACTATACCGAACTCATATCGTCCGGCGCTGTTCAAACTACTTATCGTTCCAAAAGTGGATGAGTTGGTAGTGTCTATCGTAGCACCCTTCATTTGTATGAGCATCACCTTGTCGTTGGCTGCAAATACGTTAGATGTTACAACCACCTTTGCCAGAGCAACAGATGGTTGGCTAACATAAGTGACCTTCGCGTATAGGTTGACAACGCCCGATATGGACTGGGCCGCAGACCGCGAACCAAGAAGGTTGAATAAAAAGAAAAGACATACTTGATAGATGATGGAACGTAAGAAATACTTCATAGACGATGGTTGAATAACAGTAATTGTTTTTAGCGCTTAACAAATAAGTTTAGGGGTTCATAGTATAGACAATGAGATCCTATACATGGTTGGCTGCATCTATCGTTAGTTCTTCAGTAGTACCCTTTGCTTAAAAAATTGTATAGAAGTATCTGTCTCCTGCGTTTACCCAAGATAATAAATACATTGATTTTTTTATATGGTTAGCTGATATTTTTGGCTGGAATAAATTGAGGTACTCATTATCATACCGTTATGAAATAATAAACCCAACCTGTATCGCTACAAGTTGGGTAATTGGAATGTTATTGCTTCTTGACCTGCTGATAGTGGTTAAAAGTATCAACCTATCGGACAGTTATGCTCCAGGTTTTTTGCCATTGGTCGCCGGCATCCAGTTTTACCACGCCTTCTTTTTGGGTGAACTGCTGGTTGGTATCCACACTATCTGCAATGCCCTCCCAAGGCTCTATACATACAAAATTGGCATCCTTAAAAGCCCATATGCCCAGGAAAGGGAACTCATCAATGCGGTAGTCGAGTCCGTGTTCATTTTTATCACTTTTTATAGAAATGAACTCCGACTTTACATTCTTCAGGACGAGTGCATCCTTGTAGAATAACTCATGCGTAAGTGGTATCCGCTTTTCCGCATGCAAGTAGGGTACCGCATCTGCTATCAGTGAATCTTTCAGTGTGTACAATGGCAATGTCTCCGGATGAGAGAACTCAAGATAGTAGTCGTTATAAGACAAACCGTCTACAAGTGGCACTTTAAATGCCGGATGCGCACCTACAGAAAAATACATTTCATCATCTGCTGTATTGGTCACATCGTAGGTAACATCCAGTGTTGTACCATCCAACATGTAATGCAGGCGCAGCTGAAAGAGGAATGGGTATATGGCTAATGTTTCCTGACTACTTTCGAGCAAGAATGTAGCGGAGGTAGCGGTAGTAGTTTCTACAGCAAATTGTTTGGTCCATGCAAAGCCATGACGAGGTAACTCGTACTTCTTGCCTTTGTAGATGTATGTAGTGTCTTTTAGCAGGCCTACTATGGGGAATAATAATGGAGACCTTTTAGGCCAGAATGCCGGGTCAGCATTCCACATATATTCCAGTTTAAATCCTTTATGCCATACACTATGCAGCTCGGCGCCTAAAGGGTTTATCTGCACTTTTAGGTCGTTGTTCTCTAACGTTATCATTTTGTTCTTATTATATAAGTGCTGAATGTAGAAAATAATTTATTGTATTGCAAATGATAAAAAAGTAAGTGGTCCTCCACTGGTCATAGCCAAATAAAAAATGGTCCCGGACACGGGACCATTTTTTATTTATGAGGTTTCGAAATGGTTAATTCCATTTGGAATGAAAGTAGTCTGAGAAGCCGTTGGTATTTGGCTCAACAACATAGCCGACCCTAGTGCCCAATAGTGGCCTTGCGGTAACAGAAAATATGAGTGTGCCGTTTACGTAGCCATACCATTCGCCATTTGTCTGGTCGATCTCAAGCTGGTTAGTATCACCTGGTTTAGCTGCAGACGTAGCGGTCCAGTTAAGGATGAACGAACGTGCATGCAAAGAATCGCCCTGGAAAAATAAACCGTAGTGACCATTATTATCTATCTCGAATGCATAACCGCGGTTCTGGGTTCCTACGCCGAAAACAAAGCCCATTGCGTTATCAGACTGCACAGTGGTTTGAATAACGAAGTCGTTCTTCACATCCATTGCCGGATCGACAGTGACAGTATCGAACACAAAAGCTTTGGTCGGGTGGTACAAGAAATTGAGATTGCCGCTACCTACAAATACACTCGTATTGTTGGATGGGTCGGTATACATCCAGCCATTGCTATCGACCACGAATTCATCATTGAATGAATATTGGTAAGTAATAGCAGCAGGCTTTGCTACATCACCACTACTACTTTTTGAGCACGATGCAGAGAATAATGCAGCTGTGAGTGCCAGTAAAATAGCTGTTTTGTTCATCTTGATCATAAATGTACTTAGGGCTCTTTGTGCCCGATCGTGTGATATTACAAAAATAAGCGCATTTGTCATACATTTTTTAGTTGCAGGGCACCAAATTTTTTTTAAGCAATATAAGATAAGTGTGATGGTGCCAGGTATTTGGGTTGCCGGACCAGAATATGGCACGACTTTTTAAGGTACTTAGAAAACAATATCACCATGGACAAGTTAGAAATAAAAGGAAAATGGAACGAATGGAAAGGCAAGATCAAACAGGCTAATGCAAATCTTACAGACGATGACCTGCAATATGAAGAAGGCAAGGACGATGAGTTCTTAGGTCGTATGCAGCAAAAGCTGGGCAAGACAAAAGACGAGGTAATAGACTGGCTGAGGTCGCTGGGATAGGGTGCCTGAAATTTGGGAAAAGGGGTCAGTGAAACACATTCACTGACCCCTTTCTTATGTAGAACAGCGTAAGCCTATGCTACCGGCTCTTCGCTGTAAACTTTTATTTCATTGTATAGTGTGTCGCGCTCAACGGGGGTTTTGCCAACGGCGTGTATAAGATCACAAAGATCTTCAGTGGTCATGGAAGGGGTTTGTTCTTCGCTGCCAGCCATGCTGTATATCTTGGTGGTATCGTCGATAGTACCATCAAGGTCGTTGACGCCGAATGATAATGTGAGCTGAGCTGTTTGCCTGCCCAGCATAGGCCAGTAGGCTTTAAGATTGCGGAAGTTATCCATGAAAATGCGCGCAATAGAATACAAGCGCAGATCTTCTACAATGGAGGATTCTGCAATGTGCGACATATCGTTGCCCTGGTTGCGGAACTTGAGCGGTATGAAGCAGTTGAACCCACCGGTCTTGTCCTGCAATGCACGTAAGCGACTCATATGATCTATACGGTGGGTATATTTTTCTACATGGCCATACAGCATAGTAGCATTGGTATGCATACCCAGGTTGTGGGCTGTTTCGTGTATGTGCAGCCAGCCGGTGCCATCTACTTTGTCGGCACATATCTGCTCGCGCACCTCCGGGTGAAATATTTCTGCGCCACCACCGGGCATGGATTGCAGGCCGGCATCTTTCAGCTTTTGCATGCCTTCTTCGACAGAGAGTTTTGCCTTGCGGAACATGTAATCCAGTTCAACTGCGGTAAAACCCTTAAGATGCAGGCCCGGACGATGCGCGCGTATACTACTCAGCAACTCGCAAAAGAACTCCAGGTTCATTTTGGGGTGTACGCCACCTACTATATGTACCTCTGTCACGGCCTGGTCATCGTACTTACGCACTATGTCCATCATCTGTTCTTTTGTTAGTTCCCAACCATCGTCGCGGTTCTTGTACTGACGGGAGTAGGAGCAGAAATTGCAAGTGAATACACAAACATTGGTAGGCTCAATATGGAAATTGCGATTAAAATAAACTTTGCCGCCATGCAGGTCTGCTGCTATATGTGCCGCTAGTGAGCCAACAAAGCCAAGCTCACCTTTCTCAAACAACAGTAGCCCTTCTTCGTCTGTTATGCGCTGTTTGTTCTGTACTTTTTCTGCTATGCGCAGTAGGTCTTTGTCTAAACTCGTTTGTTGTAATATCTGTTCTAAGCTGAATGTACCTGTCATTGTAAAATTATTTTCCCGGAAACCATGCCATCTGTAAAATAGCATTGTACAAAGTAAACACCTTTCTGCATACCATCCATATCAATAGTATAGATGGGGCCTTTCGCAGATGGTATAATGTGCTGCACCACCTGGCCCAATAGGTTAGTGATGGTCATATATTGCAATTGTTCGTTATGCCCAATATTGACATGGACCACGCTATGTGCAGGATTAGGTGATATTGTGATGTTGTGTTGTACATTGGCATTGGCAACTCCCAAATTAGGACAACCAGTGGCGTCAAATACGCCAGGGTGTGTGGTGAGACTATATGATTCACCGCCGGGCAATACGTTGCTTTGCATGCGGGCTGCCTGTTCTTGTGTAAATAACAGTGCAAATGGGTCGTCAGGATAATCCATAAAATCCATGTACAGGATGCCATTAGCTGAATCGGAGCAATTGTCTGTTACCCGTGGTAATGGTATGGTATAACTGCCCTGGTGGTTCAAGCCTTCGGGAGGGGTGTCTGAGATGCCGTCATCCTTGCCTCCGGCATCCCAAGGGCACAAACCATTGTCATCGCCTGATGGATGCCATATCTCGAAAAAGTGGCCAAATTCATGGGTCAATGTTCTACCTCCGCTGGCTCCGCTTAAAAAATAAGTGGCATTGGCGCTTTTTACACCAAATGCACCATAGTTAATAACAGTACCTTCTTCTGCTGACGAAAATCCAGATGCTACGTTGGCATAGGACTTGGGAACCGTAAGGCCTAATATGCCGGAGGGACTAGGGTTCACTACCCATACATTCAGGTATGTGGAAGAGTCCCAAATATCGGCACCACCGCTGACGCTGTACTTGGCATCGCTAAAGCCGAATGTAGAACCAACCGTACCGTAATAGCTGGTAGCAGTTGCCTGGGTGGTCACGATCTCAATACCTGAGGAGCAGTTGCCGGTAGGAGTGCGCCGTGCCAGGCCAAAGGTCATGCCTGCATTGCCATACAATGGCCTGAATGCAGCAGGTATGAGATAAGCATCCCCATTGCCGGCGTTGTAATCTCGGTTCAAAACCGCTATCTCAGAATCTGCCCGCTCCTGAATACCTGCTTCACCGCCGAGCTGGGCTATTTGGGCCGAATCGAGTACAATATGGAAGATAATAGGGATAGTGCCAATAGATGTAGTTTTCTCTACTGCGCCGTATTCGCGAGCCTTTAGAAGGGCATCGGTCTGTGCTTTTTGAGCTGCCTGTATCTTGTCCAGTTCTGCAGCAAAAGCAGGGTGCTGCGCTATGATAGACTGCCTGAGCATAAGTGCTCCGCACTTTTCTGCCTGGGCGAATGCTGTGGTCATACACAAGCAACCTATTGCTACAAGTAATACTTTCTTCATTTATAATTTAGACGCTGCTATTGCTGTAAAGTTACACCTTCATTGTCACAATAATATGATCTTACGGGTCTCTGTAGCATTGGTGAAGTAGCAGGTGACAAAGTACATACCCTTGCTTAATGAAGAGAGATCGATAGGGAAGTAGGAGGTTTGCATGCCTGTTGTGTTCTCCTCCCATACTCTTTGGCCTACTGCATTCTTTACCACAATATGAGTAAAACCCGAGGGTACCTGGTTGAAACTGATATATACACCGCCTGAAGAGGGATTGGGTGTGATAATGAAACTATTGTCTGAAGGCGGCTGCACATTGCCTGGGTACTGTAATAACTCCGGGTGTATAGTCAACTCGTGCGACTCGCCACCCGGTCTTATCTCGGCTTGCATTACCTGTATTTGATCTGCTGTGAATATATTCATGCATGCGTCATCGGTATAATCCATGTAGTTATCGAACATGATGCCGCTGCCATAACCGGCGGGAGAACATACATCATATACCGGGAAAGTAGGGCAGCCATAGTTGGGGCCACCCTCCGGGGGGGTATCTGCAATGCCATCATCTTTGCCGCCCGGATCGCTGGGGCAAAGACCACCATCATCGCCCCATGGGTGGAATAGCCCGAAGTAATGACCCATTTCGTGGGTGAGGGTGCGGCCCAGATCTATATGGTTATAGAAGTACTCTGCAGGTGAGGTGCGGCGGCCAAAAGCATTGTAGCCCAGCAATACGCCCATCTCGCTTTTGGGGAAGCCGGTAATGGTGTCTATAGTGAAAGCCGGAGGCACTGTAAGACCTAGTATAGTGGATGGCTGGCTGCCATACAGGAAGCTAATGACCCATACGTTGATATAGCGCGTTACATCCCATGCGTCTACGCCTGTGGTGGCGGCATGCTTGGCGTCGCCGCACGGGTCGGTGGCACTGGCATCGAAGCCAAGGAGCGGGGTGGTAGTGATGTCCCAGCCGCTGGTAGAATTACCGTTAGGGTCGGTATGTGCGAGTGCGAACTTGATATTGACATTGCCATACAGAGGCTTAAAATCCACAGGTATCAAGGTGCTATCAGCATTGCCGCGGTTGTAGTCCTCATTCAATACTTGCACCTGGCTGATGGCCCGGTTGGCTACGCCTGCGGAATCGCCTATTTTATGCAGTTGTGCGGTATCCAGTACAATATGGAAAATGACAGGAACGGTAACATTGAGTGTGACCCCACCCACAGTTTTGGCTAAGGGAAGACCTGTCATCCTGTTCTTAAGATAAGCATCGAGCTGCTGCTGGAAGTTCGGGTCTTTGGCTATCAACGCTTTTTTTACGAAGCCATAGCCACATTTATCTATATTGGGTTGGGCATATGTGGCAACCGACAACAATAATAAAATACCCAGCAGCACCTTGTTCATCAGGCAGTAAAACGTTTGATATAAAGTTAATGAATTTTGAGGAATTTGAGGGAGGTATAGCGGTATTGGAACGCTAAAAAGTGGTTGTGGTGGTGGTCATG
>Ga0116227_10011862_pt1 | contig 14464 bp, 10 predicted proteins | sample S1TSphgellanicum_FD_89693 | JGI IMG/M metagenome (GOLD analysis project Ga0116227, IMG submission 89693) | Host-associated microbial communities from peat moss isolated from Minnesota, USA - S1T2_Fb - Sphagnum magellanicum MG | ecosystem: Host-associated > Plants > Peat moss > Unclassified... | reverse complement strand
TTCAACATCCCATCTAAGGTTATATCATGCAATTTCAAATATGGCTATGATGAGATACTCAAAGATTGTGATCCCCTCACTAAAAACTTTTGTTGATGGTGATTTGGTATATCTTTTTTATGTGCAATCAAACATAACTTGGTATTAGTTGACATCGATAAAAAATTTAGTTCAAGATTGTTTGTTAGCTTCAAATTTGCATTTCAAGTTATAATTGAAAATGTTGCAAAGTTTGGGCAAGTGATTTAAAGAGAAATATTTTGTCAATGTATCAACAACCTTGAGTTCAGTAAGCACAATTACCTTCATAATAAGAATGGAAGTCTTGTGCCAACCTTCTTTGTTGAAAGAACTTGGTATATCTGAAACCTTCATCTAACCACAACACTTTCAACATAAATAGCCAATCTAAAGAACAAATTGCATGAAACAAATGAGACTTGAACAAAAGATGGCATCGAATTGTGCTTATGTGTGCTTTAAAACTGCATTTGGGATTATAAAAATTTTAAGTTAATATAGGTTCATCAATGAACACATCCATTTATTAATGATGACAAAAACACACAAATCACAAGTGTTGGAGTTTCTTTTTCTAATTTGAACCCTAGTCCATTTGCACTTACTCCACCAAATATACTTATAGAGGGTTTTGTAAATGTAAATGAAAATTTTGTACACTTCCCTTTTGTAAATGTAAAAAACAATTTACACAATAGGTATATGTGTATATACATTTACCCTCTCAATAACGGTTTTTACCATGGTATTAATGTAGTGGCTAGTTCACCCAAGGACACAACAAGTAATATGCAACTTTTGGCCTTGGGGTGAGCCAACACTTCATTACACTAGTACCATGGTGAAAACTTTTTTAAACCTCCCACAATTTTGTACACTTTCCTTGTGTAAGTGTAAAAAACACTTACACAACGGGTATATGTGTATATACGCTTACCCTCACAACATTGATTTTTTATGATGGTATCATTGTAGAGGCTAGTTCACCCAAGGACACAACAAGTACTATGTAACTCTTGACCTTGGGTGAGCCAACTCCTACACTAGAACCATGGTAAAAACTAAAACACCCCCAAGTTTTGTACACTTCCCTTTTGTAAGTGCAAATTATTTTTTACACTAGAGGTATATGTGTATATGCACTTACCCGCCCAACACTGGTTTTTACCATGGTATTATTGTAGAGGCTAGTTCACCCCCAAGACACACTGAGTCCTATGTAACTCTAGGCCTTGGGGTGAGCCAAGCCAACACCTATACTGGAAACAAAATATTTCTGGGCTGCTTCTAACCATTATCACCAACCCATGGTAAGCTTAAATTTGAGTATGTGAGTCCAAATTTAACATGTCTTGGGTTAAATATAGTCATGCCACTCTTGCACCATTGGGATGGAGCCAAAATCCATCAGGCCTTGACTCCTTGTATAAAGTGTGTCTCATAAATAAGTTTTGATCCAGGATCAAGTGAAAGAAGGAGAAGAAAGAAGAAGAAGAAGGTGAAAGGAAGTGATCCGAGTAAGAGTTATCCATCAAGTCGCCCTCTGTTTCGCCCTATCTCCTGTGCTTTTGCCCCCTATCCCCTCTTTCAGTGGTATCCGCAAAGTAAGGAAATTTTATTAAGTCTTGGTATGAAATGCTGGAACTCAACATTTCATGCACAAGGTTCGAGAGTAATTATAGTAGTTGCACAGGAAGGAGCAGTGAAAATATATGTAGCAGGAGCAGTGCAGGCGCTCAGGGAAAAGGAAACACAGGATGAAACTCAATTTACCGCCAAAATTGGTGGTGGGAAAACTAGTTTGGGTCCCAGTTATTTCCTTTTGTAAAATTTTCATTCCCAGTTACGTGTTTGATGCCCTATTCTACCGAAACTGCCCGTTCTCGCCCCCTAATCGCCTGACTTTACGGATAACTCTAGAAGCACAAGAAAGTCTTGTTATGGATTTGATAAGTCAGGAAAGTGTAGAGCACTTTTTATGGCGGGCCCCCCAAGCCAGCTTGTGACCGTTTTGTCGTTGATTTGGGTTGCCCATACCCAACCCTCGTGAACAACCCATTCACAACCCCTCTCCCCTTCTCACTCTCCCAAGCTCCATGACCATGAAACCTGGGAGTCCACACTATTTTTATATACCTAGGTAGGAAACCCTAGTCATTTCTACTTTGGGTCATCATTCTAGTTTTGGGTATGTGCGTGTTTGTGGCATATCATAAAGCATAAGCACCAATTCCCCATGAACTAAATTCACTTACTTACTAGGCTAGGTAGCTAGGTAGCTAGCTACAAAACATATATAACCCCACCATCACACTCCAATGAGGATAATACCTAAGCACCTGTAGTTAAAAAAGATTTGGTGAAATTTCATAACAAGAGGAGGTTACCTACCTACCTACCTAGTTAGTACCTACCATCAAATTCTTCTAACCATAGATATCTGTCTTGGTGAGGCTTGCTCGTGACAAGTTGCTTGCTAGTCTATGGAGTCTAGACTTGGACCCGTGTTGGCCGGTTAACACTAGGTTATCAACTCGGTTCTTGATAACCTACCAGCTGGTTATTGATTTGCTTTTGGAAAACCGTTAAATAACCTACTCACTTGGTGCATGTAATTCCAATAACCGGCAAGACCCTTGTGGACTTGGTATTGAATTTTTGAATTTGAATAACCCACCTAGATGATTGGAATTTCATCTAGGGAGGTTATCAATCCTAAGATCCTAAACATGTTTATGAGATAGAGAACATAATAAAATAGAAAATTCAAATTAAGAAATACCTTGTAACCCATTTGAAAATGGTGGTTATATATCAAAATGGGTTCTCTTGTTTCTAAAAAAAATGTATTTATGAAATTGAAAAATGTTATGAAATTGAAAAATTACCTTGATAATTCTAGGTGGGTTTTGGTGCCATTTTTTATACTTTCACAACATTACTTTAGACCAATGTTGTACAACTTTTTTTTTTATTAATTTTTTTTGTTGGAACTATAGATAAGGTTGTAGATTCTTTTCTATACACCAAAACATATTATTAAAGTTAATTTTCCTTCCCAAACATGGGGGGTTGACAAGGGCCAGTCCAATTAGTAATTAAAGTTTACTTGGTTATCAATTATATTGTAGGAAAAACAGAAATGGTTGTTGCAATTACAAGGCCAAGTTAAGAGCGTCAAGATTATTGTCACAATTTGCACTATTATTTAGGGGTACCATGTTTCAATTTTCAACCACATCATTATTATGAAAAAAATTCATAATGTTTTTGCATATTATGATAGCTCAACCCTCAAAAATGTCAAATGCCAAGTAATTGCACTTAAAAAAATTTTATATGATGTGATGTTAAAATATATTTGTGCCAAAAAAAGTATGTCACATAAAAAATATAAATATATTTTAAAATGATTGGAATGATTTTTAATTTTTATAAAAAAATTAATATCTATTAAACATTGTGATTCCATATGATTGCAATAAGTTTGTGAACCATGTGAAAATTTTGATAATTATCATCTCATAAATGGGTTTTTTTCAAAGCAATGACCATAAATATGTGATAAATTATAAATTTGACAAACAGTCTCTTTCGAATGGAAGATGACAAGAAATGTGAAGTGGGCCATATTTTTAATCTCATTCCAAATGTTATTTGGTTGACTAATTCAAACCAAAACTTAGTGTAGTTTAAAACAGAAAAAACAAGTTTTATTATATTGCATATACCATAAATGCACCCATTATTCCTATAATTTAATATTTAGAATTTATTTCCTTTTTAAAATAATATTCAATAACATTGACTTTGTGAAAATAAAAACAAAACTCAAACATCAAAAGTGAAACCCAAAATTAAATGCAACACATTTTGGAAATGCATACTTTATGCACATGTGAAAGTGCCCAAGTTAGCCCCCCCATAATATGCTTTCATTTGTACATGTTTTCAAAAAAAAATGTTTGTTTCAATTTGAAACATGTACAAGTCTATCAACGTGAAAGTGTAACTTGTAACAATTACAAGCCTATTCACTATTTGCATATCTTTCTTCCTAGGAATTGGGCTTTTGGGCACATTTGACATTGAAATACTTGGAAGGGGTTGACCTTTCACAAATCCCACACACAAAAAATGTCAAACAAATCGACAACTAACATATAATTTCAATATTGCACATGACAAATGACTATAGACCTCAAAAATGCACATGACAAATGACAACATAATTGATTTGACAAACTTCAAAAATATAATAAATCTAAAGAAAAATATAAGCACAAACCCAACTATGTAGAATTGACAATTCACCTCAAAATCCAAGGATAAATCTAGCCATAAATATAAACACACAAAAATAAAAACTAACCTCAAAATCAAAGGATAAATCCACCCATAACTCCAACCACATAACATTGACAATGCACTTCAAAATTTAAGCATAAGTCCAAGGACAAATCTAACCACAAATGAACCTATGATTGACCCACAAATTATTTATAAAAAAATGGGTTAAATATGATTCCATATGAATAATTAACATAGAAATTTGACCATAATTCAAACATTATACGCCAACATATATCCTACAAACCATAACCAAATTGACCACTTGGAATGCTACACATGACAACAAATCTTACAAAGGATATAAATTGCAACATACGATTGATAAAAATTACAAAGGACTTTAGTTATAAACATATGATTAAGAAATTATTCACATAAAATTTGAAATGAACTCCTAGTCATAATTGAAGACTATAAAACATTGTTAGGTTCTACCCATTTCATCATACAAAAATTGTAATAGATGTTAGGCGAGGAAATACCTTGCATTGTAACACCAGATAGGTCTTTAACTCCAACATAGTAGGGCATCTTTGTCCAACATTGCAAACACATTAAGGAAAAAACACAATCATAGTACTTGCATATGAAACAAGATGCTAACCAAAAAAAAACATTTTATGAAAGAAAAAACAAGAATTTGAAATGTCAAATATAATTACATGAAATTAAAGCTTGAATCTATTTCAAAGATATCCTAATCCTCAATTAATTTCTTGTGTTTTTCAAATATAGTTACTTCACATGTCAAAAAATCAAACATGCTTTAGGTTTCAAGGGTGAAACAGTTAACATGAATGTCATTAGGTTAATTTTTGACTTGTTCTTGCTTTGAGAATGAACAAATCCAAATTCTTTATCCCTAATTTGAACTATTTCAGATTACTAATGACCTTTGCAACATTGAAAATTTGTTCTACTTCAATCGATGATCTTACAATGTTAGTGATGTGATGAGCTAAGGAGAAATGAAGAAATTGCATTACATGATTTGCTTAGTGAATTTTCAATATTTGTTGTTCACATAAAGAGTCATTAAAACAATTGTAATTCATTATTCAAGGTGGACATGATTGCATCATCATTTGATACAATATGCCCAAAAAAAATCATCAATTTCAACTATCCTTAGCTCTATTGCTACCTTAACAAGGTTCAAACAAAAAAACACATATAATTTGAAAGAAAGCACAAAATATTTGTTTCTTATTTTATAACAATTTAAATGGTAATTGCATTCTTATGACATTTTGTATAACCTTCATGATCTTGAAACAAGGGTTGAACATGATAGTAAACATATTGTGGGCCTTGGATCAATTGTAAGTTGAAGAAAATGTGAAAAATGAAGTCATAATGTTGACAACTTGTGTCATCATCTTGAATTTGAGCTATTGCAATTTTAAATCAAAGTTCCCACATATCAATGGCTAAATTAAAATTTGAACCTTCACCACATTAGCCTTCATGGCAATGCACAAAATGAAGTAAAAAGAGAGTGCATTTGACAACAACCAATAACCGTAACCTTGGTTCAAAACATAAAATTTTGTGCAACAAGGAATATTATATATAATGGTTTGAACAATAGCACAAATTTGAAATATTGGCATGCTAGAAGACATATGTAAAACTTCATACTATCCATAACAAATGGAAATAACATCTTGTATTCAAATGTTTTTACAAACATGATGAATTGAAAAGTAAAATATTTCTTTGCAAATTTTTTGAAAATCTTAGTTGGCAACCTAACAACTATGTAAAATTCCATCCACTATTTGCCTACCTTTCCCAAATTTATAATCCAAGTGACATTCTTTTGCAACAATAATTGAATTGCATTCAAGCCACCCTTTGAAAACTTGACACAAACTTTGGCATCATTAGTAACATATTGGGTTGCCTTTGACATGGCATGGTCAAAAAATATGATCCTACAAACAAACATGCTAATTAAAAGGAAAAACAAGAAACCATGGAAGTTAATATATAAATGAAGGTATTCTAATTAAACCCCTCATTTTTTATGTAGGCAATTACATAATTTGTTAAACAATCTAAAGGAATCCAACATAATGTTTACTTAGTTTGGCATGGTTACACTTGTCGTATTCTGCACCTCAAATATAATGCCATTAATAGTCACATGGCTGGGCTTCCATGAGTTGTTCATGAAGTTGATAACCATGGAAAGGTATTGTAACTAACACAAAACGTCTAAAAATCAAATGAACAAGTACAAATAACCTATATAAGAAATAAGAATAATTATTTCATCTTTGTACTTGGTTTTGTCTATCATATTTGGGAGTGGTTTAACCACCATCTAGTGTCAAGATGGAAATTTTTCACATTCACATTGTCATAAAACCAATCACCTAAATCAAAAAATCTTAAGAGAATAAATTTTCAATATATAAATTGATAACCTTTTGCAACATATCACACTTTTAAAAATGAAGGTTGTGCAAGGTCTACTTTGTTGTAACGGTGTTGATTGTTGAAGAAGTTTATGATATAAAAATGTGAAACAATTTTCCTCTTCTTTGCAAGTTGTTTGTCACTTTTAATTTTTGTCACAATCTTAGTTTTTAGCTTTTGACCAATTTTAAATCACAAAAATAGAAGTACGTTATGAGGTTATTTTAAAATTCAAACAATTTGCACAATTGTGAAAAATGATAATGAAACGAGTCCCAACATTTCCAAGTGGATTCTCATTTTGGGAGTTGAAGTCCCATGGTGTTTCAAATCTAAAAAATGATTAATAGCCAAATTCACAATTTGACTATTGACCAAAAAACCTAGGAAAATGGGTCAAATGATTTTTGAATGAGGTGTGCAATATGGTGTTAGAAAAGTGTTTTCAAAAGTTAGAACCTTTCCTTTGAAAGCTTTTCAATTGTAATATTTATGCAAATAATTATGAATTTGTAAAGTTGCAGGATTCATAATTTAACAAAATTCAATTTTCTTGGTTTGTGTAAATTAATTTCACCTTGAACTCACATTTTTGAGTTGTTCTTAGTTTCATCCTAGAATTCTCACACCTTATTTCTTTGTGGGGATTAGGGAATGTGCTTCATGTTTACATTAATTATTTCAAAAATATAAAAAATTGCCATGTTTTTTTCACCTTCAATAACACTTGGCAAATCTAGGGGTGTGTCAAATTTTGGCACCCTTTGTAATGAAAGAAACCCCCATTTCATGTATTGTTTTGAATATTTGATGAAATATACATTTTTTCAAAACACTTGTGTATTGTGTTTCTTATTGTAGTTTACATGCCCTTCATTCTTCCTTTAGGTCAAGATATTGGCATCATGTTCCGGTGGAATAAGGCAACACACAACACACATCATCTACAAGATGCATAAATTCATTTTTGAAACATCATTCACAACAAATTATTTTTTCAATAATTTGACATCTGACCAAAAGGGCACCATACATTTTGATTGGTTAAGACCCAGAGAATGAGAAGCTCCCAAGTTGAATCTACTTCAAAATTAGATGCCTTTTGTGATCTAAACTTTACTTTAGTATGAAAAGCAAAATACAAAGTTGCTTTTCTCATAAAAAATTACTCTTGTAGGTTGCATGACATTCTTGAATTGTCATTGCTCACAATAAAGAGAATTAAAAGGCAACATGAGAACATGAACATTTTATGAAGCTCATGACAATAGTGATGAGGCTTATCTTTTTAAGTAATGATGAAGTTCAAAAAGACAATAAGTATGATGAAACTACAATCATCATCATGATGAGCTTGAAAAAATGACCTAACAATGAGGAGGTTTTGCAACTTAGACACCCAACAAGAATTAGGGGGAAAAAAAGGTGGACAATGCAAAGGGGTTCAAGAAGGTGGAAAAACAAACAACAATAAAACAAGATGAAAAAACAAAGCAGAAAATAGGAGAAAGACAATGGTGTTTATCGTAGTACCTTTACCATTTCGGTATGAATTAAATATTTTTTGTTTTGCCAAACTTTTGAAAAATTATTCATTGTTTGTGCCAAAATTTTCATAAATTTAAAAGTTGAACTATCAGGAATTGAACCAAAGGCCTTCCATGATTTAAAAGTGAAATAGTCTAGATGCACTAGACTATTCCATAACCTTGAAAAAACCTTGTTTATTATTTTCTATAATCATTACTTGCAAAAAATTTCAAAATAAAAAAAACTAGGTGTTGAAGTTAAGATTTCAAATTTAAATAAGTATTCGATAGTTTGTTGCCAAAATGGTAAACGTACTACGATATTTAAAAGATGGAAATACAAACATAATGATGAAGTTCGAAAAATTGGCATGACAAGGAAAATGACTCAATGAAGATCAAGAAGCTTAATTTTGAAGCTTTAGACGTATTGTGATGTAACTTAAGAAGCTTGATGATTCAATGCATTTCAAAAAGCTTAATGACATGAAATTCAATCAAGTTTGAGTGATCTTACCTACAAGATGATGTGACTAAATCAATGATGCAACCAACTTGAAGTCCTATGATCTACATCAAGAAAGAGAGATAGGGGAAAGGGAGAAAAAAAAGGTGGAGTTTGGATATGGAGAAACAAATGAAAAAAAAAAAAAAAAACTTGAAAGTAATGGAGGTAGCTTGCTTTAGAAAACATCAAAGGTCTTAAGATGATGAAGAAGATGATGAAAAGAGATATGTGTTACAAAATGAAAAAAAAATGCAAAAAACCTTAAATTGTAAAAGAAAAACCCTAAACCCTACAAATGCCCAAAACCTTGAAAAAAAAGAGAACATTGTTGGTGCAAAATATTTAACACTAATAAATGCAATGTTGGTCATAACTTCTTTAGTCCAACCCAAATCTTGGAAGTAGGTGGGTCTTAGAGCAAGGTTTTCATCTAGTTATTCAAAGGAAGATGAAGGTGAAGTTAGGTTTTAATACCCAAAGTTGGAATTGTTAAATTACTTAAACTTTTGAAAAATTGCCCAACACTAATTTGGACTTTGAAGCTTTTAGAATGGTATATGTGGAACAATAGGTGGTTTCAAGTTTGTTACACCAAGTTAAATGTCATTTTGCCTTTCATTGTGAACTCATATTTAATCTTTGATTTCATTTTCTTTGAGTGCTTTGCAGAATAGAGGAATGCCTTTGGAACAAGATGTTTGCATAGTTGCTTATTTTGGAAATACCTTGGTTCAAGGGTGTTAATTCATTTAAAGCACTATTAAAAAATACCTTGCCATTTTTGCAAGAAAAATTCCACTTGGTAATGTGCCCTCTAGATACACTAGAAATTTTCTACAAGTTCTTTACATACTTTTGACTGAAAAGCTTCAACAAGGAAGCCAAAGATCATAAACACCTTATTCATGTTTTCATTAAAAAAGGGAAATTAAAAAAAAAATTTGTGCGCAATGGAATAAATGAATTCAATTAACCAAATTAAATTAACGATGTAATGTTTTTTCTCCAATAAATTTTGCCATTTTTTGACCAAAAAAATTGAAAAAATCTGGATTTTTTTTTTCTTAGTGCACGTGTGACTAATTTTGCTAATATTTTGAAAAAAAATTGCCAAATTTTTGGTATCACAAAATTACGATGAAAAACCATGATCAATGATCATATGATGCCAAAAAGTTTGAGGACAAACAAATATGTTAAAATATAATTAAAAAAAGCGGTTTGATAGTCATCCACAAGTTGAGAATACTGAGATATATATTTTGTATTTGGGTTTATGAATAAACCTAATATTAGCATGGAAAAAAACTCATGCTTTGTCATTAGGGTTTAGGTTTATTTAACCAAAACTTAAGCTTAAAGAGGTGAACCAGCACCCACACTAGTACCTTCTTCATCTTCTTGAGTGAGGAGGCATTGTAGTGGCCATATTTAACCCAGGAAATGTTAAATACGGAATCCAAGACTCTGATTTAGTTTCAGGACGGGAGATTACCACGGTTAGAATGGGAGAGTACCATGGTTAATATATAAGCTAAAAAATACAGGGTTTTTACCATGGTACCAGTGTAGGTTCTGGTTCACCCAGCCTCCCTTTTCCTCCTCCTTTCATCTCCTTGATTTTAGTTTCAAACCATCCCTTCAACCCGACTTCTCTTGAGTTTTGTAATCATGCAAGAGGAGTGAAGCTTCTCGTCTTTCCATAGTTGTCCACTTTTGACCCTAATAATGGGGGAAGAGAGAGAGAGAGAGAGAGAGAGAGATGGTGGCCATTACCAACTTTTAGAAGAAACGAGCACTTTTGTGAAGATGAAGTGAACTTTACAATTTCTATTGTTGTCGGTACTATGCCTTTGTTGTGGACTTGATTGCAAGATCAATTGGAGGTAAGAAGGTAAGGGTGTGTCCTTATGGCTTGGGCATTGGGTGAACAAGCACCTATCATTGGCATCATGATAAAAACTAGAAACCCTAGTTAGGGTTTTTAGGGTTTGCTTCCCAAGATTATGAATATCCTGTCTTAAGACTAAATCAAAGTCCCAACTCCAAATTTAAACATTTATTAGGTTACTTAAACATAGCTAGCTAAAGGTGCATTCACACTTGGTGTTAAGGACTTCTAGTATTAAGTCCCATAACACTAAGCTAGTCATTTAGGACCTAAATGTATTTACCATGAAGATTTTATCTTAAGTTAAGATTCACTTAATATTAAACAATCACCCATTTAACATTGGTTGCCACCTAAGATGCCACCTAGATTTTTGCTTAACACCGACTTAACATTAGGTGTGAATGCACCTTTAAGAGGCCTAACTCATGAAGGTGTAATTTACCTTGGCCCTTGGCTTTGGAACCTTAGTTAGTCCCAAGACTAATTTTCCTTACTCATCCTAACATACCATTGTTACACATGAATCCTTCACAAAGGAGGCCCTTTGTTCTCCCTATGCAACATGATTGTGAAATTGTGATAGTCAAAAATTGTTTAGGAGGGTAGACTTTGCAAGTGTTAATAGTTATCTTTTAAAGTGTGGAAATTAAGTAAATTATGAGATCTATGATAAATTAATTGAATTATGTTTTATTGGCCTTACATATTGGAATATGTGGAAAAATAATAGGGAACTAATTTGGACTCATACATGATAGAAGATAATTAATTCATTAGATTGGGTTTGGAAGGCACTTAGTAGGCACATATGGAGTGTCATTTAAATTGACTTCATATCTCCCAATCATGTTATATTCCAAGGTGAGCATATTAGAGAAAAACAAAAAAAAATCATTTTTATTATTTAAAAAATATACAATGTTGTATATGAAGAATGGATGGACCTTCCAATAGATTAGGAAGTGATATATTCAAATGGACTTAAATAATAATATTTCTAACCATATTTCTAAATAAATATATTTCTAACCATGTTTAAATATAAATATGGAATGTGACTATACACATTTAAATTACAATTTGTTTTTAAGAACCAAGTATGGAGGGGTTTTTTTCGTAAAAATTAAAAGAAACCACCTAACATTGGTATTAACAACAAAAAAAAATCCTAAATAAAATATTAAAAGTAAAAATACCATAGTTGTACTTAGGGGGGCAACTTCAGCACGTCTTTTGATTAATTAATTAATTTTGAATATTCCATTTGCAAGAATATAATATCCTCAAATATACTAAAAGATTTGTCATTTTCTTTCACCTCGAAACAGAAATTCTTTGAGAAAAGTGAATTTTTACAATTTTAAAATTTCTAAAAATAATAAAATTTGTGCCAAAGCCACCAAGGTAATATGATACCAAGTTTTTGAATTCGAACAAGTTGAGTGCACTCATGTAGTTATACGGCACCCACCATTCACAATGGACGGTTTCTATTGAAATATTAATTTTCAACAAAAGGGATTGGGTAACCTCATTTTTAATATTCCATAATATTTTTAAAAAATATTTTAAAAATTTTAAAAATAAAAAAATAATTAAAAAAATATAAATAATTACATAAAGGTACAATATTGTGTTGTAATGAATAGTGATAATCTAGTGACCAAGACAATCATTCCAAAGTGCCTTGGGAGTTTGTTCGACTCTAGCATTTTTGTGCCGAGCCGTTTCTCAAGTTCCCTTTTCCTTTTTCTCGACTTTGCCTTTTGCGAATTATTTAACGGTGAACGGTAGTGGCGGGCACCATACTTGCTATTGCTTTCATATATACATTAGATGGGTTTCCGGCTAATCGTGCCAATCCTTAACATAATCTTATGCCCTTTCTAGCACTTTCTGGTTTGGGGAATTTGCGCCCCACCACACCCAACTTTAAAATCTAGCATTGTTTCCGAGTAAATGTCGAACCCGTTCATCCCCCTCACGAAGCCTTCGAATTATTTGTAGTTGTGACTTGACATAACTTTTGGCCCTTTTTTTAGTCCTCGAGGTGTGGCTTGTGGGGTATTGTTTTGTGGGATATTGGTCCACCGAAGCTAATATTTGAGCTCTAATCGTCATCAAAACGTGTTGTTCCGCTTGTTCATTCATTAAAGAAAGACGTCCAAAAATTAAAATCGTCCACTAAAAAAAGAAAAAAAAAAGGCTGCTTTTGCTTTTATTTTTATTTCAAGGTGGAAATGGAAACTTTTTTTGGAGCAAGTTAATAATAATAATAATAGTATTAAACAAAATACTAATACATAATAATAAAATAACATTGAAGAAAAGAAAGAAAGGAGAAAAAATAACGGAATTGGTGGCACCCATGTTATCATTACGGAATTCATTTAAAAAATATATTTGGTGGGTACGAGCCCACATTTGGCATTCTCTTATGTATTAAATAATTAAAAAAATCAAAACTTCAACAAATGGACCCTTCGGGTTGCATAAATGATATAAATCAGATGTGGAACACAAACAACACCGAGACCACCACCGAAATAAATAAATAATGGAGGAATGGTGGAAAGGCGAGGAGGGGTTGATAGAACATAGAACCGTACCATGATTGCCATGCTAGACACCCTAAAGGAGGAGAATAACAAAAGTGAAAAAAAAAAAAGAGAAAACAAACCTAACAACAAAAAAGGGGTCCTTGGTTGGAGACAACAACACAACAACCACTATGCGGGGACGGACATCAACACCAATGGCTTGCTATACTTTTTTTCATCCGAGATGGAGAGGGGGGAGCCATGCCTCTAAAGAAGACAATAACAACAACTTGGATGAAAAAAAAGGTATAGCAAACAAAAAAGTCCCACACTCTTAACAGCTATTTTACAAAAGTGTGCAAAAGGGACGGAGGTGGAGAACACAAGAACACAAGGAAAAGGAAAAGAGAGAGAAAAGGAAAAGGAATGCAACAATATATGCTTCATGATTGGGAAGATTTTCATGTCGAAAAGAAAGAGAAAGCTAAGAAATCAATCTGGCAATGAGTTGAATCAATCAATTTGAATGTCAATCAGTCCATATTCCGTCCATCAAGATGAATCAATTTGTGGTCATTGTTTGCATGATTTCATCATTTATCCATTTGAATCTTCGTCATTGTTTTCATATTTTCATCATTTATCCATTCATTCATTTCATCGTCATTCATAAGAATAAAACATGCACTTGTTCATTGTCATCTTCATTCATATGAATAAAATAAAATATGTGTTGGTTGATCGACACTTAAAATTGAGGGATGAAGAAGGAAGCAAACGGAAAGCAAAGCAAAGCAAAGTCCATCAAGATTGATGGATTTGTCATTGTTTGCATGATTTCATCATTTATCCATTCATTCATTTCATTGTCACTCATAAGAATAAAAGATTGCTTTGGTTGATGGACGCCTAAATTGAGGGATGAAGAATAAAGCAAATGGAAAGCAAAACAAAGGCAAAGCAAAGGCAAAGAAAGTATGCACTTCCCTACTATCCTAAAAAGGTTAGTGTAGAAAAAGCCAAGAACCAAGCAGCCAAAAAAAGAGAGGCCCCCCCTTAATTTATAATGGCCTTTCAAGAGCCTAAAGAAAGGGGGGGGAGGAGTCCCCACCAAGTATCATCCAAGGCTCCATAAAGTCAGTTCATTTCACGTGCCCCTCTATAACTTTCACGTGGGTTTTCTTTTTAGGGGAAG
>Ga0116227_10011861_pt1 | contig 14466 bp, 13 predicted proteins | sample S1TSphgellanicum_FD_89693 | JGI IMG/M metagenome (GOLD analysis project Ga0116227, IMG submission 89693) | Host-associated microbial communities from peat moss isolated from Minnesota, USA - S1T2_Fb - Sphagnum magellanicum MG | ecosystem: Host-associated > Plants > Peat moss > Unclassified... | reverse complement strand
GTGTTTTGCCCCTTGCTGTCGAGCTCTAAACATTCGGGAGTCCCGGAAGACTCCCAACCTCCAACTTTTCCAAGTGTTGGGCTTCACCCCCACACTTGGCCAAAGTGGGGTTGCGACACTAGGTGTTGACAAAACAAGGTAATGAAAAGGTTTGGGATAGAAACATTTGAACTTTGTGGTAAGGATTTGAAACTTGTTGTGCATTGTAATCCAGAGGGTAGACTCGTTAGTGGTGGCAAGGTTAGTTGGTTAACTGAATTTCAAAGCTATGCCTTGAAACTCAATCCGACTATTAATGACATTCATAAGCAAATTACTAAAGAGTTGGAGGCAATAAAAGAGGCCTTGGAAATGGGGTTTGAGTACTTGGACCATCCCTTTGTTTACAGGTATGTCAAAGATCAAATGGTTATTTTCTTGAAAAGTAGGTGCGGATGTGTGAGGCGACTTTCTGTCCCTCTACTCCCGGTTCTACAAGGTGACTATGCTTGAAAGCACAAATTGTCGCAACCCTAGCTTTGGGCTCGCGACCAAGGCAAAGGGAATTGTAAGGGTGCGGGCCAAACGGAAGCCTGGGAGTTAAGCCAAGAGGATGCCCGGGAGTCAAGGCAAAGGCATTGCAAGAGTGCGCGCCAAGAGGAAGCCCGGGAATCAAGGCAAGAGGAAGCCCGGGAGTCACATCACATACTCCTAGGAGTGTGAGAAAGTGTTAGAAAGTGTGAGGGAGTGAACCCTCCAACTTTGCATTAACCACTTTGTGTGGGTTGTGTGCAGGCCCGTGTGAGTGACTAAAGCTTGTCAACTCTTCCTAGTCCCATCCCGGAGCTCCAACCCGCCCTTTTACCCCTCAAAGGGTTTTGAGCTAGGGAGCGTGCTCCGATTCCTCCTTTTCCGCTGCTTTCTACTTGGGCTCACATTTGAGCCCTTTGAGGAGTTGGGAGTGCGTCACAAATGCTACTAATGAAGGAAAAACACAAGTGTAATTCTAGATGTTAGATTGCGTTTGTAGTTGAAATTAAGTAGCTTACTTCCTATGCATCATTTACGATTAGAATTGATAAATATATTTTTTCAAGCTCACACTACACATTCTAGGACTTTATGTCAAATTGTCATTCATTTAAACTAATGTTTAAGGACTCAACACCATGTCCAACATAATTGCAGACCACTATTCATTTGAAATATTGTTTCTAACACATAGGTTATTCAAATATGGCTTGCCATAGCTCACTAGAAACTAACAAGGCGCATATTGTTATCAAATCTCAAGCTCTGCAACTAGCAAGAAGTTATGCTATGAAACCCAAGAGGGTTTGTGAGATTTCTCTAAAGTTCCAACCTCCCAACACTATCACTACCCACCCCCATTCTTTCAAAACTATTACAAGATTTTCATTCTACTATCCTTCCTTTTCCCCTCTACCAAGACTAATCATTATCTTCCTCTTCAAGAAGTTTGTGGGAAGAAGTATTCAAGATTGAATGAAAATTATGTCTGGGAAAAAAGAGAGCTCCCAATGATCCGAATCCACCTTTTAAAGAGAAGGAGAAGGGAGGTGAAGGTAGATCCAAAGCTTGGTGGTTAATGGAAGGTTCCATGCTTGGTGGCTAATGAAATGTTCTAAGCTTGGTGGCCAACTGTAGGTTCCATGCTTGGTGGCCAATGGAATGTTCTAAGCTTGGTGGCCAACTGAAGGTTCCATGCTTGGTGGCCAATGGAATGTTCCAAACTTGGTGGCCAATGGAAAGTTCCAAGCTTGGTGGCCAATGGAAAATTCCATGCTTGGTGGCCAACAGAAGGTTCCATGCTTGGTGGCCAATGGAAGGTGAAAGAAAGACACCTTTTCACCTCTTCCCATTTTCCCCCCAATAACCTTTACTTAAACCTTCAATTTTTTCCTTTGACCTTATGGTTTTATTTTACCATGGTTTTAAGCCGTTATTCACGCCTTTCTTTCCTTTTCTTCGATATATAAATCACAATTGCGCACTTCAATGTAACAAGTCCTTCACACCTTCATTGTCGATGTGATTTTGATTGAAGATCTGACCTTTTTCCTTTCCTTGAAATTATGGCGTCGCGCATGGTCACATCTTATGGGTCGCAAGCCGCACAAGCGAATGAAGAACCGCCTCTGGAATCATCTTTAGATCTTACCCTAACACAACATCCTTGTGATGAAAAACCCGAACCTCGAGAGGTGCGTGCTTGTCTTGAAGTCGAACCCCTTCGAGCCTGGTACTATCGTATTTCTCCAAATTCTCGCACCCTGGTGATCTTGCTACAAGTCGACCCCGCTTCTGGTGACGAACCTGAAATCGTTTGTGAAGGTTGTTACGAAATTGAAAATACTTCTATCTTCGCATGGTTTTCAATTCCTGACGTTGGACACTATCGTTGGTTGTGCGGTCTGATTCATCGACTACCTCCTAATAGCAAGGCGGATTACCTAGTTCGCATCGTTCGACGCATCCTAAATTTCCTGCAATTATGAACTATCACTATGGCATAGCCCAAGATTTCACATGTACTTGCAGCTCCTTGTTGAACTCATTCAAAACTAAATAAATGTTTCAATTATTATGAGACTCCTATTGTCATTGGCACACTATTATACTATTTATTTAATCATTGAGTTGTCACGAATTAATCGTATGTTCAATGGCTTGAAGATTGTTTTAACTTTATTAGACTTTCATTAACATCCCTTCAACTACTTCAAAAATTTCTAACATCCTTGCTACTCACTAAATACTAGAACAAGACCAATGTTGTGCTGAACACCGCAATTTCTAGTGTCTACTTCTACCCCCAACCCTCTAGAAATTTCTCACCCCTAATTACGCAACAAAGTTTCTAAAACTATGGTTACCGGCCTTTTGTTGAAGAAAAGAACTAATTCAACACCTTATTCACGAATAACGCACTTCATAAAAGGAAACAACCCTTCCACACACCCAATGCATTCATCATTCCCTATGAAGTCAATAAAAGCCCTTAATAACCTTACCCCACTCAAATAACCTTGATGCAACTTTTAAAAATTGAAACTACCGCACATGGTTGTGTTGATATGGCTCATAGGATGGTTGAAAGAAAAAGGTGAAAGGAGATCGTGGAATTGCTCTAAAGCACACTAGGAGCAACTGATTGAAGTTCTAGCATAGGAGGAAAATATTATAAGGGCCACTCGAATGGAAAAAATTCAAATAACTCAAAAGACTCCATCCCGAGTTGAACATGGAGGTGACATTGGGTTGGAGGAACAAATGATAATTAAAAAAATTCCCACCATGTTTTCAAATTTGCTATTTTTGGTTTCCTTGAACAATTTGCTAGATTTCAATTTTGCAATGGTCTATGGATTGGTTGGGATTTATAGGAAGTAGAGTTAGGATGTAAGCCCACATTGGTGAAGATTCAAGAAAGTGAACAAAAGAAACCTTACAAGCGGAAAAGGCCAGAGGTGGATGAGGAGGAGGGTAGAGCAAAAAATCTATCCTAAGTCCTTAAATTTGAAATTTGGGGTAGTATTTTAGGAGAGATGTTTATATGAAGGCTAACAATTGGGCTCTTAGCTAGGTCTATTATCTTCCAAGTACACAAAACTTTGAAATGGGTGATTTCTGTTGTGCCATTTTTTCCTTTTAAAATTGGTTATCTGTAGATGTTGGAATGTGCTTCACATAGTTTCATAATTTCAAATGCATCTAAGGTTAATTATCAAGACAAGTAAGGATGTTGCATCATTCTAGGTCCATTGAATTCATTGTGAATTGAACTATGTCCCCACCCTTCAATTACAAGAAGACATGGACTAGCCAAGCCATTCCCTGACATCTAAACTAGAGATGTGCCTAGGAGCCATGGAAAATAACCATGATGAAATTGTGAAGGCCATTAAGGAGTTGAAATCCACCTTGCAAAATCAACTAAAACACCAAGAAAAGTAAATGAACACAATCATGGAAGAATTTTGTGCATTTATGAAATCATCAATTGCTCATGTCAATTTTTCAAGATCAAAGGGGGAAAAATTGTTAGATGGTATTACAAAAATTGCATCTAATCATGATGGTAGCATGGGAATGGTAAGAAATATTATCCGTTTAATTTGTTTGTCTTCCAATATGTGATATATCATGTGTAGTTAATTTTAGTTTCATTTCTAAATCAAGATTTTAATTAGGCTAAAGGGATGTTGTGGGATGCGTTGTTAGGGTGGTGGCCTAACTTCATCAATAAAACATATTGATGAGGTTGCCAAATAGATAAATCTGGAGTAGGTCAAAGGGGATGAATTTCCAGGTTTTACTTTGTTAATGTTTTCCAAATGATTAACATTTCTTAGGAGTAATATGAATTGAAAACATATTGACAAATGGTGGGCACAAGGTGGGCCCTATCATATAGCTTTTGTTGAATTTGATTTGTTTTCAAAACTTTGATGTAGCTAAAATAACAATCATCCATAAATTGTTAAATGAAAATGTTTATTTGTAGACTTTGCCCTACCTACAAAACCACCATCAACTTCTAATGTGCCTACCATCAAGGAGCTCAATTAAGTAGTGGTGATGGTCCAAGCATAGGATCATGAAGGCTTTGCATTGCCAAATCAAAATGTGACCCCTTAAGACAAGCAAACTCGATTTAGTAGTCGTGGGAAAAATATTTTCGAAGTTAGCAAAATAGTGTCAATGGGTGCAAATGTTCCTATGCACATGAAATCATATCACCATGTGGACACAACAAAAGAACTGAGGTTTGATTTGCCAGAATGCACTTGCATTATTTCATGCCATGACATGCCCCTAGTTATGCATAGGGAATGTCATCTCCTAGTTCTGGATGTGAATGGCTTGTTATGTGAAGCCATTCACGTGAAATCTAGGAAACTGTGGCATCCATTAGTCCCTCCACAAAGGTGTGGAAACAAACTTATAAGTTTGTGCCTTAATGCCCAACAATTCTTGGAGTTGTGTAGTAATAAGTTTGGCATTGGCATTGGTCATTAACCATTCTACCTAATCTAAAACCCATGGTTGATTTATTGTTAAGGGGTTTCTTAGGGTTCAAACCTATCTTTGTATGGGGTGTTGAGAAGTGTTTAGACACATGCATTCCCCATCTGTCAAACAAAGACTGGTCATTGGTTTTGAAAAACATGGATAGGGTGTGGAAGGAAATTAGTCTAGGATTTAGGCAGTTGGGTCCTAATAACACATTGATTGATGACTATTTATACAAGTGCATGGGTAATGTTCCTTATTCCTATATCATGCCCCATCCATTTAATAATGAGTACAACGATAACTATCTATTGGAAGAGTTGTGGCCTTGGTTGGCTTGTTTGAGGCTCCAAGTACTTTAAAATATGTTGGATTCAACCCACATGGGCAGTAACAAATTAGGAGATAGAACTCACACCAAAAAGCCCTAAAAGCTTTTGCATGGTTTGTTCCTACTTAGGTGATCAAAACGACTCGCAACCTAAAACCTAGTAAACTTTCATTTCCATGTTTTTCCACTTGTTCTAATTTTTGTAATTCAAATGTCATGAAGCCAATTTGTTATGATTCTTATGTGGTTGTGTTTTAAAATTTTGTGGGGAATTCTAGAGCCACATGGCAAAAGGAAGTACATCATGAAAGACAATTTTGATAAAGAAAAAAGGCTCCATACAAACGAGCTACTAGGTTAGTAGCAAATGAGGCAGTTGCAAGAAAGGTAGTAACAACTCGGCCAAACGTAAGCCATTGACTATTACCATGTTGAATTACCTACATCATTTGCAGTGTTTGATTGTTTTTTTCCATCTATCAACATTTAATTTACATTCCTTACATCACCCTATTTTCTCTTCTGCCTTTGTCATGTTCTTGTTGTATATGCGTAGATTTTATTTTTTAATTTTTAGAATAATTTTATGATTCATTTATAAATATTATATGTGAATAAATTGCATATCACACATTTTAATTAAATTATGTTGGTAAAATTATGATATATCAAAACAAATTGTATAATATAATTTTTAGATACAAATGAAGGTTTAACATATCAATTTTATTTATGTATTTGTTATTATATCCATTTATAAATCATGTGATTGAATTATTTTTTCCATGAAATGGTCTGTGAAATTGTATTGAATAACAAAATTCAAATATTTTTTCTTTTCAAATTGATTTATATTTTTAAGAGGAAAAAAATGTTTAATTACATTTGAAAAAAATTTAAATTTAAACTTTAATCTTGTTATTTGAACAAAATCATATTAAGATATCAAAGTTCAAATATGATGTTTTGTGTAATGTTTGAAATCAAATAGGTTAAATAAAATGCATGGTACTTTTTTTTTGCAAGTGGGGTGGCTTGGTGGTAAAGGAGTTGATCTCCATCCTTGGGGTTCAAGGATCAATCCTCAAGAATGGCATGGGTTGTGGTCAATGTTGGAATGTTGACCAAATATTCCTTACCTACGTAGCCAACATAACCTAGGTGACTATTAGGTGACCTTAAGCAGGCACAATAGGTGGCCTACCTAGCAACCTAAACTAGTTTTTATAAAACCTAACCTATGTAATGACACATGTCAACATGGTACATGTTGAATTTAATGAAATTAACAATAATATAAATATTTAATATTATAATATTAAAACAAATATAAATAATGTGACTACATTTTTGAGTCATAAAATTAGTCACAAAATGATGTTGCCACATAAGCTGGTTTGGATGGATGAAAAGTTCATGTAAATCACATCTTTATGCGATTACCTTTGCAACTTGGTGGCACCTATTATCTTTTGCAATTATAATTTTATGTGACTTGTTTAAGGAGACTAGGAACTGTAACAAATCACGTGTGGTAATTATGACTAAAAATGAGTTGTAAATCCAGTCGTATATTTGCAAGTTCCTTGTAATGTTTTATTTGTACATTTGTTTTATAGTACCGCATGAACAATTATATCATCCTTAGTTCAAGTGGAGGAAAGCAATGTGCATTTGGAGATTTCATCAAGTTTGGGGGTGAAGGAGTTGTACATCATAATCATTCAATGCTAGAACATTGCCTTTTTGTTGGCATTACAACTTGCTGGATAAGAGGTGCTCATTTGCCAATTCCAAATTTAGACCATGACCTTCCTCTTCATACTATTGAATATGCAATTGGGTATTTTGTGTTTTGGCCTTGGAAACAAACCACTTCATTTTACAATCGTGTTACATAATGTACATTGACTCAAGTAAACCTTGGATCAAATCATGTTTTATACACTTTGAAACTTTTGCAATGTGATGAAATATTGGCTTGAAATTCTTGTATGTTTGTGCAATAGTATACATGTGTGCAATGTCAATGATCCATGCAATGTTTGTGTGAGATATGGATTTGTACAAGTTCAAAGTAGATAATAGGTGAATGTACTAATGTAGGCATATATTTGTAATATATTGTAGGGTTAATTAGGCTATAAGTTAAGTTAAAATGTTGGTATACACTTATAATTAATCAATTAAAAAATGAACATATAGTTAAAAGACATTTGGCATGCCCTACAATCACCCACACAATCAATGTTAGTCACAAAATCAGTCACAATAAACAACCACATGGCACATAAATATAGGTTAATTCATTATTCATTTAAGTCAAAACAGACATTCCATGTGTCAATTAGGTATAAGCACATTTGTCAATCAAAACAAACGTGCCATGTGGCACTTAATTATTGGCATGTTTGGTAGTCATATCAACCAAAACAAACATGCCATGTGGCTCTTAGATATTGGCACATTTTTTAATCATTTTAGTCAGAACATTGGCATTTAAGTATTGGCAAACTTAATAGTCATCTCAGTCACAACATACATTCAATCAAAATAGATTTAGCTAGATTTTAGTTTAAAATGACTAGTCCATTTTAACTTAAGACATTTCTATCCATTGTATGTTATGATCGAAATTTTAGTAAAAAAATACAGCATAAAACCCCTATTTATAATAATGGATGATGATCCCAATGATGAACAATGTGGTGATAAGATTAGCATGGAGCTTAAAGATCATCTTGAATCCACAAAGATGAGGATGTAATTGACGTCATCGACAAGGTCTTTTCTAACCTTAGAGTCATGACCATGGAATTTCCAGCCTTACAATTGCATTTGCTTTAAGCATTGAGAGTCTTGAGAGGCAAACAACAAAACATATTAGTGCAAGGTGTTGCCAACTTGGCACACCAAGCTACTAGAACTTTGTTCCCATATGCAGCAGGTGATAACACATTGAAAAGGCATAGAGGACTGCTCGAATCCCTTGCCAAAAAACACAACCATCTAAAGGATAGAACAACAAGGCATAGGCACATTTTAAATGTGGTACTTTAGGGTGGGATCAATTTTAAATTTCTTTTGTGATTTGTTGGGGTTTGTTTGTGTACCAAAATGTTTGCTAGAATATGAAAACAATTTAAACATTACTTACATCTTGGTGTGATTTAATCAAACGCTTCATATCTAGCTTTCAACATTTTCTCCATAATTATGATAATGGAATCAAATATTGGATTTCTACATTTTTTATGGTGCACACACCACCCCTTCAATGTAGAACATAACCTTCCAAAATCGATTTATAATCAACAAAATAGTTTTGGAACAAGCAGTAGTCCAAAAGATGTTTGTAACATGTATTTAGATCACTCATTGACATCAACCAAAAGACATTGATTTGCACAATTCAAGGACAATGGTATAAAAACTTTTCATTGTATTTTGCCATGTATGAACTCCAATGTTATATGTCATGGGCCACTCATGGCCAACATAAGCTAGTACCAAGTCAAGCCCCCCAAGAAGCACTTTTAAATTCCTTTCCAGCAAACTAAATTACTTATTGGGTATTCAAGTTCAACATCTCAATGCACAGTTTGAAAGACGTTAAAGTTGGTGAGCCACCAGTTGCATTTCTCCAATTTAGACCTTGCATTAGATGATTTACCAAGACAAGAGAATTGCTTCAGATAAAACATTGATGAAAGACCTACCCAAAACTTGTAATCTGCTCACGCACTTGCAAATGAAAGACTGAAACAATACTCTAATATTCACAAAATAAATAGTCCTCATAAATTGACAAATGCTGGATGCACTTCATTGCCACTGCTGAAGTGATGTTCCTGGGTCATTTGCAGGTTCACCCAATTCAGCACTGAAATAGTCCCCCAACAACCATCAAGAACAATGAAATCCGGAGTTCGTACAAAATGAGCCCACCAACCTTGAGAGCATTTAAGGTTAGATTTATTATTCACTAAAAGACTGACAGATACCCTGACAGTAACTAAGATACACACCACTCCCTGTTCTGTGGAGATCTGAATCTTGCCCAACTTTCTGGTACTTGAACATGAACTTTGCCAAAAGATTTTCAGAAGAATTTGCATTACAGCAATTCAAAACCTCAGTGAGGATTGGAATTTAATTCATGTTGGAACTGAACTATGTAATGATTGTGCATTATCATGCACTGTTGAGTTGATTTGTAATATGAACAAAATGGACCGACACTCAAAACTGGGAAAGATGTGTGTCCCAGTTCAGAGCTCATGATGCAAATAATAGCGAAGTACAAAAGTCATCACATACAAATAGGACAGGTGCCAAATTAAAAAATTACAGTGAATAATTTGCCAACAGTCTGCATCAAGGGGGGAAGAGTTGTTGATTTGTGCACCCTACAACTATGACCTATATACTATGAGGAAAACTTTAACCCAATTTCTTGACACTTCTGGAAAAGATTCACTTGGTCAGAGAGACATGAGCAAGTAAGCGTTCCAAGATTCAGAGCTTCATGCTGTGTGTCAGTCACTTCAGCAGTTCAAAAGGATTTGGTCAAAAGAAGACAAGGTGTGTAGCAAGGTCAACAACAAATGGATCCATGATAAGACGAGTCAAGAAATAGAATACCACTCCTAATGAGATAGAAATAGGCAATGCTGGCATTGCCCGCCGCCAGACTGCAAGCAAGATGAGTGTTGCACCGAGCCCTCCTACTATTGCAAGGTAGCATGCATACACAGTCATCAAATCATACATCGCTGCCCGCCCCACCAACACGCTGTAAAATACAAAGTCCCCAAGCCCAAGTTTGAGTGCACCAGAAACCCCAAGCCCAAATCCCTCATCATTTCTTTCCAATTCATCCTCATCAAGATCCCTGGGCTGCGTTTGTGTCCCTAATTCCATCCTGTTCACTGCTGCCATGTTTCGAGTTCCATGATTCACCAATGGAACAGTATCCTCATCTACATTTGGGTCTATGGGTTGATGTCCAGCAAGAACTGAAGAGACAGAGTTCAGGGTTCCGGCATCCCCAGTTGATGAGACCAACCTTGAGCCAAGAAGTCCTGCTTCTGGTGCTATGGGTGGCTCAGTGACAAAATTCATCAGCTCATGTCCACCTTCGGTTCCCAAATTGGAGGTCTGGAAATTGTCAGAGTCAACGTTTAAGCCTGCTGAGTTCCCCCTCCCAATCGCTATGTTCAGCAGAGAGTGTGGAGGGGCCCCAAGGTGGCTCCATCTTCTTGGTTGCACAGTTGTTGAGGATGAAGATGTAGGTGGAGGTCCAGGCATCTGCCTAGGGAGCACAGGTCGAGCTTCATAAATAAGTGCTGGGATCTCTTCATCCCGTGTCATTGCAAGCTCTAAAAGCATATTGAGTGGACCAACAGGGGCCAGCACTGCCATAATGTCATAAACAGCCATAGAGATGAGGAGAGTCCATGTTGTCCATTCGGGAAGCTTTGTGAACCAGAATGCCACAAGCATTCCAATGACAACTAGGTACCCTTGGGTGAGCACAATTGGCATCCGGGAGAAGAAGACAGCTACTACACCAACACTTGCAAAATTTACAAGGCAGATCCCAAATGTAATCACATCAATTGGAATGGAGAAGAACTGGATCAACTCCATCAATACTGTGCCACCCATCCACGCCAGGACCATAAAAGCAGAAAACCCCATGTAAACCCTAAGGCACTTGGTGAACCGGAAGTAGAAGAGTCCAAACAGCACAAAAGTGACAATCATGACAATGCACACAAAAATGATAGCATTCAAGAACCCACCCCGGAGCTTCTCAAAGAGAGAGTCATTGGGTTTCTCACTGTATACCATCATAGCAACTGTAGCAATCGGTGCCACCACAGATCCATGAGGAGTCAAAGTATGAACCAGGAGTACCACCAACAGCATGCAAATTGACACCGGGGTTACTATGCTAACAATCTCTCCTCCCACGCTCTCAAGAATCGCTTTCTCCATGGTTGATAATTTGCTTTCAAACTTGGGCTTGTGAGCCACACAACCAGAGACTCACTTACAAAACCCTTGTCACAATATCAGTGTGTCCTTGCTCTTCTCTTGACTTCAACACCTTACATACCATGTATAGCAGCAGCATTGAGCTCCTTTTTCTCCTTGATTGCAAAAATCTTCTAGCTTCATACCAAAGTCCAATTCAAGACAGAATTAGGTTTAGGTCATACTTTCCTTGGAAGCTCCCGCCTTAAAAAAAGTCCTGTCCTCTCAGATTGCTTTGGGTCTCTGGAGTTTGCAATTCCAAGCTTGGAGGGAAAAAAAATCTGAGTGGAAAACAAGTTCAGAAATGGAAGGACTTTTTCCACCCTTACTTTACTCTTCTTCCATCAACAGATGCCAAAATGTTTTGATAAGTCCCCTCTTTAGGAATGAAAGAAGAGGCGGGAAAACAAAGGCTCAAACCCTCTCTCAACTTGTACTACTAAACATAGAGTTCCTCCTCTACAAGAAAAACCATAAACACAATATCCTTGCGTTGCTAGGCAAGGCCAACAAAGCGTGTTAAGGAGGGCTCAAAGCGCATATTTGGAAGTGTGTGTGTTTGGGGGAGGGGGAAAGGAAGGACGCGGTAGATACCTAGTGAGAGGAAGGAGAGAAAAAGACGGTGCCAGGACCCACCCAAATTGCGTGTGTCCGTGTCCGTGTCTGTACTGATGGGGATGGGAGGAAAAATCCTGTCCTTTTCCAAGAAGGATTGCCGTAACAGCTCTTTGGACGAGAGTTATGTGCGTTGGGGCCAGAGTCTGTTGGCCTTGCCTACTACCAAGGCAAACTATATTGTGTTTAGGTCTATTTTTATACGAGGATTTTTGAAAGATGATATTTTGGCTTGTGTTGAAACCTGAGATTAGTTAGAGTTATGATGTCTTGAAGGATTTTGGTTTCTGTTAAAGAGTTGTTTTTGGAAGATTATATTTTTGCATGCTGAAATATTTGAATTTCCATAACTCTTTTTTTGCTTTAAGATACTTTTTAATGTAAATGGCAAGGCCACAGTGTGACTGACACACCCCTTGTTACTCTAGGGCAACACATCACAACACAAGAGAGGCAGTGCTGGTGGAAGATCAACGTATTTTGTGAAGTGTAAAGCTCATAGACGAAATGTAACGCCCCCTTCTTGTTGTAGAGATTTTCTTTGCCTCGCATTTGCACTAAAGAAAATCCGACAAGCTTTTGTGTGCAATCTAACTTTATGCCCTAGGGCTGGGGTGTTCCAAAAATAATGGGCCCCCCCCCCCCACCCCCCAGGTCGAAGGCCGGGTACCCGACGGGTATCATGGGAAAAAAGGTAAAAACAATGTGAGACATTTCGGAAATTCAAATTTTTTTTTGCTGGGATTTGCTATTACTGAGGTTTTAGTAAATTTTTAAAATAATCAAATTACATATTAGGCTGGTATGCATAGTTTGACTATTGATGTAATTTTTACTACTAACAATAGTTGTGAATATCTAAGTTTGGTACTGATGAATACCAATATTGGTCTAGTATTTTCAATAGTCTCCAAATCTCACACCATATTCTTTAAATACGGATTCCTTCTCTTTGGCCAAAAATAATTGCAATGAAAAAGCTATACGACATGCTCACTAGCACACCTATAACAATTAGATGTACCCAACACAATCATTTTATTGACATATAGTTTTGGACTTGATTTCATTCATCAAATAACTGTTCACATACTTACTTATAAGCTCTTCAAACAACTCTCCACGTGATTGTTTATGAAGTAGTTGAAAGCTCATATGATAACCCTAAGTTGATTATTTGCATTGTATAACGCCATTGGGTGCAAAGGGAATGATATTAATTCAATGTATATCAAAAAATAACATACCGGGCACGTACTCTGTAACAACCAAGGTACTAGTGGAACCACATATGGGGTAATAATGGGATATTACAAATATCAAAGGAAAGACATACCAACATGGTTAGTTCCTTGGTACTAAGATTGATATTTGTCTATATACTAGGGTCCCAATATACATGCCCAACATTGATAAAAATGTTGTTAAGGTATCCAATTTGTAATGTTGAATCTAGAGGTTAAGGTGAGGTTTCTGTAAATCTGAACCAATCTAGCACCCAAGCTAGTACCCTTTTGTTGGAATCGCAGTGAGAACTAGACCATGGAACTAACCTTTTGTTACATTTGGAACCAAAACTGAAACTATGAAAAAACATTTTTGAACACATGGTTAGGTTCTTTAGGTAGGCAAGTTGTTTTTTTTTTTTGAAAAATTGACAAGTGGGTTAAACCTTATATTTTAATATTATTTTACTTAACTTTAGTCCTTGATTTTAATTTGTAAAACTTTGTACATAATACATTTTGAAAAAAAAAAGCATTTTTAGCATATGCTTAATCCAATAAACCCACTTGGGCATGGGTTTGTAAAGCTTAACCCACTATCCAAGCTAATAGAGTGGGTGAATGTATTTCTTTCCAAAGTGTTTTAAGAAAGGGAAGGGACCCTTTAGTGCTTGGCCAGTTCTCAAGCCTTTCACTTTCACAAGGGCTCAATATTGTGGACTACCATGTTAGTGCCAACAATTATTGTTGTTTCCATGACATAGCCAAATAAAATAAAATAATCATAAATAACTCTCACCTTCAACCAAGGTTGACCACACATCAATTATGCACGAAAATAAAACCTTCCATTAGCATATAAAACTTACAAGAGATAACCTTGTGTGTTCTAAAATCTCAAATCATCAAAACTGATTTGAGAACATGAAACTTGGGATTATATCTTAAACACAAAATAATTTGAAACTCATTCACACTTGAATTAATTCTAAGCTAAAACACAATCACTTACATCAATTTGTCTTCACACTAACTTAATTTGGATTTAAATGGGTAGCTAAACTAACACTCTTAACATCAAATTTGTGAAGCCCTTTAAGGCATTGCTTTATTTTAACATTTAAATCTTAACACATTACACATCTTCTTTAACATTGGGGGGGGGGGGGGGGTGTGTTGGGCAGTTGTTTAATGGAATTAGTTTTTTTTTAAATGTGGGGATAAAAATTTTTTCAT